>Ga0302286_10001082_pt1 | contig 20703 bp, 14 predicted proteins | sample III_Fen_E2_3_FD_198765 | JGI IMG/M metagenome (GOLD analysis project Ga0302286, IMG submission 198765) | Peat permafrost microbial communities from Stordalen Mire near Abisko, Sweden - III_Fen_E2_3 | ecosystem: Environmental > Terrestrial > Soil > Wetlands > Permafrost | place: Sweden: Abisko...
CGTGGCAAATTGTGCAGTTTATCAAAATGCACCATGGACGGGGGAAAGTGAAATATTTCTATCAACGTTTCTGTTCCCGCTATCCCGATGCAACACCCAACAACGATGCTTTTACCTATCCCGGCCCTACACCCCGTACCAAAGAGACCGCCTTGTTGATGATGGCCGATGCGGTGGAAGCCGCTTCGCGCAGCCTCACCGAGTATTCGGAAGAAAGCATCGCTGCCATGGTCGAAACCATTATCCATGCACAGATTGCCGAAGGGGCTTTTCGTGATGCACCTATCACCCTGCGCGATATTGAAACGGTGAAAACGGTGTTCAAAGATAAGCTACGCAATATTTATCACAGCCGCATCGTCTATCCGGTGGCACAAGCAACCGAGTAAAAGACAAGAGTTTTAAAAAGTCGATACCGATTATTTGATTGCTGCAAATGGGTAAAAATAGCCGGATAAAGGCACTCCAAAAAAAATGTCAGGTGATTTTAAAATTATCACCTGTGATAAAAAAATAATCACCTGTGATTTTTGAAAAAATATACGGTGATTTTTAGAAAAAGATGCGGTGATTTTTTTAAAATCACCGCATCTTTTTTTCTACATCAAAAAAACCGAATCAAAAGTATGTATCTTTGATTCGGTTTTTAATGTGAGCAACCATTACAATCCTAATGATTGCCATCTTCGAGAGAGCTGAGGAGCATTAATCCGGCAAGGTCAAATCTACCAGGAGCAACTGTTTCTTCAGCTTTTTTGTCGGTCTGTAAATAAGCTTGTACCCTTTCACCGAAGATGTGGATACATCGTTAGAGGTGGTTTCTCCTTCACTTTTTACCGACACATAGAAACTACCCAGTAAACCCATACTGATAATTTTGCCGTTTCTCAACTCATCGGGAATCAAGTCCACAAGTGCTACCAATACACCATACACATCGGCACGGCGCAATGAACATCGATCGGCGATAGCCGAAGCTAAATCGTCGAGTTCTAACTTGCCGCTGTGACTTGCTACGGCGTAATGTTTAGGATCGGCTGTGCGATCCAACGGATTGCGTTTTGCAACGCGAGTAATAGTTAAAGCCATAATAAAATGATTTTATTGTACTGCTTTGTTGCAGTACGCGGCAAAGATACTTTTTACCTGTCCTCAAAAAAAGGACACGTTTTGGCGTTTTTAAAAACGCCTCAAAATTTCATTATAATATATTGATAATTAGTTGTATAGCTTGATAATTGTTCGGGAATTGTATCCTAAAGTCTGTTAGGTGGTTCTTTAGTACAACAATTTAGGTGTTTGTTGTGTGTTGAAAATCACCGTGTTTCATTTGTTTCATTTGTTTCACTTCAAGACAAAACCGACCCTGAAGTCGTAAAAAATAATTCATTTTTTTTTTGCTCACAGGTTGGCTTTCTTTTGCCGGTGCCATGGGTTGGCATAGGCAAAATTTACCTTTGCCATTGAAAAATCAATCTCATTATTCAATGCTGATTCCGGGGCGAGTTAAGTTATTATCCGCATCCTTACTCTGTGCCACAAAAAGAAAATAATTCTTTAGCAGAAAATTAACCAAAAAATCTATTTTGTGCGCAGAATTGTGTAGTTTTGAAGTCTGAAATAATAATTACGCAGACACATACTACTTTTGATTAATAGTTTATATATCATCATATAATGCAAGGAAAACAACTTCGAAAATTAGAGACAGAACTTTGGCACGCAGCCGACCAGTTGAGAGCTAACAGTAAACTGACCGCGTCGGAATACTCAATGCCTGTATTGGGATTGATATTTTTACGCCATGCCTATAACCGCTTTCAGAAAGTAAGAATTGAGGTTGAAAAAGATTTGCCGGTGCATCCGCAACGGGGACGACGTGCATTGACCAAAGCAGATTTTGAGGAACAGAATTCCATGTTTTTGCCCGAAAAGGCACAGTTTGATTATCTGGTGTCGTTACCGGAGAGTGAAGATGTGGGCGAGGCTATTGACAATGCCATGAAGCTGATAGAGGATGAATATGAGAATCTGAAAGGAGTTTTGCCGAAGAATTTTTCGATATTCAGCAAAGACCTGTTACGCGAATTGCTTCGTATATTCAACAAAGAGGTGCTCCAACAAGCTGATGGCGATTTGTTCGGGAAAATATATGAATATTTTCTGGGTAAGTTTGCTATGACCGGTGCGCAGGAAGGTGGAGAGTTTTTTACGCCTATGAGTTTGGTACAAACCATTGTGAATGTGATAGAGCCTGACCACGGAAAAGTATTTGACCCTGCCTGCGGCTCGGCAGGCATGTTTGTGCAGACAGGTTATTTTATAGAGAGTGAAGGGCTGCGACCTGCCGAAAAGGTGACATTCTACGGACAGGAAAAAGCCGACCTCAACACCAAACTGGCTAAAATGAACCTTACCGTGCACGGGCTGGAGGGTGATATTCTGGAAGGAAATACATTCTACGAAGATAAACACAATCTGGTTGGTGAAGCAGATTATGTAATGGCCAATCCACCTTTCAATGTGGATGGTGTGGACAAAGGCAAAGACTCGGTGAAGAAAGACCCGCGTTTGATGCTGGATGGCAAAGTAAACCTCCCCAAAAATGATAATGCCAATTACCTGTGGATACAGTATTTCTACAACTACCTGAAACCAACCGGACGGGCAGGTTTTGTAATGGCTTCGTCTGCCAGTGATGCCGGGCACAGCGAAAAAGATATACGCGAAAAGTTGGTGCGTACCGGTGCCGTGGATGTAATGATGGCGATTGGTAATAATTTCTTCTATACACGTTCATTGCCTTGCACCTTGTGGTTTTTTGACCGCGCCAAAGAAAAAGACTCATCCAAAAGCGATAAAGTTTTAATGCTTGATGCCCGAAAAATATACCGCAAGGTAACCTCTAAAGTAAACGATTTTAGCCCCGAGCAATCACAAAACCTCATTTGTATTGTAAATCTTTATAGGGGTAATCCAACTAAGTTTGAAGCTACAGTAAAAAGCTATTTGGAGACTTCTGCGGTATTAGCCAAAGAAACAGCTGAAATAACCGCCGAACTTCAAAAGCAATTTCAGAGAGTACATAAAACAGTGAGTAACTTTGCCCTAAAATACGCAAAAGAAAACAAGGAAGCACAAGCATTTATAGATGCTTTGAACTTTGAAGAAACCACTGGTATTTACGAACAACAAAACAAGCTGATTGCAGATGCTGAAAATGCGATACAGAACATAGGGGTTTTAGAAAGCATTGCACACTTATGCAAAGCCATACGCAAACCACAAGACAAACTCATCAAACAATTGTTCGACACGATAGCTACTGCACAAAAAGCCCTGCAACTGACCAAAAACAAAGACTGGAAAGCACTGGATGTACAGGCGCAATGTATTGCGCCTCTGAAAGCCCTGCAACTATCTCTAAGCGGAAACCCCGACGAAGAAGAGCCGGGCTTGCTTCACGAAACAGAATACTTCTGGCGACAGGCACACTGGCTCACCAGCCGATTCCCTGAGGGCGTGTATGCCGATGTGGAAGGACTGTGCAAAGTGGTAAGCCGCGCCGAAATTGAAGCCAAAGACTGGAGTCTCTCGCCCGGACGCTATGTGGGAGTGGATGCTGCCACCGACGATGATTTTGACTATGAAGAACGCCTGGGCGAAATTCATATTGAACTGGAAGGACTAAACGAAGAAGCTATACAACTTCAGAACACGATTTCAACTAATTACAGGATGCTCACGATTTAATATCAAAAATCAAAAATAGCAAAAATGAATGAAAATGAGATTGATAAATTGACACATAGGATTATTGGATGTGCTATGAAAGTGCATTCTACATTGGGTAATGGTTTTCAGGAAGTTATTTACCAAAGAGCTTTAGCAATTGAATTTACGTATGAAGGAATTGCTTTTCAACGTGAAATGGAAATGCCAATTTATTACAGGGAAGAACAAATTGGCACGCGAAGGGTAGATTTTTTTGTGGATGAAAATGTAATGGTGGAACTGAAAGCCATTGAAAAATTGGAAGGAGTACACAAAGCACAAGCTATTAACTATTGTGAAGCATATAATATAGCCGATGGTTTATTAATCAATTTCGGTAGCACAAGTTTGGATTTCAAAAGGGTGTACAACAAAAAACTTGTTTCAAAAGATAATCTAAAATACAAAAGCGAATGAAAAAACAAATTCAAAACACGATTCAGCGATTAACAGATTATCAAGATTTGGAACTGTCTCCAAAATCGTGGCTATCTCGTAATCAAATAAATCGTGTTCAGACATTGATTGCTGAAAATTATAAAGGGTTGGTGTTATGAAGTGGGAAAAGAAAAGCATAAGAGAATTTGCTGACGTTTTTGATGGACCCCATGCAACACCAAAAGAATCAATTAATGGTCCTGTATTTTTGGGTATCAAGAATATAAAGCCAGAAGGAGGAATTGACTTAACTGACATTCGGCACATTTCCGACTCTGAATATGAGAAATGGACTAAAAGAGTTACGCCTAAAAAAGATGATATTGTTTTAAGCTACGAAGCTACGCTACATAGATATGCTATAATTCCAGATAGTTTTGTTGGATGTTTAGGCAGAAGAATGGCATTGGTACGTGTTGACGAGAATAAAGTTTACTACAAATTTCTATATTATACTTTTTTGAGTGATACATGGCGAGGTTTTATTGATGCCAACAAATTAACAGGAGCAACCGTTGACAGAATCTCAATAACTGATTTCCCTAGTTATTTTATAAATTTTCCACCTCTCCCCACCCAACACCGCATCTCCTCTATCTTATCGGCTTATGATGATTTGATAGAGAATAATTTGAAGCGGATAAAGTTGTTAGAGGAGACAGCGTTTTTGAGTTATAAGGGGATTGTGAGGAATGAGAAAAGTTTAATAAAATATCCTTTAGCAGAAATAGCAACTGTAACTTCAAGTAAAAGAATTTTTCTTTCAGATTATGTTGAAGATGGTGTTCCTTTCTACAGGAGTAAAGAAATTATTGCCAAATCAAATTTTGAATCAATTGATAAACCTCTTTATATTACAGAAGGACGCTACAATGACATAAAAATCAAATTTGGTATCCCAGTCAATGGGGATTTATTAATTACCGCTGTTGGTACTATTGGATTTATTCATTTAGTGAATGAAGATGATGGAGAGTTTTACTTTAAAGATGGAAATTTAATTTGGATTAGGAATATAACTAATAGAGAACTAGTGTATTTTCTATTTTTCAAATTTAGAACTAAAGAATTCAGAGAAATGCTTAATTCTGTTGCTATTGGTTCGAGTCAGAAAGCATTAACTATCGAAACAGTAAAGAAAATCGAAATCGAGATTCCGAGTAATGATTCACTGATTGAATTTAATAATGAAACAAAAACAATAATAAAACTGATTTATAACCTACAAAACCAAAACACCAAACTCCGCGAGGCACGTGATATTTTGTTGCCACGGTTGATGAGTGGGGAGATAGAGGTGTGAGTGGGGAAATCAAAATAATATGAGAATATGAAGACATTGCGTAATTTAGGAAAAACAAATATCATCAATAAAATTGGAGATGGCGAAGGAAGACGCATTGCTTCAGATTTTATGGACAAGGTGCTTATTGGTTTTGCAAAGCAGTCAGCAAAATACATCAATGCAGTTTATGAAGCTCCATTTGTCTATAGCGAAAAACAACTTCATTCTGTTTTAGCTCCCGTCATCTCTAATATTGCAGAAACTTTCCTTATGGAACATCCCTTGGAGCGAAAGTGGGAAATAGAAAGCGAACCTACATTTGAAAGCTATACCGGTTCTTTAGATTATTGGTGTCGCTACAGAGGTCTTGATTTGTTTATTGAACTAAAACATGACAGAGACGCCTATAAAAATGATAATATAAGACAGGAAGCTCATAAGAACTGGAAAAAAATGAATAATGAGCAGTTAGAAAGAGTCAAAGATGAGGCACAAAGATTCAGCGAACACAGCAAAGGGATTTTATTGATTGCCCTGCATGCATTTACAGTTTATGAAACATTACCTAATTCAAAAGAATCATTGGCCAGAGAAGATATTGAAACATTGATTTCTTCTCAGTTGAACTATTTTAGTAACCTTGAACCTTACCCTAATTGGTGCGGATTATGGGTTTTACACCGTGATTTATTCGATAGATGTACACGAGATTATGAAAACAAGAAAAGTTATTTTCCAGGAGTTATATTAGTTGCTAAAATAAACGAAATAATAAAGTAAGATTATGAGTGAAACAAATGAAGAAAATCCTAATTTTCGATTAAAAGCAGTAGCGGAACTACTTGATGGAAATCATCATTTTTATATACCATCGTACCAACGTGGTTATCGATGGGATGAAAAACAAGTTGAAGATTTATTAAAAGACATTTCGGATTTTGCAAGCAATTCAAAAAAAGGAGATTTCTATTGTCTGCAACCGGTAGTTGTAAAATCAAAAACATGGGAAAAAAATGATGGAAGTGATATAACTGGATGGGAAGTTATAGATGGACAACAGAGATTAACTACCCTCTTATTGTTATTAAATTTTCTTCGAAAAACATCTGAAGATGCAAAAGATTCAAAAGCGCAATTCTATAAGATTTATTATCAAACAAGACCTGAATTAGATTTCGAGAATCCTAAACAAAATGAAGATATTGATAGTTTTCACGCTTATACTGCGAAGAATGTAATAGAAAATTGGTTTAGTATAAATACAGTCAAAAAGAGCAAAATAGTGGAGGTCTTATTTGATGACTATACTGAAGCGCAAAAAAAACAACAAAGAATTGAATGGGACCCACAAGTAAAAGTAATATGGTATGTAACAGAAAATGAAAAGGATATTGATTCTATAAAGATTTTCAATAATTTGAACAAGGGCAAAATTAAACTTACTAATGCTGAATTAATCAAAGCCCTTTTTATTTTGAAAACAAATGATAGAAAAACCGAAGAGTTAAAAATAGAGGAGTTGGCTTATGAATGGAACGAGATTGAAAGTAGTTTGCAGGATAACCGTTTATGGTATTTTATTGCCAATAAAAATTACAATCCAGCGACAAGAATAGACATAATCTTTGATTTCATTACAGAAAAGAATGAGAAAGATGATGATGATTTTGCCTATCGTAAATTTCAAACCCTTTATGACAATTCAATTGACCAATTCTGGACTAATAAAAAGGTTCAAAACTTTACCGAAGCATGGAGAAAAGTAAAAGAAGTATATCAGACATTTATATATTGGTATGAAGACAGCAGTATTTATCATTATGTAGGATATCTAATATACAATGGAATTTCTATTAGAGCAATATATAATGAGTGTAGCAACAAAACAAAGTCAGACACAATAAAAGCTCTTCAATCGCTTATTAAAACCAAGCTTCTAAACTACAATAAAACAGATATTGACAGTTTTTTAAAAGACGACAATTATGAAGAATGTAAAAGAATACTTTTGTTCTTTAATATTGAAACTTCGATAAAGCAGCAAATAAACCAAAACACAAAAGCGAAAAATACCGATATAGTCTCCTATTACAAATTCCCATTTGATTTATACAAACTTAACGATTGGGATATTGAGCATGTTGGTTCAAAAAAAGAGAACCCACTCAAAGAGGTAAAGGACAAAATTGTATGGCTCCGTTTTATACCTCACATAAAATGCGATCATGAGAAATGGTATATTATTGTAAGAGAGGCTGAAGAACTATTAAAAGCATTAATCGAAAAGGAAAAAGACGAAGGAAATAAATTCCAAGATCTTTATTCTAAAATAATTGGTATTATTCAAAAAAATGAGAATGACACAAAAGATACTATTGACAACTTGGCTCTATTAGACTATGGTACAAACAGAGGTTATGGTAATGCTCTTTTTCCAACAAAAAGAAAAACAATAATAGAAAACGATATAAAAGGAGTGTTTATTCCAATTTGTACCAAAAATCTGTTTTTAAAATATTACTCTTCAGATGATGATGGTAATTCGCAATGGAAAAACAGTTGGGAAGACAACGACAGAAAATCATATCTTAAAGCTATTCACCAAACAATTGATTTTATTTTGAAATAAAAAGCTATGAATAAAGATAATATTACAATGCAAAAAGGCATTTCGTTTTTAAAACTAATAGAAAATAACAAAATATTAGTTCCCAAAATTCAGCGTGATTATGCACAAGGTAGATTAGATGACAAAGCTACTGAAATTAGAAATAATTTCTTAAATTCGATATTTGATACCTTAACCGCAAATAATAGTGACCCATTACTTCTTGATTTTATATATGGGTCTACTCAAAATTCTGTTTTTACACCCTTGGACGGACAACAGCGTTTAACCACTCTGTTTTTATTACACTGGTACAATATTCCACAAGACAAGAAATTTCTTCTATTTATTAAAGATGGAAATTCATGTTATTCTCGATTTTCCTATGAAACCAGAATTTCAAGCAAAGATTTCTGTAATGCATTGGTAACTTATTCTTGCAATGATTTAAAATCTATGCTGATTGAAGTGAATAAGACTAACAATGATTCACAAAAACATTTGTCTGATATTATAAAAAATCAATCATGGTTTTTATGGACATGGCGTAAAGATCCTACCATTAAAGCGATGTTGGTAATGCTTGACGAAATTGATAGACGAACAGCACTTCTTGAAAAAGAACAACAAAGTGGAATTTGGGAGCAATTGGAAAACAGTAAAATTATTTTTGACTTATTGCCGCTTGAGCAATTTTCTCTTACGGATGAATTGTATGTAAAAATGAATGCCAGAGGCAAGGAATTATCTCCGTTCGATATTTTCAAATCGACATTAGAAGAACAAATGCGTCTTAATGGCGTAAAAGAAGATATACAAAATGAGTGGCGTAAAAATGTTGACAGCAACTGGATTGATATATTCTGGAATAAATTGGCAAAGCCTCATATAAATGAAAAAACAAAATCAGAAGACCAAATACAATTTGTCAACTCTGTAGAAAATGGTTATTTGAGGTTTTTTAAAAGAATGATGGTGTTTCATCTATTTACTAAAGATAATCCATTTGAATGTGATTGGAAAAATGAAAACATTAAGAAATATATTCCATTTGAATATGATGAAAATAATATACTAAATAAGTTACGTGACTTTTCCGTTCAAAAAAATATATTGACTTTGATGCCCCTGTTTAATAAAACTAAGTTTTTCAATGAAGATTTTTTCCAGTTAATTATTGGCTTCTTTAACTCATTTATCTACCATTTAGATAGTGTAAAGCATGATGGAACTGAACTAATAAGGGGTGTCAGTTTTGAAAGTAAGAACAACCTCTTCGAATCATTTATTGCTGAAAGTATTGATTACGATACAAGAGTACAGTTTTTTGCAATTTATAAATTCTTTAACTTCAATTCATCTCAAAAAGTCTGTGAAAATGAAGAGCTAATTAATGAGCTAAATGCTTGGATGAGGGTAATTCGAAACCTGTCAACAAACACTAATAGTTATTTCTATAACGGATTTGATGACTTTCTGAAATCGCTAAAAACAATTGAAGTATGGACAAATTCTGTTTATTCAAGCGAAGGAGGTCATAATATAATTGAATATATAAAAGAACAACCTTCTTTGGATGGATTCAATAGAGAGCAACTAAATGAGGAAAAGATAAAAGCCGAATTAATGGCCTGCGAAGAATGGAAGACAACTATTATTGAGACCGAAGAACATCCTTATTTTTTGGGGCAAATTCGATTTTTATTAGAGTGGTCAAAAGTTGAAGAAAAGTATGACTTTTCTTTGTTTAATAACTATAAATCGCTGGTTATATCAATCTTTGACAAAGATGGTTTGAAAAGTGATTTGGCTGAAAATTATGTGTTTAGAAATGCATTGATGACTGTTTCTGACATGTATCTTTTGAATAATTGTTTTATGCAAAATACATCCAAACATCGTGATTGTAGCTGGAAAAGATATTTGAGAGCATCTGATAAATCGACAAATATAAAACTGTTAATTGATTCGTATCACGATGAAAATAAGTCATTCAAAGACTTTTGTATCGAACAGAAAAGCAATTTGCCATCAGATTGGAGAAGATTTTTTATTGAAAAACCTGAAATTTATAATGAACTATACGACCATAAATTGAGTTGGTGGAATTGGGATGCAGAAGAAATATGCTTATTAAGCAAAACTCGATGGAGTTCCAAACATAAGGAGCTAAAAACATATTATTTACACAAGAAATACAAAAGTAATGGTGATTATTATTTAGATTCTACCCATGAGAGTCATCCTTTTAGTGCCGTTTTTAAAAGAAATGAGAACAAAGAATTTTCAGTTAAGTTTATTCCAAAAAGAAATGATGGATTGGTAGAAGGTCAATATGTTGTAAGTTCTAACTACGATTCTGAAATTGGCGAATTACAATTTAATGATACAAATAAAAGATGGGAAAGCTATTTAAATTCAACTCAATTTGAAGATGTTGAAAAGATGATTAATACTTTAAACTCGAAGTAGATTATGACCTGGGAATACTCTGAAGATAACCTGATAGAACAAACAGCGATTGATTATGAAAAAAAATACCGATAAACCATCAGAAGGTTTCAATGAAATACTGCTTTACACCACGCCCAACGGGAAGGTGAAAGTGGAAATATATTTGCAAAACGAAACGATATGGCTTAACCAACAAAAAATTGCCGATCTTTTTGGGGTAGATAGAACCGTTGTAACCAAACATTTGGGTAATATATTCAAAACGGGAGAATTGAACGAACAAGTGGTATGTGCAAATTTTGCACATACCACTCCACACGGTGCTATTAAAGGTAAAACGCAGGAGTCAGTAACCAGATTTTATAACCTTGATGCCATTATTTCGGTTGGCTACCGTGTAAATAGCACCCGGGCAACGGCTTTTCGGATATGGGCTACCGAACGCCTGAAAGAGTACATCATCAAAGGTTTTACTATGGATGATGAGCGGCTTAAAAATCCGCACAATATTTTTGGTAAAGATTATTTTGAAGAACAACTTGCCCGAATCCGTGATATCCGTAGTAGTGAAAGGCGTTTCTACCAAAAAATTACCGATATTTACAGTCAGTGCAGTGCCGATTATGATGTAAATGAAAAAACGACGAATGATTTTTTTGCCACTGTGCAAAACAAGCTACATTGGGCAATTACCGGACAAACTGCAGCCGAACTAATTGCTTCGAGAGTGGATAGTACAAAACAAGACATGGGATTAACTACCTGGCGAAATGCTCCAAAAGGTGCTATCAGGAAAACGGATGTGGGAATTGCCAAAAACTATCTGAATGAAAAAGAGCTCGATGGTCTGAACAGAATTGTAAGCATGTATCTCGATTATGCTGAGAGTCAGGCAAATAAAGGCGTAGTGATGTATATGAAAGATTGGGTGGCGAAATTAGATGCATTTCTACAGTTTAATGAAGAAGCTATTTTACAACATCAAGGCAGTGTTTCGCACGAAATAGCATTATCACTTGCTGAGGATGAATTCGAGAAATACCAGATTACGCACAACAAATTAATTGAAAGCGATTTTGATAAAGTACTTAACCTTACAACTAATAAAAAATGACCTGGGAATACTCTGAAGATAACCTGATAGAACAAACAGCGATTGATTTATTCTTTCATCGGCTGGGTTGGGATACACTACTGGCTTTCAATAAAGAAAGCTTTGGTGAGGGCAGTACGCTTGGTCGGTTGGATAAGCGGGAGGTGGTAATTAAGCGAACATTGCTTGAAAAACTGCGGCAGTTTAATCCCGGTCTTCCCGATAAAGCCTATCAGGATGCGGTGGAGAAACTAACCGAAGAAAGTAGTGTAAAATCACTGTCGGAAATCAATTACGAGAAATATAAATTGTTGCGCGATGGCATTCCGGTCACTCTCCCCACTCCAGCTGGAGAAGGGGCGGGGGTGAGAACTATTTCTCTCAAAGTTTTCGATTTTGAAAATCCCGAAAATAACCATTTCCTTGCTGTTCGTCAGTTATGGCTTCAGGGCAAAAGCAATCGGGAGCGCAGGCCCGATATTATCGGTTTTGTAAATGGTATTCCGTTGTTGTTTATCGAACTCAAAGCAGCACACCGCAAGTTGGAGAATGCCTATAACGACAATTTCACCGACTACAAAGACGTAATTCCCAAGCTGTTTTATTACAATGCCTTTGTGCTGCTGAGTAACGGTATCGAAAGCCGTATCGGTAGTGTTACAGGTAAGTATCAGCACTTCCACGAGTGGAAGCGCATTACCGAAGAAGAGGATGGCGTGGTGGCTCTGGACAGAATCATTGTGGGTGTGTGTGAGAAAAAACGGTTTATGGATTTGTTTGAGAACTTTATTCTGTTCGATAATTCGATGGGCAAGGTAGTGAAGCTTATTGCCCGTAACCATCAGTTTATAGGTGTAAACAAAGCCATTGAAAACATACAGCTTAAAGAAACGCTTTTCAAAAAGGGCGAAATCAGTCAGGAAGAGAAACAAAAGTTGGGCGTGTTCTGGCATACGCAGGGTAGTGGTAAATCCTATTCTATGGTATTCTTCTGTCAGAAAATACATAGAAAGTTCACAGGCAGTTATACATTTTTGATTGTAACCGACCGTAATGAGTTAGACAAACAGATTTACGGCACATTTAGTGGTGTAGGAGCTGTTCCTGTTGTTAGAGCAGGGGCAACTGATTCTCTAAGAGCTAACAGCGGTAATCACCTGAAAGATTTGTTAGGTTCGGATCATCGCTATCTGTTTAGCCTTATACATAAATTCAATTTCGGAGAAGAAGTTACACAAAGGGATAATATTATAGTTATTTCGGACGAAGCACATCGCACACAGGGTGGACAGCTGGCTATGAACCTGCGTAATGCATTACCTAATGCATCGTTTATCGGGTTTACAGGCACACCGCTGTTTAACGATGATGAACTGACACGGCGTATTTTTGGCGATTATGTGTCGCGCTACGACTTCAAACGAAGTGTGGACGATGGTGCTACAGTGCCCTTATATTACGAAAACAGGGGTGAATATCTGGGTTTGAAAAATCCTGCTATTACACAACAAATCAGGGCGGTGATTGATGCCGAAAGTGAAGACCTGGACAGCGACCAGCGCAGCCGGGTAGAGCAACTATTTGCACGGGAATATCCTATACTTACTGCAAAGAAAAGATTAGACGCCATAGCTAAAGATGCCGTATGGCATTTCTGCAACCGGGGTTATAAGGGTAAGGCTATGTTTATAGCACTGGATAAACTGACGGCAGTACGCATGTATGACCTGATAACTCATCACTGGAAACTATTGGTGGAGCAGTTGGAGAAAGAGGTTGCAAAAGGAAAATATGGCGATCAGGAATTATTGGAAAAAGGGCGTGAACTGCAATGGATAAAAGAAACGGAAATATGCGTAGTGATAAGTTCGGAACAAAACGAAATACAGAAATTCCAAAAATGGGACTTAGACATTGAATCTCACAGGGAGAAAATGAACAGTCAGGACTTGGAAGTACGCTTTAAAGATGAAAATGACCCGTTCCGCTTTGTGATTGTATGTGCCATGTGGATTACCGGTTTTGACGTGCCTCCGCTTTCTACGCTTTACTTAGACAAACCATTGAAATCGCATACCCTGATGCAGGCCATTGCCCGCGCCAACCGTATAAGCGAGGGTAAAAACAACGGATTGATTGTCGATTATATTGAAACCTATACTGCTTTATTGGATGCATTGGCAATATATGGAGCAGGTGGAGAACAAGGCAATGATGGAGGAGAACAGTCAGAGCCGCCTGTAAAGCCTAAAGAAGATTTGATTCATCAATTAGAAGAGGCATTGACAGTCATAGAATTTTTCTTGCTGGATGAGGTAGGTTTCGATTTGCAGGAATTAATGAATACTAGCGGTTTGGAGAAGCTGTTTGTGATGGAGAAAGGTGTGAACGCAGTGTATACAAATGATGAGACCAAGCGCAAATTTCAGGTGCTGGCACGTGAGGTGTTCAAAAAATTCAAAGCACTTCAACCCGATAAAGTACTGAAAGAGTATGCTCCGCGCAAGAATGCGGTTGATGTAATTTACACTGCTATTGAAAATAATATTGAGAGTGCCGATGTCTCGGAAATCATGAAAAAGATACAGGATGTAATTGATGCTTCTATTTCCACCATTGCCGCTGAACCGACACTGGACAGTGGAAAAATTATTGATTTGAGTGGATTAAACTTTAAGGTGCTGGAGCAGTATTTTTTAAAAATGCCCCACAAAAATACTGCAGTTCAGAGTTTGAAAGATAAAATTGAGCGAAAATTGAAAGTGATGATTGATCGTAATCCAATGCGCGTGGATTTTTATCAGCGTTATCAGGAAATAATTGATGAATACAACCGAGGCAAGGATTCGGTTACCATAGAGGAGACATTCAAAAAGCTGATAGAGTTTGTCAATTCACTGACCGAAGAAGAAATTGACACTAAACGTGAAGGTCTTACCGAAGAACAAAAAGCCATTTTTGATATTCTGCGCAAACAAAATTTATCAGAATCCGATCGGGGAAAAATCAAGCTTATAGCGGTTGAATTATTGAATGAACTTAAAAAGGATAAGCTTAGAGTTGACCAATGGTATGAAAAATACGAAACTACAGCCTCGGTTTATAAACTCGTAAATGATAAATTATTTCTGAGTTTGCCATATCCTACTTATCAGACTGATGAGGTTGACCTTAAAACCAATATGGTTTTCGAACATTTGAAACATAAATATTATGGGGGTGGAATCAGCGTGTATGGGGCATATTAAGCTATCATTCTGCCAAAGGCAATATTGATTATAAAAATCTTTGACCGTCACTTTTCAATGAGTGGCGGTTTTTTTATTCTCAAAAATTGTAAGTGCTCTGCTATTTGTTGGCATCTGCGCCATGAAATGGCATAGATGACGGCTTTCTTTGCATCAAATTTAAAGCACACATAGTATGGAAGCAACCAAACAATCTAATTGTTCTATTTTTCAGACGCTTAATAAAACAGGGAAAAAACTGCAAGATTCAAAACTCAGTGAGGAGGTATTAAAAGAGCTACACCCTGAAATTCAGGTAATAGCTGAATATCTAAAGGTGGATAACCGACAGGCTCTGATGTTTATCGTAATATTTTGGCTCTATTGTAACAATCATTCGGGAACCGATTTGTCTGATATGACGCTTCATCTTGAATGTGATCTTATAGAAATGTTGAACTTTAATAAGGATATAGAATTCTTGATCAAGCAAAGTCTGATTGAAAGTGAGCTATGTAGGCATGGCTCATCAAAAATGAAAGCTCTTAATTATTCTTATTCAATACCGGAAACGTTGCTTGATGCCATATTGCTGAATAATGAAATGCCTGATTGCAAGTGCAAAGAGGCTTTGGACGTGTATGATTTTGTAAATCAAATTTCTACTCTAATTGATATACGGAGACAAGATGAAGGTAATACAGGAGAGCTTTTTATGAATGTAGAGAAACTTGAAGATGAGAATAATCATCTTGACATGATTCAGACAATAAAAGGCTTCAAATTAGATATTGAGGAGCGTACCCTTTGGTATGAGATGTGCGATGATTTGATTTGTTCCGGAAATACATCCGTTGATAGTACGATGTCGGATATATATAAAAACATACGTAAACGTCTGCAAAAGTCGCGAGAGATCATAGAGAAAACCAACAAGCTTTTCGAATTAGACTTGATTGAACTTGAAAGTTCCGGCTTTTTTTCAGACGCATGTATCTCTTTATCGGAGAAGGGTAAAGAGATGTTTTTGACTGACGATTTGATCCTTTTTCAAAAGAAAGATAAAGCAAAGCAGCTCATTAGCCCCGATTCTATTAAAGAAAAGAGGTTATTCTTTGATGAAAAGTTGCAATCTGAAATGAGTTTTATCACCCAAAGTTTCGAAGATAATAATTTTGTCAATTTGCAAAGTCGTCTCACCGACAAAGGATTACCCAAAGGATTGGCTGCCATATTTTATGGTGCACCGGGTACCGGCAAAACAGAATCGGTATATCAGCTGGCTAAAACTACAGGAAGAGCGATATTGCATGTGGATATCAGTCAATCTAAGTCAATGTGGTTTGGGGAGAGTGAAAAGAAAATCAAGGAGATTTTTACAAATTACGAAAAACTCAGCAAGACGAGTGACGTGAAACCTATTCTGTTATTTAATGAAGCCGACGCTATCTTTGGAAAAAGAAAAGATTCGACAATGTCCAATGTGGCACAAACTGAAAATGCGATTCAGAATATCATTTTAGAGGAGATGGAAAAACTCAATGGAATTTTGATTGCCACTACCAATTTGAATCAGAACTTAGACGCTGCTTTTGAGAGGAGATTTCTTTTTAAAATCAAATTTGATAAACCTTCAATTCAGGCAAAACAAAAGATATGGCAAAGCAAACTGGACTGGCTCGGGGATAAAGATGCTTTACTTTTGGCAACTGAATATTCATTCTCCGGTGGCGAAATTGACAATATAGTGAGAAAAGCAACTATGGAGGAGGTGCTCACCGGCAATAAATCTACCATACAGCAAGTACAGGTATATTGTGATACTGAAAAGTTTATTTCAACAAATGGTTGTCAACGCATAGGTTTTCAATAAAACGACTCATGATGTACATAGTTTTCTCCTGTGCTCGCAGTTGGCATATCCTTCTCTTACTTTTGCGCAATAGTATTCTCATAAAAAATTCGCAGCTTATGGACAATGAACAGTCAACAGAAAATATCGATATTTTACCGTTTCCAACATATTACGATAGAATCTTTGGAATAATTGGCGTTGGACGAGGTGGTATAAAGGCCGTAAATAACATGTATTGCAAACCATTTCAAAAGATATTTTTTATGGTGTGCGATACAGATGCCGAGATACTGCGATGCTCTCCGGTTGAATCTAAAATACGATTGACATGCAATAAATTAGAGGATACCGTTGGAACAAAAAGAGCGTTGTCTTTTAAAACAAAAGCTCAAATCAGCAACTGCTTTAACGGTTTTAAAATGGTTCTAATTGTTGCCGGTATGGGTGGTGAAATAGGGGATGACCTATTACCTGAAATGACAAGGCTTATTCGTGACATGAACATATTGACGGTTTGCGTAGTCTCAGTGCCGTTTTATTTTGAAGGAGACGCTAAGGTAGCGCATGCCCGTAGAAATATTGCAGTATTAAAGAAATGCGCCGATTCAATTTTTGTAGTTGAAAATGAACTGCTTAAGAAACTGCATCCTGATTTGAAACTATCTTCAGCCTTTGAACTGTCACACGCGACGTTATATGATATTTCGGATTCTATTTTCAGCGCTTTATTGGAACCGGGTCCTCTTAATTTTGATTTTCCACACATATATTACATTTTGAATAATACAACAGAAGCAACAATAGGTTTTGGTGTTGCAGACGGGGATAATCGTGTAATGGCCGCAATAGAAGATGCATATAAATGCCCGTTATTCAATTCTGCCATCTTCAATAAAGCGAAGAGGTATTTTATAATGATAAGAACATCATACGAACATCAATTTGTCAAAGAGGAACTTAAAGCGTTTAATTCTTTTATTGAAGGTTCTAAAGAAGATGTTTTTTTCTGGCAAAATTGTATTGATAACACCCTGAATACAAAGCTAAAAGTAGATGTATGGGTAACGGTACATTAAAAAAATAAATCAAGGAGATAAATAAAGATGCGCCACATTCTGGCATATCTTTTTACTACCTTTGCCACATAATTTAACGATAACACTATGGCAAGAGACCTTTTTAACCGCTACATCTGGTTGGTAGATACCATTTACCGTGCCGGAACCATTACCCTTGAGGAGATTAACCGCAAATGGGTGCGCTCATCCATGTCGGACGGAAATCCCATTCCCAATCGCACATTTCACAATCATCGCAAGGCTATAGAGGCGATATTTGATATTAATATCGATTGCAATCCAACCACTTATCGGTATTCTATCGACAATGCCGACGATATGGCACGTGGCGGTGTGCGGCAGTGGCTTATCAATACTTTTGCGGTGAATAACCTGATAAATGAGAGTCATAAACTCAAACAACGGATACTATTTGAGCATATTCCTTCGGGGCAGCATCACCTTACACCCATTATCGAAGCCATGCGCGATGGATTGTCACTTGAGGTCACCTACCAATCGTACTGGTTGGACAGCGAGACAACCTTTGAGGTGAAGCCATATTTTGTAAAGGTTTTCAAACAGCGTTGGTATCTTATCGGGCAAAGCGACAAAATGCGGATTTATGCGCTCGACAGAATTCAAAACCTTCATTCTACCGATACGCATTTCGAACTGCCCGAAGGGTTCGACCCCGAAGCTTTTTTCTATAATTGTTACGGCATTATTCAGGGAGAAGATAAAAAGCCGCAGGAGGTTACGCTAAAGGTAGATGCCGATCAGGTGAAATATATACGCACATTGCCCCTGCATCATTCGCAAACAGAGATAGAAACTACTGATGATTATTCGGTTTTCACCTATTATATCAAGCCTACGTTCGACTTTCGGCAAGAGCTGCTTTCGCATGGCGAAACGGTTGAAGTACTCACTCCGGACTGGTTTCGTAAGGAAATGAAAGAAATCACCTATAATATGAGTGAGCGATATAGAGAAAGGTAGTTGCCATTGTCATGCGTGATAAGCAAACTCCCATATTCAAAGATTCAACCGTATTCTTTGAACAACGTCCCCGGAAGTTTGAGCAGCCTCCCCGGTTTAACAAATAGCCTCCCCGAAAGTTTGAACAACGCCCCCGGAAGTTTGAGTAGCCTCCCTGGTTTAACAAATAGCCTCCCGGTATTAACAAACGACGAATTGCAGTTAACAAATAGCCTCCCCGGAGGTTTGAATAACGCCCCCGAAAGTTTGAGCAGCCTCCCCGGTTTAACAAATAGCTTCCCCGAAAGTTTGAGTAGTCTCCCGCCCTGTCAACTTATCAAGCTCACAGATTGAAGTCCCTCTTCGGGGGATATAGGGGGCTTTACTTCTTCCTACTATAGGTATAGAGTACTTCTCCTTTTCCGTTGATAAAATAGAACGAAAAATGGTGCGCATCGACCGAGCATAGGGTGAAGCCGGTCTCATTCTTCCAGTATTTTGAATAAAACCACGGGGTAATTGTCCGTCCTTTCCAGGTGGTGGAACCTATTACATAGTCAATACTGTCTTTTTGCAAGTGCTGGAAGTTATGCACATGCCCCGAGAAATAGACATCCACCTTATACTTCTTCAATAGCGGATTCACCTGTGCAAGCAGTTCTCCACCTATTCCGGTAAACAAGCCCGAGTGCACAATAGGGTGGTGGCCGATTACCACTTTCCACCGCTCATGCGACGATGCCAACACGCTGTCCGCCCAATGCAACTGCTTACGGGTATCCTGTTGCGCCACATCCGCGTGTCCGCCTCTTTTAATATAGTCGGTCTGAAAAGGGCTGGTATCGAGAATCACAAACCGTATTGAGGTGCTGTCGTCGGTCTTCTTTACAAAGGTAAAATAACGTGCAGGCATAATCCAGTGCGGGTGTGTATTTGCATAATCGAGTTGCGCCTGCGGGTTGCCTGTGTAGTCGTGATTGCCCAATGCAAGATACCAATCCAACTCCTTAATAGCTCCTGTTTTGAAAAACTGCTCAAAATTCCATCTCCATACTGTATCGGTGGCCGTCATGGCAGCCGCACTGTGAAAATTGTCACCACCCGAAATAATATAACGGGGAGCCACTTTCGGCACAAGCAAATTCATCTGTTCGACTATCTGTTTTTTGTCGCCACCACCGTTCACCGAGCCGAAATCGGTAATAATATAGAAATTGTACTCCTTAGCCGAAGGTAAAGGAAGCATCTGCCGGGGCATAAATGACGGAATATAGAGAATTCCGACCGATATGATGAATGCTCCGAGCAAAAATAGCAGTGCTAAACGTATCTTTTTAGAGTGATGTGTGGCCATAAGAATGATTATTTCAGGAAAAATGCGCACACAAAAGTACAACTATTTTATGCCAATCCTCTTTTTTAAGCGCTTTTTCGCACTACACACACTGTTTTTGTTCGGTTTTTGGGTGCAATAAAGATAAAAATATCCCTTTACGACCAATTGTGGCAATAATTCTAACTTATTCCGGCCTCCATCATACCAACTCTCAATGTCCCTTGTAAAACAATAAAAAATAGTGAGTTATTGCCCTGATTCACGCCGAAAATAATACTTCTTGTCACTTACAATTTATTAGTCAAAGTCGCTTTAACTTACATTCCGATAACTTTATAGAAGGCTATTTGAAAAAGTGGAATTACATAAAATACTGTATGCCAAGTTTATAACATGTATTTTAAGCTCAATTTCAAATTGAAATTACTTTTTCATAAAAAAAGAGAGAGTATTATTTGTTTCTTCCATAAAAGTCCTTATCTTTGCACGCGCTTTGGAAGAGTGGCCCGGCGGGGTTAGACGGAAGTCAAAGCGTAAAAAAAGTGGTGATAAAAAAAAGATACGGCGGGTATTTGGTAGTTCAAAAAGAAGCAG
>Ga0302286_10001087_pt1 | contig 20627 bp, 24 predicted proteins | sample III_Fen_E2_3_FD_198765 | JGI IMG/M metagenome (GOLD analysis project Ga0302286, IMG submission 198765) | Peat permafrost microbial communities from Stordalen Mire near Abisko, Sweden - III_Fen_E2_3 | ecosystem: Environmental > Terrestrial > Soil > Wetlands > Permafrost | place: Sweden: Abisko...
ATTTCGACCCAAGCTGACAATCACATCGTGATAAAATTAAGGAGAGCGATATGAGTCGTGCTATTGTCGCCGGCGGGAGGAATTTCTGCTGGTCGTTCGCGCAAAACAGGCTATATCTTCCCGATAATGAAATAAGAAAACACGCTGAATGGTACTTGACTATCATGTTCGCAAAACACCAGGTTGATTTCGTGCTTTGCGGCGGCGCGCCCGGTGCAGACGCTCTCGGGCTCGAATTTGCAAAGTCGCATGGCATTCACGGCATGATATATCAGGCGAAGTGGTCGGACCTTACCGTCGAAGGTGCGGTTATAAAAACACGCCGAAATACCGGTGAAAAATATAATTCTGTTGCCGGTCCGCAGCGAAACGAGAGAATGGCACAAAACGCTGACATTTGTATTCTGTTTCCTGGTGGTTCCGGAACCGAAGATATGGAACGCCGATCGGTCGCGCACGGATTGATAGTCGAGAAATACAAAGAACCGGTTGAAATGGAGGGCATACCAAGTGATAACTTACCGTATTAGTTTTAGTGGATGGCGAGACTTTGCGTTCAAGCTTCTTGTGGTATGTATAATTACTGCGTTAATTTTTTACCTCAGAATAAAGACTCCGTTCGATCATTCATATCCTTACAACGTGCGAGAAAAAACACTTTCGATATACGAGCAGGCCGAGTTGTCAACCGGAGCGCCGGCGCATTTCCTGAAGGGAATCGCTCATGCTGAATCGTCCGAAGGTCGCAAGATGAATCATCCGAATAAAGACGATATAGGGATGTTCGGTCTTCATGAAACAAAAGAGATTCACGCATACAGGGCTCGTTTGTTTGGTGAGTACGATGCAGCAGACCCGCACGACTCGGCATACGTTACCGGAATGCTTTTCATGACGAGCCTAGAATCAACAAAATCAGAAGCAATCGCAATTTGTTCACATCATCAGGGGCCGAAAGGAGTTCTGCGTGACGGACTTGATGAAAAATATCTCAATATGGTCATAAGGGGCATGGAATGAACGGAAAAGCATACGCAAACAGGAAGCCGGCCGAAGAAAGGCCCGAGAGCGACAATTACCCAACCCCGATTCCGCTTATTCATCAACTTCTCGGTCGCGGAATACTGAGCGTTAGGACGCGCTATGACGACCCCGGATGCGGAGACGGGCAGTTAGTGAGAACGGTAAACGCAATGGGATACCATTGTACGGGTGATGATATTCGCATGACCGGTGTCGACTTTCTCACTGACAACAGAAAGCGCGAAGCGATTCTAACAAACGCGCCATTCTCTATTTATGACGAATTCATACTTCATGCGAAGGAGGTGGCTCCGATTGTAATAAGTATCGGAAAAACAAATTTCCTCGGATCGCATTCAAGGACCACGAACGGACTATGGAAAAACCTGAAGGCTGTCTATGTTTTTGATCGTCAGGTTGACTATCGCACTCCGCTCGGAAGCATGGAGCTATATGTAGGAAATCTGATTACCGGATGGTTTGTTTGGGATCGTTCATGGCACAAGGACTATGCCATGATGCGAACAATTAATATCCAGAAGTACTGCACTCTCGGTGCATTTAAGGAGTCAGTATGATCGCATTATTCATTCCTGTATTCGTTCTTTTCTGCATCGGTGCTGCAGGATACTTTTCCTACTATCTCTGCCGCGAGTTTTTCAAATGGATCGTTTCCGTATTCAAAAGCGATGGTAGTGATTGACATCGGGAATTTCAGGGTGTATTATCCATGAATGATAAGGTTGACAACATACCAAAGAAAGGTAATGGATTACATCCTGTATCTTCATTCTCATGAGGAATATATAACCTTCACGAAAATAGGCAGGCATTTTGGCATGTCGCTACAGGCCGCGAAGTTTTGCTGCCAAGACCTCATGATGAAGGGATACATAGAACTCAAGCCGTACGAGGTAGCAAAGAAAGGACATATAGGCAGGTGGGAGTTCATCTTAAAAGAAAAATCACTCGCCGTTGATTTTATGAATAAGGTTTTGTCGGAGGATTCAAAATGATTCTTGATTTAAATGTAGCAGAAAAAGACCGATTGCTCCGACTCGCGAGTCTGGGTCTCCAGAGGTGTGAAAAACCACTTGCCAGCGATTCAAGATTGCTTAAAAAGATATCTAGGTCTATGACCAGGATAAATCCGCGTTCTGCAAAGAATAAGGGCGCATCTTGGCAGAAAGAAATGTGCGAAATGATTTCTCGCATAACTGGGATACCGTTCGATCAATCGAGCGATTCTTGCGATATTCACTCACGCGAAATGGGTCTATCCGGAGCGGACATAATCGTTCGCGGAAAGGCCCGTATGCTTTTCCCGTTCGATCCGGAGTGCAAGAACTGCAATTCACTCTCTCTCCCGGAGTGGGTTCGTCAAGCGAAGGCGAATGCAAAATCAGGAAACTGGATCTTGTTTGTAAAGTCGCCGAAACTTGAAGAAAATATTGCAATCTTGAGCGTAACTCAATTCGAGCGCATCGCGGCGACGGTCGCAGAAATATAAAGGAGTCATTATGGTATCAAATGCTATTGTCGGGAAAAAGGTATGGTTTGTCAGGATGTCCACTGACTCGATCGTTTCTGGTACTGTGATTGGAATAGGCCCCGCAACTGATGGGCGCGTTGTTTATATAATCAGGCCGACGTTCGGGAAGAAGAACACCAGAAGGCTCAGTGAGTTCGTCTGGCCATCTTCAAGAGAGGCTCGTGATTTTTATTCTACCTGGAAGACGCAGGCCATTCCAGAATGATAAGCAGAGAACTCTTAATTATCGGCGGGGCTGGAGAGATCGTTTCGCTTGATGGCCAAACGGAAGAAATATGGTCGCTTAATGCTTGTCCAGTGCCGTTTTCGGATCGAGTATATGAATTCCACGAATCGAAAAGGAAGAGTCCGGATTTATACTTTTGGAGGAATATCCCGAAGGACAAGATTCTATCTCTCAACCTTCCGCTCGGAAATTCTATCTGCATAATGCTTTGCAATGCGATAGTAGAATGCCGATTTGATAGCATTCAGGTGCTTGCCTCTCCGCTTATCGTTGGTCCTGAATATACCAGAGAGCGACCAGCACTCGCCTGCTGTGTTTGGTACGCGAATAATATAGCAAAAATCCCGACCTTTTGGGCCGGAGGAATAGATTTCAACAAGGTGTATGAACTATGACATTAAACCCAGGACTGAAGAAATTTATAGACATCGCCGGAGTTGCCGTCGCGCTCATTGCTGACTTAACCATAATTCCGATCTGTATGTTTACCATAGCGCCTGACGCGCTGACCAAGACGGCGTTTATCATGATCGGGGTTGTGATTGTCCTATTTGTGTTCAGGTCTTGGTCAACCGGATGGGTTGTGTTGTGGCTCGTATTCGCTTCGCTTGTATTCTTTTTTGATTATTCTTTCGCTCTTGCAACGATGAAAAACAAAGACGCATTGGTTGCTGCTGAAAAGAATATAGAGCTTCTTGTTAAAAACGACGAAACAATAAAAAGCCTTAATATTGATATTGCCTCGCAGAAAGAAACGGTAAAGTCGTATGTTCTCGATTACCAACGGCCGCACGTCAGGGCAACCCTCGACCAGATATTCTTTAACCAGCAGGCGGCGCAAGCAAAGGTTGACGAATATGAAAAAAAGAGAGATGCACGAAAAAGTGAAATATCAGGCACTGTTGCATCAAAAGTGAAAATGTCATCAGACGATGTTTTTGAAGCAATTCCTCAGGCGATAAGTGATAGGCGGTATATGCAACTTATTGTATTTTTCATACTTTTTGTAGGTCTTCAGGCGATAACGGTCACAAGTATAGAGCCGGACGAAAAGAAAAATAAACGCAAGTCGGTAGAAACTCAAATAAAAGAAGTAATAAAAGAGGTTCCGGTTGAGGTCGTCAAAGAGGTAATAAAGGAGATCGATCGTCCTATTCCTGAATTTATAGAGAACAAGGACGATCTTGTGGCTGTTACAAATTGGAAGGACCTGTGGCGTAAAAACGCAACATCAAGGAAAAGCCAGTCGGCCCTAGATATGATTGATACGATAGATCGCATTCTTGATGGTCGTAAAAAATATATTACCGAACTTAACAACAAGAACAATACTTGACAATTTGTCATTCTTTCTGATAATAGGTGTATGGCAAACCCACCAGCACTCGGAAAGAAAGAAACTCAATACCTCACTACTGCAATATATAAAGCCGGAGACCTCGTCGAGCGATTCGTCAACGAAGAAGGCGTCCCTGTCGAAATGGCCCGTCGTCAAATTCTCGAAGAGCTTATCTGGCGAGAGGCTATGCCGCTCAATAAAGAAACCGGAATGTTCGAACTTGGTTCATGGAAGGCTATTGATATAATCAGAGAGAGTGAGCCGAAAAACGAAGACGGCGGAAGCAATGCGCTCGAAACCCTACTGCTAAAGCTGGCGGAAAAAGTAGAATCATCAAAACAAAACAAAAACCTCATAGCGCCGAACGACGGAGAAACGCATGACGATTGAAGACCTTCGTGAGTATTACTTTGACAAGGCGTATGAATTCGTTTGCGACATTGTGTTCATGGGGACCGAAATAACTGAAAGGAATGGACCCTCCCAGCAACAAAAACTCGTGCTTGACGCCTGCTCGTTGTCTGCAAGAGACAGGAAGCCGGTTTCGTGTAAATCTGCTCACGGAACAGGGAAAACTTGCCTCGCAGCTTGGGTTGTGTACTGGTTTCTTTTTACCCATCCATACAGTAAAGTTGGCGCAACCGCTCCGACCGAAAGACAGTTGAAAAATGGGTTATGGGGAGAATTGAGTAAATGGATTCAGCGATCCGATGCACTCAAAAGTTTTTTTGTATGGAAGTCAGAGAAGATTGAAGTAAAAGGGAAGGGAATATCGTGGTCTGCAGAACTCCGGACATCATACAGGCCTGAAAACCTTGCAGGTCTTCACGGAGAAAATGGATGCCTCATAATTGTTGACGAAGCTTCGGGAATTCTTGACGATGCTATATGGGATACACTATCAGGCGCAATGTCTGATATAGGTTCATTTATGCTCATGATTGGAAACCCAACACAGGTTCGCGGTAACTTCCATCGATCTTTTACCAGCAAGAACAGCAACGCTCGATGTTTGACGCTTTCAGCATTGACAAAAGGGTATCGCGGAGATCCTGGGTTCCCGAAAGAGATCGCCGACAAATACGGAGTAGATTCGGACCAGTATCGCGTTCGTGTACTCGGTGAATTCCCGATCGATTCGCCAACCGCCTTCATAAAACTCAGGGCACTTCAGGATTGTTATGGCAGGCCTTACGAGCAGGCATTCTTCCCGATAATCGCCGTAGACCCAGCCGATGCTGGAAATGACGCAACAGAAATTGTAGCCGGCAACGGATATCGAGTATTCTACAAGAGGACAATCGAAGGATCAACCGACGGTGCAATAAACGGACAGGCGGTGCTCATGATGATCCACAAGATGCGCGACAACTGCAAAGATATGGGCTTTCATCCAGACGTTACGATAAAAGTTGTATTCGACCGTACTGGAATTGGTGCAGGAATGCAAACATATCTCCAAGGGTTCCAGGTTTCTGAGAATTTCAAACTCATTCCCGTACACGGTGCAGAGTCCGGAAACGCCGAATACGAAGACATGTCCGACCTTCTTTGGGGTAACATGAAAGCGCTTCTCTATCTATTATCGATTCCTCACTACAATGAAGGACCGAAGGCCGAAGGAGAAGGATTTGACGTTGCGTATTTTGAAGAACTCGAAGACCAGATATGCGGAAGAAATTACGAAGTGCTTGAATCGAACAACAAGATAAAACTCGAATCAAAGGCAGCGTTGAAACGCCGAGGCAAGGGATCTCCAAACAAAGGCGATGCACTTTCCTTGTACCTTTTCCCGTTCCTTCGCAACGGCATTGACAAGCGTTCTAATTCTGGTCAAAATTATTCAGCTCGGGTAAATCTTGGCGATTAAGGGGTTTTTATGAATATAATTCCAGCTTTTTTGAGGGGATCACATAAAACAAGCGGGATGACTCAAAATAATCGCTGGCTTGTTTCTGATATAGATTTAACAATGGTCGAACGAGTCGATGCAAAACTTGCTCGGGATATCTGGCATAACACTGCAAAATCCTACAAGCTTTCAGCTTCCGTAGTGATCTGCGCGATTAAAGCCGTTATTGATTATGTTGGTTCTCCGACTGTTAAGCTTTCTGGTCCGGTGAAGCAGCAGAAGATTATCCAGAAGCATATACGAGCCCAAAGGAAAACGGCTCACCGGAAAATGTTTTCTGAGGGAAACGAGTACATCTGGGCAAATTATAATTCCGAAAAAGGAGACCTTGAGTATATTTATTTCGGTATGGATGATGTTGAAACTCCATATCTCGACATCGACACAAAAGAACTTAAGGCTATTTCGTTCAAACAAAAGATTCAATTCTTTGACCAGTACGGAAATAGCGCCTCGACAACTCGCCGCATTTATTTTGATGAAAATAAAATTGTTACTGAATATATTAACTCTGTGCCTCCAGGAAAGAAATCAAAGTCGACATATACGCATAATTACGGAATGCTTCCGATAATTTGGGGTTCATACGGGAAGGGCGATGATGAAATTCAGGGACACGGAATGATTGAGCCGGTCGAGCCGTACCTCGCAAACATGCATACCATCATGGAGAATCGCATAATCGAAGACAAGCGTTCGTCTCGAAAAAAATACCTCATTAAAGGCGATGACCCCGATACGTGGCTTGAAAAAACATGCAGGATCAACGGAGTAACCGCAGGCGGCGGGGTTCCGCTCGAAGATCTAGATATATTTTTCAATACGGTTTCAACTTCGGGAAAAGAAGAAGGTGTTTCGTATCTTAATCCTGGACAGACCGCCACCGACTCTATTCAGATACTAAAATTACTTTTCATGAATCTTATCGAAACACTCCGTATTCCCGAGTTTGTGTTCCCGCCGAAACTTGGCGCATCGTTCGCGTCTGCTCAAATTCAAGTACCAACATTCATTCAGCTTATCCAGGAAGACCAAGAAAGCCTTTCTTCGTTCTGGGAGAAGTGGGTTGAAATTTCAGCAATGGTTCTTTCCAGGGCGACGAATTCGCAGCCAGTTTTCTTGGCTGGAGATGTAACCTGGAAGCGTATCGACCTCGACTCTGCTGAACTTCGAGCGAAAATCGTCAATTACATGATGTCGTCTATGAAGATTGCAAAAGACGAAGGCTTGATGAATGACAAAGAAATCCGCGCCTATATCGATTCGTATATGAACCAACTCCAGGATTATGACGAATGGGAGAAAGGCCGTGAAAAACTACTGAAAGACCTTGAAGGCGTAAAAAAAGCCTTCGGCGCTTCGGCGAAATCGGCAACGGACAATAAACAAGAAGGAGATTTATTAATTGAGAACGAAAACAGAAATAAAGATCAGTAGGATGATGTTTGCGATTCATCTGGCGTCACTTTTTGCTATGTGCTTACTCGCCGGCGGATCTTTCGTGTTGTTCGTAGTATCTTATTATAACTTTGGAATTATTATTTCGTATCTTTCGGTTATTTCGTGCTGCATTTTTTTCGTGCTGATTATGAATGAATTCAAACGGTACAAGGATCGCGCCATGCTTTTTCCAAGCCTGTACACTGCAATAAAGTATTCAGATTACGAGTCTTTTATTGACGTTGTAAAGGATGCTCGGTCATCTTTTTACGGAAGATTGGCGGTATTTTTTATATTCAGTTCACTGAAAAAGAAAGAAGAATACCGAACAATGAAGAAAAAGATACGGCTGTCGTTACTTGACAAGAAGTGAAGTTGATGTTTTAACTGAACGAGGAGATGCATATGAAGGATAAAAATGTTCGGTGCGGGATACTCACGGCTCAATATGCGGAAGCTCCGAAGACAGAAATCGGCTCAGATGTAATAAACAGCGTTCCGCTTTCTGCATCGAACAAAAAAGCATTCGACATTCTTTCGTCAGGAGACGGTTCGCCGTTCGAGTTCGTTCAGGAAGTAAAATTCGGCGACAAGTATCCGGCAACCGACGGGACCATATTCGACAAATCCTATGCGGATTCCTATTCAGAGAAGGCGAATAGTGTTCCGATACCCGGATCTGCCTACGGACATACGGCGCTTCATGTTGAAAAAGAACGCGTGCGCAATCATGTATATGTAACTGCGGCGAAAGTGGTATCAGAAGATACCATGCTTTTACGACATTATGTATCAAACAAGATGGACAAGAACGACTACGACTCGCTTGTTTCGGAGATAAAAGCAGGGCTTATTTCTACCTCCTTGTTCGGGCTCTACAAATACAAGACTGCGGCAGGCAAAGACGGAACGCAAGTCGTTCATGCTATAAAGTCTGTCGGAAAAGAACGGAATGATCTGGTTGAATGGGACCAGACAGGAATGGCTTCAAAGATGATCGCGACTTCACAGAAGGACGTGATCGATGAATATAATGAAGGAGATACACCAATGGACCTCAATTACGATGAACTTATTGCCGCACTGAAAGATACGATGACGAAAAATCGTACCGATCACGTTGCGGTAATGAAGGATCTCGGGCTGAACATTGAAGTGTTGACCGCCGCGCATAAAGCCGACCTCGCCGTTCTTGGCAAGGTCCGCCAGATTGCTGCCGGTGGTGATGTCGAACAGATTGTTACTGACGCCGTTGCGGCCCAGGGCAATTCGTTTGCTACGCTTCGTGATGCGGCAATCGAGAAAGAATTCGGCCATGATCCCGAACTCAAGAAATCTGTTTCCGGGCTTTTCGGAATCAAGGTTGGATCACAGAAAGATATCGCCGGCGAGATCGATCGCCTGAAGGGTCTTGACGCAATCAAGATCATTGCTGCGAAGAACGCAGACGGACGCCAGCATGTTGCTGGCGGCGGAACCACCAAAGGAAAGGGCATCCAGATCGGAAGCAATTTCAAGGAGAGTAAATAAATGGCAAGACTGAGAAAGAAAGTCAATCCGTCACAGCTCCCGCTGTCGACTCGGCTTGCGTCAAAAGCCCTTTTCGACGGGATCAAGACTGACGATTTTATTGTCAATACCGGAGACGGGTATACCGGTGGTATTGTTCGCAAGCAGCCGTACGTCGCGATGGATAACCCCGGCGATCCGTACCCTGCCGCCTATCGCGTAACTCTTGACGGACATACCGGTGACGTTATCGAGTTCTGCAAGATGTCGGACGCTTCCCGCATCGAGATCGGAACCGGAACGTTCGCGGTTGGTTCTGTCGTGTATGGAACCATCGGCGCAGATCTCAAGATTGTCATCACGGATGTGAAAACTACCGGAAAGGCAATTCTCGGAACCGTCGACGCTCCGCTTATCACGGACAGCGATGGAAACAAGTTCGTTTGGGTTCGCCTGAACAAGTCGGGAGCGAACGCATTCGCCCTCGCTTCGACCTAAAAAGGATGGTGGTTAAATGAAATATACAGACAAACACGGCATCGCCATTACCGCTCAGGGAGAACGAAACGGTAATGTCGAGGAAGAAATCCGGATTGTTGACTCAATCCAGGAGATCAACGGGTCCCGCCAGATGGCGGCAAAATCCGGCGATCTTGACTTCGTTGGCGACCAGATTCGCCTTTCCGGACAGGCTGAAACCCTTCCCGGTGATATTTACGACAACCTGTCGACGCTCGAGACTCGTTGGCGTCCATTTGTCATCGACTTCACTCGCACCCTTGCCGGACGTGAGAAGGTCTATCAGGCGATCTATGAGACTATTTCGTCTCCCGATCTCGATGAAACAATGCCGATTCGCGACTTTACCAACAATCAGTCAATGGCTTATTGCGAGTGGCACGACGGCGAATCGGTGTACACCACGAATTTCAAAGACGAAGTCCTGAAGGACACAGTTTCTCTGAAGTTCTTCGCCGGTGCGATCCAGAAGACACTCCGCAACAAGCTTTTCAACAAGCTGTATCTCCAGCAGACCGAAGCTCGAGCGCAGGCTCAGGGTTACATCGATCTTTGCAACCATCTGTACATGCACCCGATCATCGCTGCTTCGTACACCGGAAAGCATGTTGAAGTTTCCATGCTCAAGAAACGATCAACGAACTCTTGGTGGGAGAACAACTGGCAGATCATGAAGCTCGCGAAGAATATGTACTTCACCGCGAAGGATTCATACGACCAGTATCTCAGCCTGCCGATACTCGTCATGAACAAGAAGACGTACATGACTTCGTTCCAGGATACGCTCGACGCGATCAACATCGCCGACAGCAAACGGTACGACTCGATGCGCAACTGGTGGGGCGGAATCGTCATCTATGATGGCGCTACTGTGACCATCAGCGGCAGGAAGGTTTCATATCCCGGCCCTGCTGACGGTCGCGTTATCATGGTTTCTCCGAAGGACGGGTTCAAGGAACTTATCAAGCAGCCGCTCACGATGGTAACGAAGCCTGGAACCGAACTCGAACTCGAGCGCGATATCTGGTGGGATTGCCGTGGAATTATCAGTCAGCCGACTGATTACTGCTACGACTTCAACCTCGTCGCGGTTGACGATACGTCAGACGGCCTCAAGTCAACGTAATCGTTGTAATCGTTGCAGCCGGAGCACTCGCTCCGGCTTTTCTTCAAGGAGTTTTATGTGTCTGATTCCATAACAAGAATTTCAAATCTCATTGGAGACCCCGAACGCAAAAGATTTTCCGCAGTAACCGTTGCCGGGGCATACGAAGCCGCGCAACGTCGGTACAACAGCGAAGATAATCAATGCTACTCGGCAGCAGCCGAACTTCTTGCTATTGACATGCAAAGACTCATTGAAGAAAACCAGATTAGAAAGGATGGGACAGGCGTTGAATCGTCAGAGTTTCAGGATCTATCCGCTATTATATCAGCAAGGAAGGCACAAATAGCCTACCTGAACGGATCGATAGTTTCAGAAAAACGCATAGGGTCAATCGGTAGCTTTGCTGTTGGAGCGCGGAAGACGATTCTTCCAGGAATAAACGACTGATGCGCTACCTTTCGGCCCTTATCGAGCAAAAACGAAGAGCAGAAAAAGAAAAAATCCAGATCGATCCGTTTGTCCCATACCCGCTTCTTCGGCAGTTTTACACACTCGATGATTCTGGATCAATGGTAAAAAACGGAGATCCGGTATCAATCCCGACATTCACAAATCCTGTCAGGGTTTTTGAAAACATAAAAGTAGAGACAATCGAAAATGATTCTACCGGAATTCCGGTCAACGAAACAAAAACATTTATTATTGCCGAGTATACTGAAAACATCGTATACGGACTTATCTTTGAATATCACGGAAGAAAATACATGACACTCGAGCCGGTTTGGATTATACAATACGGCGGGAAAATAGCGAGAAGGGCAGAGCTTCTTGACCAAACATCGGAGATAATCTATGCCGGTTAAGGTTTCAAAAAATACTGTTTTCTCCGGAATGGATACCCTCGGGTATAGTTTGGTTGAATCCGTAAAAGAAGCTATGTCGGCAACGACGATAGAAACGGCGTCTGAAATAAAATCCAGACAACGCTCGAATGAATTCTGGGACAATCAGTCAGGAAATGCTATTGACTCAATAGCTGGAGAAGTTGATGATTCATCAAGCCTGATATCAGGGGCCGTAGGGTTTGAGAATGGAAGACCGAACGAAAAAGATGCTCCAGACTACTACAGTGGTCGCGACCATGAGTATGCAAAATACATAGCCGACCGCGCTCAACTCAGTTTCGTCGGGTCCATACAGGCAGCTTTGGTAAGAAACTGGAATAGCGCAATCAGAAACGTCGGAAGCAGCATTGACATACATTCAAAGAAAAGAGCGCATTATACGAAAGGAGAATCTTGACAATGAGCATAGCTGCAAAGTTTTCGTTGCGAAATATCATACTCGGAATGGCTTCGGAGATATCGCTAAAAACAAATATTTCATGCTTCATTGATGTGTCTACCGACACGAAAGCATCCACTGATTGTAACTTTGTCGGAGTGTACCAGCTTGAAGATATTCAAACCGGCGCTTCTGGACATGCGTTCGATGTATTTGTTATTCGTTATTTCTACTCAGCAACTGTAGTTTTCACCGAAATGGATGCTGAAGTTGCATTCGGAAGACTCGCTTCGGTATTTAAGAAGAAGGTAGAAGGAGCTGAGTACGTTCACGCCGGGATAACGTATTACGACGACTTTGAATATATAAGCGGAAGCGAAAACAAGGCCGGTAGACAAACTTCTGGAAGTAAGTTACCTTTTAAGCAGTTTACGGTGTATTCACCGAAAACAAATATATTGTAAGGAGAAAATTATGCCAGCATCAGTATCAAAAGATAAAGTATACTCGCAGTATGCGCTCAAATTTGCGGGGTATGCTCGACTGAATCCGAACGGAAATATTCCGCTCGCGTATCCGATTACTCTCAAGCTCGATAACGGCGAGGGCGGCTATACTTCGGTCGTCGCGCCTGCCGGCCTGTTTGGAAAGACCGGAACCGTCAACATGTCGGCGTTCGTAACGTCCGGGCACATCCGTTTGGTTTTTCACTTCAACGGAAAGCAAGATGAAATCGCCATCCCGTGCATTGCTGGAGATTTTGTCGCTCCTTCAGCGGCAACCCAGTCAGAAATTTCGACGTTGCTCAACAAGTCGACAACCGGAATAGGCGTAGTCGGAAACTTCCCCAATATCGGATATGCATTCACCGCTTCTGTCGAGTCTGCAACCGGACGCCTGAAAGTTGTTGGTGCATCAACCGGACCGACCACCCCGCACTGGTTCTTCAGGATTGACGAAGCATACGACGCTGGTACCGGCGTGATCGAGCCCGACTCTGCCGCTGCCGCTCTCGGACTCAATCGTGCGTACAGCATGCCGCTTGAGAATCTTTCTTCTCTTACCGCAAGCCAGGACGTAACCGATGCCCAGACGAAGGAAAATACCGACGCCGAATCGACCGTGACAACCGTTACCGTCGCGCAGGAGTCAACCGGTTATACTCTTTCGCTCGAGAGTTCTTCGGCGAACCCGTTCTACAAGAAAGCTCTTGCTGGCGGGTACGTTGATGAAGCGACCGGACAGTACACCCCGCGCCCTGCCGGTGTTGATTCACCGCGCTTTGCGTTGTTCTGTGTTTCGAGAAATTACGACGAAGGATCAAGCTCTCTTACCGGACAGCGCGATTTCTCCGTTACGATTTTCCCGGACAACACCGCAATCCTGAACAACAACGACAAGAACAGTCAGGATTTCAACCATCCGACGTTCGACATCACGGCTACTGACGGCGCTTTCGTGCCGGCCGGAACCGAGCTGTTCTACCTCGCCGAAGAGATCGCGCTCATGGAGGCGACGCTCGCATGATAACACAGCTTGTCGCGGGACTTGTTCTCGCGGCAAGCCTCTTGTTTTTTATAACAGGGGCTTGCCTTTTCCTAAAATCAAAAAAGAATAAAGTTCAGTCCGGCGTTGATGTCGGTGAGTTTATTTCAGCACAATACATGTACGACGACGTTCCGTTCAGCGCTGGCATTTCTAAAAAAATGCTCATGAGGCGTCTCGACATGCGCGACCTTGCAAGTCTCGGTGACGTTCCGAATTGGCTCATGATGATGCTGAATGGCGACGTGAAAGACATCGAAGAGGCAAAGAAAGCGCTCGAGAAGAAAACGGAAAAAGAGCTTTTCGAGGAAACGAAAAAATACTACGACATGCTGCAAGAGATGGCGGAACGTACATTCGTTAGGTGGCCCGAATACGTTTCCGAATGGAAGAAGGTCGATCCCGAGTATACTGGTAAATTCAGGAAAGAAACACTCGATTACGTTTTCGCGAAGCAGATGGAGCCTGCAAAAAAAATCATTAAAAAAAAAGTTTGTTATCAAATATTGCAATCATTAGCGAAGGGCGCTGTAAGCCATCAGACTACTTCGCAGGCGAGCGAGAAAAAGGATTCCTGAGTCCTGTTGACTGTTTTTTCATAGACCAGTATTGTGCTATTGAGTTATCGAACATGAAACAAAAGCAGATCGATGACGCAAAAAGCGGGAAGTCAACCGGCGGAGAAACTGAAAAACCAAAGGAATTTAAAACCCGCAAAGCGACGGTAAGTTAATATGGGTCTTCTTGGTGATTGGATAGCGCAGATACTTGTTGATACATCGAAAATCGGACCGTCTCTTTCTTCAGCGAAGAGCGAATGGTCTGATTATTATTCATACATTCAAAAGCGCGACGAAGAAACAACAAAATATGTAAAAAAATCTCTCGTTGATATCGGAAAAGCCGATACGACCTCCAGACAAGAAGCGCTGGATTCCTATAAAAATCTCACGACTGAAGAAAAGAAACTCGTCGATACGCGGGTAAAATCATATAACACAGCATCGATAGCAATCGACCAAAACAAACGAAAGCTCGAAGATCTCAGACTGCAGGTACTGAAATACGCATCAATCGCAATATCGGTGCCGATAACATTCCTGTTCGACAAAGGACTGAAAGAATACCTCGAATTCACACAGCAGATGCAAAACATAAAAGCAGTCGTTGGCGCAACGAGCGTTGAATTACAAATGCTTGCAAATACCGCGGTTTCAATGTCTGAAAAGTTTTCTTCTTCTCCGATCGGCATTGCGAAAGCCATGTTCGATCTCGGACAGGCTGGACTCGACGCAAACGAAATATATAAACAGATCGGGCCGGTAATGACGCTCGCCGCAGCGGGAATGAAGGATGTTTCATTTACGGCAGAAATGGTTGTTACGACGTTGAAATCATTTCAACTCTCAAGCGAGTCGGCGTCAACGGTTGCGGACATATTCGCTTCGTCAAACGCCAAGTCTGTTTCGTCACTCGATAAGTTGTCCGCGTCTTTGAAATATACCGCAGGGCTTTGGTCATCGATGGGATGGAGTCTTGAAGAATTGGTTGGTACGCTCGATACGCTCTATGATACCGGTGTTCGTGGCGAGAAAGCAGGACGATTGCTTGCTTCTGCAATAAACGGACTTCAGCGTCCGTCGAGAAGCGCGTCAACCGCGATTGAAAATCTTCTCGGATACACGTCGGCTCTCGATCCGGCATTCAATAACATTGGGCAGATAATCGGGAAGCTTGCGGCGGCGCACGCAACCACGCAGGATGTCGTCAAGATATTTGGAAAAGAGTCTGCTGAAGTGATTAATAGGCTTGTTCAAAACTATGGTGTGCTCGACGACAACGTGAAAGAGGTTACTGGAAACATGGGAGAATCTGCACGTCAGGCAGCAATCCAGATGGATAACCTGAACGGAAAGATGAATATAATGAAGAACACCTTCTCGAACGTAACAAAGTCGTTCGCGTCGACCCTTGACCCCGCGCTCAAAGGTGTAGTCGTTTCAATAACTTCTGTTATGCAGGTTTTTGAAAAAGCACCAACGCCAATCAAGGCCTTGCTCGTATCGCTTCTCGGTGTTGCTGCGGTAATGCTGCCTCTTTCTGCTGGGATACTTTCGGTTAAATCATCACTCATTGCATTGTCAGCACAGCTAGCCGTCGCCGGAACAACTATTGCAGCCACACTCGCTCCGGTTCTTGTTGTAGCCGCTGCTGTTTCCGGATTGTCGGCAATATACATAATGGTAAAAAAGAACCAGCAGGACTGGATTGATACCGTCGACTCCGGAGTTGCGTCGTTGTCAAAGCAAGGAAAGTCAATCGACGCAATGGTTGATGACCTTGGAAGGCTTGGCGACTCGATAGAAGACCAAAAAAAATCAAAAGCAATTCTTGAAGAACTCGCCGCAGTATTCCCGAGATTGAGAGAACAGTTAAATAAAAACGCAGGTGATACCGCGTCAGCCATGAGAATTCTTAGACAGGAATATGCAAATCTTAAACAAATAGAAGCAGATAGGGATAAATCAACACTTGGGTCCGGAACGTCATACCTTGAAAGACAACTCGCAGAACAGAAGCTTTCTGTAGATCAGTTGAGTTCAAAATATGCAGATCTTACGTCGCAAGTTTCTATGTTTAAGATGGTCCAGGGTAGCATAAAAGGCACTGAATTCTCTGGCCTAAAATCAATGCAGCAGTTTTCTGATTATGTTTCTGATTCGCAAGGAAATTTAGGAAAAATAATGGCTCTTCTTCCCGAGGGAGATCCTATACTTCGCGATTGGGTTATGCAACTCGCATATACGAACGGACAATTAAACTCTGCGAAACTTTCTCTAAAAGGAATGCAGAATTTTGCAAAAAGCCTCGGATCTGATTCTGCAAATGCAAAACTCAAGATTTCGACTAAGCTCGTCGAACAAATTGCATCTCTCACCGAAGACATGACGAATAAGGTGTGGTCGCTTAAATATGACCTGCAACTTGCAAACAAGCAAGCAACTGCAACTGATGTTGCGAATGCTATCGGAGAAGTTTTCGATGGAGCGATAAGAAACCTTACGCTCGACAACAAAATAGACATGAAGTCGCTCGGACTTATGAGCGACGACGGATCGTTTACTCAATACTATAAAGACCTTATCGCGCAGATGGGAAAAGACACGACCGAAGGAATGGCAAAAAACGGCGCAAACTGGGCCACCGTTATGATGAACACCTTCGACGCAAACGTAAAGGACAACACGTCATTCGACACGTTAAAGGAAATGCTCGACGGGTTGTCGAAATATCAGGCGATGAAGATTGACATCGGAATAGAGACCGATCCGAATAAAATATCAGACCTCAATAAAAATCTCGCAGAAATGGATAAAACATTCGGTGGCGTTGCTGCAACGTCAGAAAAAGGACTTACCGCAAACCAGATTGCCATCAGAAAAATAGTACAAGCATACCTCGCATGGGGCGTCTCTATGTCTGATAACTTCGGGAAGCAAACGAAAGGCGCAAAAGAAACGCTCGATTGGTGGGAACAGATTATCCAGAAAACCGTCGACGCCGAGAGACAGTTAAAGGGATACACCGACGCATCTGATTCATCGAAAAACATAACATCTCTCAATGAAAAAGTAAGAACCCTCGCAACGTTATCCGGTACCGCAAGGACTGAAGTACAGGCTATGGCCGATAGACTAAAGTCTGCGTTTGAACAGAACCCCGAGTTGAAATCGATTTCCGATATTGTAACGATGGGCAACGTCGCAGAGCTTACGAAAAACCAACTCGACGGCATCGCTATCGCTCTTGCAAAGGCGTTCGGGTTTCCGGTTAATGTTCAAGAATATAAAAATCAGCTTGCTGTTTTTACTTCGACAAGAAAAACGACCGTGTCACTACAATCTGCTACTGAAAATGGGTCTGTCGCGTGGATGATTTATCAGAAGCAGATCGAGTCTGTTGACAAAGCAATGCTTGAACTCGCCGGAAACGCAGGAGCAATATCTGACTTCTCGTTCAAGGCCGGACAATTCACACAGAGCGCCAATGAAAGAATAAAAGGCCTTAACGAAGTATCCGATGCTTATAAAAACCTTTCCACAGGTACCGTTGAGTCAATTAGATACATTGTCGATAACATAGACCCAGAGTCGGGTCTTGCAGAATTTGATAGCGCAATAAAACCTAAAAATATACTATCCGCAATAAAAGCGGCAGACGAACTCGCCGCATCAGAGGAAGCATTAAAACAAAAGACAAAAGAAAACACAAAAGCCCGAAATGATGGAACTATGTCGGAAGAGGAGTACGCTAAGGCGGCTGCCGAAGTAGACAAAACAACAGACGAACTGAATATAAAGAAAACACTAAACATGCAATTCACTGTTTCGTCAATTCAGGTATTTCTTTCAGATATTAATTCTGTAATCGATTCGGTCGGTAACCTGGTAGACGTACTCAAGGATGCCGATTCTACTACCGGAGATAAGCTATCCGCCATCGGAGATTCTATTATGTCTCTTGGTTCGGTGATAGCAATATTCAACGTATCGGCAGGGGGGATAGTCGCAATTATAGGATTGATCGCCAAGGGCCTTGCCGGACTCTCTGATATAATAAACTCTTCGACGGATGCCGTCACAGAAGAGACGAGTCAGTTCGCAAATGCCATTGCGGACGCAAAGAGATCCGCAGAAGAGTCGATGCAAGACTCTCTTACTAATGTCGGACAATCGCTTGGTCAATATATCGCAGACGGATTTTCCGAAGGGCTATCTCTGTCACAAGATGATATGGCTGAAAAGTTTGCAGAATATATGTACAATATGATTTCAACTGCTCTTATAACCGCATCTGGATTTGAAGATAAAGTTGCTTCCATCGCTGAAAAACTTTGGGCTGCATTATCTCCGGGATCTGCCGAGGCAGCAACGCTGCAAAAACAGATAGAAACGTTATTTGATACAATGGGAACATCGGATACGGCTGGATTGCAGACATTGGTTACTGCTGCAGACCAGGCAGAGAAAAACATGGTTGCTGCATTGAAGAAAATGCAGGAAACGCAACCTAATATGGGGTTATTTGGAATAACAAATGCTTCAGAAGTAAACTCCGCAGTTGACGCTTATACCAAAGCGATTGAAGCTTTTGAAGAAGCAAAAAAGGCCTTAAGCCTAAAAACCGGAAAGACCATAAACGACGAAGATATAGCATCTATTCAATCCATGATCGATCAGGTTAATACACTGCAAGCAAAAATTGCAACACTGAACACCGGGATAACAAACGAGAACGGTCTTACCGATTCTGGAGCATTAGACGAACTTAATACGGCGACTGCAGAATATTCAGCCCTACTCGCGCAGCTTTCGAAAGCATTAGGAATAACAACAACCGCTGAGGAAGCAACAAAAACCGCATTCTCCAGTATGAGTGATACTATTACATCTGCGCTCGCGGACGCCGCTCTAACTGGATCTTATTCTGACTTCAAGCAGGCTGTATATAAAGCGATCGTATCAAATATAACGAGTGCCGTAATTTCTGCAGGCGGAATAACCAGTAAGATACAATCGCTTGTCTCTGGAATAATAAATGCCGGAACCGGATTTTCATCAGCCGATGCCCAGTCGTTATTGGCTGAAATTCGATCCGTCTGGACCGATGTAACCGACGAAAACACACCGCTCGGATCTGTTATGATGTCTCTCCGGGATGCCCTGTCTCAGTTCGGCCTTCTTGATGTAAGCGTTAATCCCGGAACGGTTGTTTCAGCGATACCATCTGATGTTCGCGACGATCTTATTACGGCGATAAAAGGAACGATGGATACTCTTTCACAGGCAATAGCCGAAGCAGGATTGAATAGTACAATAAATACCGTTAATATAACCACGGCATATATTACTGCAATGTCGGCAACGGAAATTACGATAGCGCAGGCGAATATGTCGGTTTCCGGTGGTCTTGTTATGCAGGTGCAGACTGGATCAACTCTCGAATCATGGCTTGAGTCATGGATGGACGCTTACATAAAAAAGAGTGGTATCTAAATGAAGGTTTCAAAAGATCGCTCGACATGGATTACGCTCGGAGACTGGTACGATGCTAGTCGTTCTATATTCGCAATGAATTCTGACGTATTCAAATTTAACGATACGTATAAAACAATAAGCGGGTCTGGCTACAGAAAGAAAAGCAACGACCAGCTTCCGGAGTCTCGGGTCGTAAACGTTTCCGGGCTAATACTTGCCGACAACATCGAAACAGTCCGGTTGCGCGAAAGGGAAATACGATCAAAACTTGTCGGTGCAGAGCTGTATTTCTTAGACGAATTTTACAATATGGTTGTATTCGGGTCGGTACCAAATATAAACACAACTCCCGATCGCGGAGAGGTAAATGGAAGATCGTCTTTGGTTAACTTCAACATAAACGCACTCGACCCGTATTGGGAAACACTCGAAAGGATAGTACATTCGTTTTCATCAGATGCGTATCTTGAAATTGATTACGATACCGAATACGCAGTAGAAACAAACTACACAATAAAATTCACCTGCAAGTCTGCAAACACTCACGCAACTGAACTTGTTCCCGGTCTGATAAAGTTCGTATCTTCAAAAACAATAGGTTATGGTGATGTTCTTTCGTTTTCTACCGAGAACACCGGATACCTTGCAACCTGGAAAGTTGGCGGATCAACAACAAGCATCCTTTCGAGTATGACCGATGATTTTTTCAAGAAGCAACTCGTCTTGACACCGGGAATAAATGGAATTACTATCAACTCGTCGATTGAGGATTATTTCGACGTTGAAGTTTCTTTTTACGGGAGATCAATATAATGAATGAAATGAAGCCGCTTTTGTATGCCATAGACTCCTTCGTTCCACAGGTCGCCCCGGTAATGTCAATATCGGCGGCTGATGGTTTATATGATAAGTTTTATTCTCCGATCGAAGAATATGACCCGCTCTCTGAAACCGAAGTAGAAGAGCCAATGCTCACCGAAATGAACGACGCTTGCTCTTATATGGTCGAGTGTTTTTCATTCGGACAGAAATGCCTTGTTGGCGACTACCTGAAGGATCTTTTCATGTACCGACTTTTGTGTGTATGCGGAAAGCAACTCGCAACGGGGTCGACCGGTAACGTAACCACAAA
>Ga0302286_10001089_pt1 | contig 20605 bp, 15 predicted proteins | sample III_Fen_E2_3_FD_198765 | JGI IMG/M metagenome (GOLD analysis project Ga0302286, IMG submission 198765) | Peat permafrost microbial communities from Stordalen Mire near Abisko, Sweden - III_Fen_E2_3 | ecosystem: Environmental > Terrestrial > Soil > Wetlands > Permafrost | place: Sweden: Abisko...
GTGAGCCATTCGCCCGAGTATATTCGCTCGGTTTGGGCCGGGGCTAAAGAGTCTGTGTGAGTACTTGCAATCCACAGGGGAGATAAGCGACAAGCAAGTATGTCGCGATTTCTGAGTTACAGCCCGGAGCAGGCGTATCTGATACCGCCTGAGGTGAAGCAGGTATTAGGCGCGAAGCATTTGTGCTTTTTCGTGCATGAGGTGGTGGAGCGGTTGGACTTGCGGCGCTTTGAGCAGGCCTACGGTGACGAAGGCGGGGTGCTGTATCACCCGTCGCTGATGTTGAAGGTGTGGGTGTACGCCTACGCCTTGGGGCTGACCAGTTCGCGGCGGCTGGAACAGCGGGTGCGTGAAGATCTTGCCTTTCGCTATCTGGCGGGGGGAGCGCAGCCGGACTACTGGGCGCTGAACGCATTCCGGCGGCGGCATGGGCGGGGGCTAAATGATGTGTTTGTGCAGGTGCTGGAGACGGCGCAGAAGCTGGGACTGGCACGGGTAGGGACGGTAGCGATCGATTCGACGCGGGTGAAAGCCAGTGCGTCGGCTGACCGCATCGAGTGGGTGGAGCAGCAGCGGCAAGAGCGGGCGCGCAAGCGGCGCAAAGTGCGGGCGTGGCAAAAGGCCTGTGATGCCGACGATCCCAACGAGAGCGCGGGATCATCGCTGGGCGAGGCGAGCGAGAAGTTGCAGAACCTGGAAGTAACGGCGGAGTTGGAGCCGCTGCCCAAGGTGAAACGTTCCCTCACCGATGCCGACAGCCGGTTTCTGCGGGAGCGTGGAGGACGCTTCGTGCTCGGCTACACTGGCGAGATTGCGGTGAGCGAGGACCACTTCATCGTGGCGGCACGGGTCACGCAGAACGTGCAGGACGCGGGTGCCCTGGTGCCCATGGTCGACGAGGTAGAGCGCACCTGCCGGCAGCGACCGCAACGGGTGCTGGCTGACAGCGGGTTTTACTCCAACCAGAATGTGGCGGAGTTGAGCGGTCGTGGTATCGATGTCTACGCCCCGGATTCGAACCTGGCCTGCGAACTCAATGGCGGCGGAGTGGCGCAAGGAGTAGGCCGAATGCCGGCCCGCGATCCGTACCTGCTGGCGATGCGGCAGAAACTACGAACGCCGGAAGGACAACGCCGCTACCGGAAACGTAAGACCATCGTGGAACCAGTGTTTGGAGTACTGAAAGAGCAGCGGGGCATGAGACGGTTTCGGTTACGCGGGATGGACAAAGTCAGCATCGAGTGGACGCTGGCAGCCATTGCGTACAACCTGGGCCGACTGTATGTCAGCCAATAAACAACTTCGCGGGATGACGGTTCATCTCGTCCAGATAGAAACGAAATCCCGGCACTCACACAGACTCTTTAGCCCCTGCGGGCCCTCGCCGTCCCTTTCGCTCTCTCCTTCAGATTTGTCATCCCGAGCGGAGCGCCCCTCGGGCGCGCAGTCGAGGGACCTGCATTTCCCCGCTTCCTCGTCGTCAGTTGCACTCTGCAACTGACCACTGACCACTGACAGCTGACAACTCTTCTCTTCCTCCCCTTTTCTGCCCACTTCCATCTCGAGTACGCTCATCGTTCACCCCTGAACAATGGGCGCCACCATGCGGGGACTGGCCATCCCTTTGAACTCTCCCAGAACCTCCTGGGTGCCCCATCCCGCCTTCTTTTGGCGGGGTGGGTCTTGTGTTCGCAGTTGGGGCAGCACCCGCTTGGGCGCCCCGCAAATACAACAAAACCGCTGGCCGTCCCTTCTCCACCCTGTGGGTGCCCCATACTTTTCGCGCTCTTTGCGAAAAGGGTGGGAGGAAGGAACTCCAACGGCAATTGCACGCGCAATCTACTCTGGGTCTCACTCTGTCAGACATCGTGGCCAATGAACGGGTGCCCCACCCTTATCGCCGTTTTTTGGCGATAGGGTGGGTTCCATCCACCATCCCATACTGTCCGATCCGCGAAACTCTCCGTCACGCGCGCCCTTACTACACTTGCATGTCTTCTCCCTCACGAGCCTTTGCTTATTGCTTATCGCTAGTTGCTAGTCGCTAGTTGCTAATTGCTTTTTCCCACACGTTGTCATCCTGAGCGAAGCGACCGCAGGTCGCGTAGTCGAAGGCCCCCTTTACCCTCGAAAATAGTCAGACTCCTCAAACCCCGCTAATAAGGCAAAGGACCAACCATCGCTACACGCCAGGTGAACGTCGGATGCGTCGAACAGCTTGCGCCGTCCGCTGCGTTTTGTAAAAACTGAAACTGCACCGCTGTGCCGGCTGCCATGCGCAAGGTTCGCGGAATCGACGTGAACGTATTCGCCGCTCCCCTCGCGGAAGTGTTCATCGCCAGACTACCGATGGGTGATGTCACATTCGACAACGACAGGAACGAGAAAAACACCGTGTTGAGGGCATACGTTGTCGAGGTGTCCGGGTCCTTGAAGGCCATACTGAAGTTGACCGTTCCCGCGCAGATTCCGACTCCTGGCGCCGTCTGCGCTACCTCGACGGTCACCATATAGCTGGCGTCAGCTGTCATCGCCCCCGCTGAGATTGCGGTGATCGGAAAGCCGGAATAGGCCGTGGCGCCACTGTTCGTCATGGTTACGCTGCCCGTTCCCGAGTAGGCAACCGGACTTCCCGGCAGAGCGCACGAGCCGCCCAGCGGGCAGGTCACTCCATTAATGGTCGTGCTCGCGTTGGCCGCTGCGCGGCTCGTATCGCTGGGATGCACGTGATCGGCCCTCGCATAATTCGCCGACGACCCCGCTGCTCCCGCCCCATTCATTAGCGGTGTCGTCGAACCCGCCGTCGGTATCGTTACTGCCGATCCATTCAGAGTCAGCGCCGTCGTATCCACATTCAGCGCGTAGATGTTTGGCCACCGGCAGCTCACCGTCGTACTGCCTTTCTTGCAAACACTCAGCGCATTCCCCAGGTTCCGTGAACTCGTATCAGCGCTGTTCCACGCCGGCACCAGGTCGAAATTCGTGGTGTCATATCCCAGCCCTGCCCCCAGCCAGCGGTACCCCCACCGCGCCATGATTTCCGGCGGCGTTCCATACTGCGTGCGGTTCTGTCCGCTGATCTGAATCCCCCCCGTCAGAACGCTGCCGTTATCGCCATTCCCTGCCGCTGCCAGCAACGTCGCGCTGCCCGTGGTCAATCCGAAAATCTCCGTCGGCGTAGTCGCAGGCTGGCCTTGCACAAACGTCCCGCCCGTCAACGTGAACGCCTGATTCGCAAACGTCGTCCCGCCCGGCTCGTAATAAAAAGGCTGCTTGCTCATGTTGCTCGAAAGCGGAACCGTCACCCCGCGCACCGTGTCGTTCAACATATTGGTGTAGCCGGTGATGTACAGTCCCTCGGCTTCCAAAATCGCATTGCCGCCATTCACGAACTTGGCAAAACTTCCCTGCGCCGTTCCAAACGCATAGCCCCCAATGATCCGCACATGATCATTGAATCCTGCCAGGCCATCCAGCAGCACCACTGGATCATGCACTTGGCCCGTACAAATCGACGCCTCGCCCTCCGCCTTCAGCCCCAGAATTGTCAGCGACCCCGCCGCATTTTCCTGCACTGACACCAGCGACGCCGGGTTGCAATCCCCGCTCAGCCCATCCACCTTGCCCACGCCCGACAGGTTCGTGAACCTCATGCCGCTGGCCGTCTGCGACCGCATCGTTGTTATATTGCGGATGGACGATTGCGACGCCGATGATCCAATGATCTCGATGTTGTTCCCATAGCAATTGCGCGCCAGGATGTTCTCCACCCTCGCCGTTTCGCCCATGTTCTCTATCACCAGGCAGCGCCCCGATGCCTGGCTCCCTCCGTTTATATTCAGGTTCTCGATCGATCCCCAGTGCCACCATTGTGCATTCGCGCCCGCGCCCGTCCCCAGCGTCGAACTCGCAATCATGTCCGCACTCAGCCCGACGCCGGCACTAACAATGGTTCCGTGGTTGCTCGAAGTCCCAACTCCCACAATGTGAGACCCAGGCATCGCAATGATCCCCGCCGTCACATTTCCCACACCATTGTTATAGGTAACGGTTCCGGTGATCGTGTACGTCGTCGCCGCCAGCTTCACCGTCACCGAATCCTTTACGATGAAGCCCGCTCCGCTATAGGGCGCCAGGCGGTCGTCGATCACAGTCGCACCGCCCTGGACTGTGCCGTTGTTGTACGCCGCGTCGATCGCCGCCTGGATTCCGGCATACTTGCTAACAAAATATTCATGTCCCGGAATGTCCTTCACACTCAGATCTCCGTTGACGGTCAAACTATTCACTGTAATAGGGCTCGCGCTCGTACTCGCAGTGAACGCCGCATTGCCGCTGCTTCCCGAGTTCAGTGCCCGCTCGTTCACCGACTTCACCGTCCCGCCCGTTGCATCCGCCACGCACACGTCGCACGTCGCCCATCCTGACCGGTTGCCGCTCGAATCGAGCGTCGCCCCATGTCCGCCCGCTGTCGTGATCCCCACCGCACCATAAGAGGTAGAGTCCGTCACATTGTCCCGTGCGACCGAATTCACCGCGCCGTCGGCCAGGTACCAGCACACGTTTTGCGCCGCGCTTCCTCCCGACGGAGCCGACCGCTGCAGCGGCTTGTGACATGTGTTGCCCAGCAGGCTCACGTTCTGGCTCAACCACACCCCGTAGCTCCCACTGTTCTCCCAATGATTGTTGGCTATCGTTATTTGCCCGCTGTTGCCCACATTCGCTAGGTAGATCGATGGATACCCGGGGTTGCTGCCCGCGTTGTATTGCTGGCTGTCCTTGAACTGATTGCCTTCAATCAGCAGACCATCCACGTTAATCAGGGGTATCTGCTGGGCCAAACTGATGTCGTACTTGTAGCTATTGCCGAAGGTGTTGTGCGCGATAATGCAACCGACGCAATCTTCATTAATATCGATGATGGTCGTCGCCGGATTCCCCGGGCTCTGCGTCCACGATCGCTGGAAAGCGCTGTCATGAATGTTGACCCGCCGGGACGACTCTACCGCCTGCGACCCTCTCCCGATAATCGTCCCGATCGCCAGATCGCGTGAAGTTCCGAACAGGCTTTGCAATCCTCGGACTTCCACATCGGTCACGCCGTGCAGCCAGACCGAAGTCGCCTGCCCGTAAGACTGCAAGTTGATAATCTGCGTGGCGAAGTTATTGGACTCATATTCTCCGCCACCGTCGGATGTCGTGCCTCCATCCATCGCAAAGCAGAACAGCTTCACCGCAAAATCGCACAGGTTGTTATCAATGGTTCCGCCGTTGCCTCGATTGACGAAAATTCCACCGCTCGATGTGTCGAACCAGTTATCTATTATTTTGTAGGCCGCCGCATCCGGAGGGACGTAGACTCCAACCGGACCATGCACGATGTCATCATTCATCGTGCTGTTCGTCAGGAACAGACCTTTCACCGTGAATGTTTGTGACGCCCCCGCGTTGAACTGGTCTCCGGCACAGGTGTCCTGGCCCCCGCTGGCGTTCCCATCGGCACACACTACAAATATGTCGTTGGCGGCATTCATCAGTCGGATGTCGCTTGCAGTTTCGCCATCGCCCCACCACATATCGCCGTTGCGCACATAAAGAGGATGCGAGGTCAGGTACATGCCCGCCGGTACGTGGATCTGTTTTCCGTTTCGCGGCCACGCGTACCAGTTGTTTGGAACTGTTGCGCTCGTACAATTCGAGATCGCGCAGAATGTCGCGTAGTTGTCATGACCAAACGTCGCGCTGGATCTCGCCACCGTATTCAGTGCGTTGACCGAAAACCTTACCTGCGACGGACTGATATATGTTGCGATCGTCGTGACCAGGTAGCTGTTCGGTCCCACGTTGCCTGCCCCTGGCATCCAGAATGTCTTACCCACATCACTCGATACAAACGGCGGCCCCGTGGCCACTAACGGAGGATTAGCGGCACTGCCCGTGCACGTCACCACGTTTGATCCCGCTGTCGTCGAGCAGTTGTCAGGAATAAACTTCCCGTCTCCCACCGCCCCCCACGCCCGAGCGTCAATTACCGGATAGTTCTTGCTAACTAGGTCATCGGCCTTCAGCGTAGTGAAGGATCCAGTATTGGGCGTTCCATTGCCAATCGCCGGTGGCGACGCCAGGTCTCCGCCACTGCCGCCTCCGCAGCCCGCACAGATTCCGTTTACGGTAAGGTTCTGCACCGTGGCGTTGCCCGCCGTATCGATCTTCGCGACTTCCGTCTGCGTCACGCCGTCGAAAAAGTGGCTGCCCAACGTATCCAACCTCATTACTGTGCGTTTCAAAATGTTCGTATCGGGAATGTTCTGAGTGGCGCCGCCGTTGAAGGGCACGGCCACGAAATTGATATTGCCCGCGTTATTAGCCAGCGCCGCACTGCATCCGTTCGCAGTCCCATCGCCTGGGCATGAATACTGTTGGTTGGCCCGGTCGTACATCATGTTCCATGAAAATCCTTGCACATACGAACTCGCGCCATATGGCAGCATGCACGCCTGGTAATTTCCTCCAATCGACGTCAAGTTCGGATCCGAGGTCCCACTGCAAAACGGCTTGTGTCCGGCATAGGTTGTCGTCTGGTGGTCATAAGCTCCTTCCGCCAACTGCGTCAAGATTCCCGCACCCGTCGCAAGATTCAGGTTCGCGCTATCGTGCCAGTCCAGCCACACCGTAGCCGCGGTGCCCGTTCCCAGGTCAAACGTTGTCGCAGTTCCGTTGCACCCGCTGGTACACTCTCCTACTACAAATAGTTTGTCGAGCCACAACGCGGTTCCGGGCCCTCCACTATATTGCTTCCCGCTGACCCGAAAAACCGTCGCGCTGGATGTGTTCACGTTCGCGTTCACGTGGATCGTCGAATTGTGCAGGTTGCCGCTCGGGAGGTTTACGAAAGCGCCCCCACTTACATTGGTGAACCATCGAACTCCCGTCCAGTCCCCATACCCGAAACTGGCTCCATTAGCCGAATTGATTTGGTTGGCGAAGTTCAGGCCATAGAAGTTATCCACCAAGAAGACATCTGCGAGCTTTAACCCTTCCACCCCTGTCGAGTTAACGGTATTTGACCGAATGCAGATAGGCGACGAGCCTACTCCGCTGAAGCCGTAGAATTTAAGGTCGCGGAGTGCCACGTTGTAAACGTCCGCCACCGTAATTCCGCACTGCCCGGGGATCGAACTGTTGCCATCCAGCTCCCATCCGGAAAAGATTGACATGTTGTCGCCATCTGAAGAAAGTGCATTCGGTGGGACATTCAGCGTAAGGCAGTTCACAATGTTGCACTGCAGTTGAATCTTCGACGACGAGCTATTGGCAGTTATCTTGACGCGCGCGCCAGTCATGGTAATCGGCGTAATCCAGGAGTAGTATCCCGTGCAGCCATCGAATGACATCGTGCCGACCTTGTGTCCCCCGCTGTCCGTCGGCAAGTTACTGTATGCCGATTGCAGCTTCGCGCCAATGTCAGCGCCGTTCTGCAGGCAGACGTACTGAATTCCCTGGATCGACGACGATGCAAGTGCAGCAAACTTCTTCACTCCACCAATCATCTGGTCGCCCGCCACGTGGACATAATTCGTGTCCGCCACATCGCGGGTCAGAACTTGCGCCGCAATCGTCTGCGGTTGCAACTTCGCCCTTAGCGCTCCGATGGTGGTCGACCCGGTCGATGGCACAACCCAGTACTCGGTTGAAGGCTCCTGACTTGCGAGCTGATAGATCACTTTGTAAGACACACCAGCGGGCTGCGCCCCAGTGTTGGGGGCCAGGCTCGCCGCGAATGCCCCGCCGTTTCCTAACTGCACGCTGACCGATCCCGCTGCCACAGCCTTGCCATCCAACGTGGTGAACGCCGGCCACGAAATCAGCACCGTGCCTCTTGCCACTGTTCCGTCGGCGCGATACACGGTGTCCACCACTTGTGTCATCGTCGGTCCATTCGTCTGCGCCGCCGTCGTCGCCGCCATCGCAACCCCTGCGGCCAACCATTTCAGCAGACAAAAAAACCGCCCCATTGGGCGGAGTGCGTTGCGCATATCGTATGCCTCTCTTAGTCGTCTCACCGCCGGAACCCTCCGGCCTTCCTCACGAAACCGGAATGAGAACTTTACCGTTCTGTCGGCTGATAACTTTTCATGAACTCTTGCACGCTGCGTACGTAGACATCAGCGAAGTCCGCGACGTCACGCTTCTCTTCGATTTCTTTCACGGCGTCGATCAAAGACCATCCCTGCGCGCGGAGCACCGCGAGTGCCATCATTGGTGCCCGATGTACTCCAGCCGCGCAATGGATGAACACCTTTGCATCCGAATCTTGCAGGGCATGCATGGCAAATTCCACGCCGCGCTGGAAAAGCTCAGCCGGCTTTGGCTGGAAGTCATCCTCTGTAGGATTCCACAGCACTTTCACACCGTACGGTTCAGCCAGCCGAGTATCGTCAAACTCAATCTGCATGTCGATGATGTGAGTAATTCCGCGCGCCACGACCTCGATCATGTTCTGCTCGCGCCAGATCCCGCCGCCCACGGCGATCTGGTCCGTCACCCAGGTCAGGTCCATGCCCTTTCTCGCTCCATCGGGGCGCTCGTTCAACCCCCATCGCCATTCTACAGTTGGGCAATTCTGCGACCCATATACCGACGCCAGAGCTCCACCGCCTTCGCCCAATCAGCTTGTAAGGCTTGCGATCTGTTTAAGGAATACCGTCCAAAAACACGACAACCCAGCACCGTGCCGAGTTCAGTATTTGGAACGTATCCGCCGTACATTCCCGTTTTCGCAACTTAAAATCTGACTATAGCATTTAACGGCTATATTGATGCACCACTTTAGAGAACAGAGTAGCCGCTTGTTTTCAACTGATTCGCCATGGTTGTTGCGTTTTGCAATATTGACAGGTAAAAAGTACGAGACCTAGAGAAGTGCGCATTGCTTTGTCACTTCCCGAAATGGCTCCGTCGTCTTGAGTCCACCCTGTGCGACAATTTCCTTTCGACTCTGTTGGAGGTTTCATGCGTCAAGTCATCGCGACCGACCGTGGTCCGAAAGCAATCGGGCCCTATTCCCAAGCCATCAAAGCAACCGGACTCGTGTTCCTTTCCGGCCAGATCCCACTCGACCCCGCCACCCAGCAACTAATTGAGGGGGAGGTGGGCGCTCAGACAGAGCGTGTTCTGCAGAACATTATCGGGATTCTGGACGCTGCCGGCACCTCGCTATCGCGCGTGGTCAAGACCACCGTATTTCTCAAAAGCATGAATGACTTTGCAGCTATGAACGAGGTTTACGGACGGCACTTTGCTGCGGAGCCGCCGGCGCGCTCAACCGTCGAAGTAGCTAGGCTGCCGAAAGACGTGCTGGTAGAAATCGACGTAATCGCATTGGCAGATTGATCCGTTTGCGAACCGTATCGCGGGCTTTGTCCAATAAAAACGCCGGAGCTACCGCTCCGGCGATCTTTTTGTCATCGTCGCTCTACTGCTGGAGGAACAGCATCCGTACGCCTGAATCAATGTAGATTGATCCCGACTTGGACTCCAGGATGGTACCGGGGGTACCCATCGAGTACGACACCAGCACCACGTCGGGCAAATAGGACTTGCCGGGCTCGAGCGCGGCCTCGTCGATGTTGGTCTTCGACGCCGGTGCGCGAGCGCCCAGCCCGCGACTCAGCGCCTCCCCCTCACCGGTCTTCTGATTCAACGTTGCGTTTCCGGTACCGGCGGCCACGCGGTTGACGCTCGAGCCCGGGTTTCCGCCGGTCAGCGAGTCCACACTGTTCTGCTGGTTGTGCGGCGCGACTGTAACCAACGCCAATTGCACCGGAATCTCTGCGCCGCCCTTCGGCACGGCCTTAGTGAACAGCAATCCCAGCTTCGACGGCCCTTCATTGTCAGACTTGACCTTGATCTCGGTGATGCTACCCACAAGCTTGCTGCCCTTGGGCAATTCAGTGCCGTCTCGCAATTTTGCCGGTGCTGTCAGGTGCGCGGTCACTGCATCTCCCACCTTCACGCGCTTGACGTGCACCAACTTATCGAACTCGGCAAAAACTCGATTGTCGAACTGAGCGGGAGCCTGCGCTGCGCCTGGCGGAGCCGCGGCCGAGGTCTGGCACAGACCGGATGCACTTAGAACGACAATTAAGGCAAATACGACAACGAACCCGTTGAAAGTGCGTTCTACACGATTCATAAATAAACTCCCATGAAATGCGGATCAATGTTCCGCCACAGCCGGATTACGGCCGAAACCAAATGATAATCCTGAACCCAGAGTCTTGAGAATGCAATCCGTGCCCTTCGCGGCTGGAACTGCCTAATAAAAACGGAATTGGTGCTTGCTCCCGTGAATGACCTGAAGTACACTTTCGCGGCACCCTCCGTATCCGAAACACCGCTTCTCAAATAAACCAGGAGACCCCAATGAAACTCAGAACCCTCGTAGTATCGCTGGCGCTGTGCCTGTTCGCTATGGCCCTGTATGCCGCCGAGAATCCCAATATGGGCACATGGAAGTTGAACGAAGCCAAGTCGAAGATCCCGGCCGGCGTGGCGAAGAACACCACGGTTGTGTACTCAGCCGCTGGCGACATGGTCAAGGTGACCACCGATGGAGTTGACGGTTCGGGCAAACCGACTCACTCCGAGTGGACAGGCAAGTTCGACGGCAAGCCCTATCCCGTCACCGGCACTTCAGCCTACGATGCGCGCGCCGTCACCGCAAAAGGTGACCGCACTCTTGAGATTGACAACATGATGGGCGGAAAGTCCGTGGGAACCGGCAAGGTGGAACTCGCCAAAGATGGCAAGAGCCGCACGCTGGAAATAGACAACGCCGATGCCTCGGGCAAGAAAGTCCATGCGAAGTTCGTTTACGACAAGCAATAGCCACTCATCCGGTGAGCTAGCTGACCAGCACCCGTTCAGGCAAATGAAATGGGCTTGAACGGGCGCTCGATTTCAAGCACACAGACAACCAAGGAGACGCGCGTGAGCACAGGCCGCATACGTTTGCTGGTCGAACTCGAGGTACATGAGGGAAAAGAAGCCGAATTCGAGGCCATAGCGCAACAGATGGTTGCCGTCAGCGAACAGGAACCGGGCACGCTGGCTTACCATTTTGTGATGAGCGCCGACCGCAAGCGCTGTCGCCTGGTCGAAGGCTATGCCGATATAACTGCCATTGCCGCCCACTTCGACGGACCAGCGGTTACGCAGTTCGTGCCGCAACTGATCCAAGTCGCCACGCCAGTCCGCATGGAGGTCTACGGCTACCCGGGACCTCACGTGACCGCGCTGGCTGCTGCCTTCGGCGCCGAGGTCTTCACAGCGTGGCAGGGATTCGATCGATAGACCCGAAGCGAAACCGAAATCCAGTCAGATCTGTTGCCTTAGCACGTAGCTTTGTCGCTGGGACGCGGATTTTTTTGTGCGACGATAAGGCAGGAAGGAGCCCTCCATGGCACTCGACTATTTACTCAAGACTGAACCGTCTGCGTACTCCTTTGCCGATCTGCAGCGCGACAAGGCCACTGTCTGGGACGGCGTCAGCAATCCCACAGCGGTCAAGCACCTGCGCGAGATGCAGCCGGGATCACGGTTAGTCATCTACGAAACGGGCGGCCTGAGTATAGCGGTGGGAACGGCGGCGGTCGTGTCGGTGGATGCCGCCGATCCGAAGAAGCCGGTGGTGAAGATCAAAGTCGGCAAGGCGCTCGCCAAGCCGGTTTCGCTGGAACAAATCAAGGCGAACAAGCTGTTCGCCGAGTCGCCGCTGGTGAAAATCGGACGGCTGTCGGTGGTACCGCTGACCAAGGCGCAGTACAAGGCGCTGACTGGGGAATAGAGTGCGGCGTGATACCCATAGGGTACCGTTCAAAGGAACCAACGCTATTTGCGAGTGCCGGCGGCAGGGACAGGGAGATCCAGAAGGTTCGCGCCGCGAATCTTGACCACCGTCGACTTTGCCGCGGCACTGACGTTAAACATTTCCAGCGAATCGAGCTCGTCATCAGTCACCGGAGTGAGGGCGAGATCGGTGTAATCAGCCGCGTTTGGGTCGCGTTTCAGACTCCGCCGGAACCGGCCGAACCGCCACACCGCCCCAGCCAGACGCAAATGCTTCCAGGTCAGGTTCGCGACGTAACGAGGATAGAAGACCAGCGGGCTCTCAATCCCCAGCTCGGGACGCCGGTCCCTGCGGTATTTACGGCGCAAGTAGCCACCCTGCAGCGGATGTACTTTTTCCAACGCGAAGCAGCCGTAGTACCAAACCAATAAGAACAGAATCTTGCCCGGGCTGATACCCGTGGCCGCGGCGCGCCGCATCACGGTCTCCATGTGAGCGGGTGAATAGTAGGCCCACCAGGCATCCTGATAAACCTTCTCCAATTCCGCATTCGACATCGTTGGATGAGGAGTGGTGGCGTGCTCGAGATCGTACTTGTTGAGGTCCTTATCGAGTTCGATCCCGGCGTTGTGCAAGCGCTGGTGGTCTTCGGACCCGGGCAGCGGAGTCAGCACGTGGAACTCCAGCAGATCCAGCGGCAGTTCGCGCTGGATGATTCCGATGTCGCGCAAAATGGATTCCCTGGTATCCGTGGGGAAGCCGAGAATATAGCCGGCAAACACCGTGACATGGGCCTTCTTCCAGGCCAGCAGCATCTTGCGGTATTCCGTGATCTTGTTCTGCTTCTTCTTGGCACCCATCAAGCTGTCGGGATTGATGTTCTCCAGTCCGATGAAGACGCGCACCACTCCGGCCCGACCGGCTTTTTCAACAAAGCCGCGGATGAGGTGGCACATGGTGTCCACCTGAATCACAAATTTGATGTCGAGTTTTTCCTGCTCGCGCATGGCGATGATCCGGTCGAAGATACTCTCCCAATCGGTATTCCGCGCGAAGTTATCGTCTGTAATGAAAAATCGTCTGATCCCCTGCGCCAAGTTCTGCCGGATGATCTGCTCCACGTCGTCGGCTGTGCGCCGACGCGACTTCCGGCCCTGCACATTGATGATGGTGCAAAAGGAGCATTGGAAGGGACAGCCTCGACCGGCATCGAAACTGGTCAGGCTGCCACCGGTTCTCTCCACGCGGGAGACAGGAAGCATAGGCAACGTTGCCCCATTCAATGCGGGCAAGTCGTCCATGTAGTTATAAAGCGGCTGGAGCTTGCCGTTCCAAGCGTCGCGGAGAACTGCCTCCAAGCGGCCTTCAGCTTCGCCGGCGAAGAGCGAAATGCCGAGGTCCATCGCTTCGGTCAGTTCGGGGGTCGGATCATGCAGCATCGACAACGTGCCGGATACGTGGAACCCACCTATGGAAACCTCGATGCCGGCCGCCCGCAAAGGACGAGCGATATCCATGGCCCTCGGATACTGATTGGACTGCACCCCGACCAGGGCGACCAGGCTCTTGTGACCGCGCAACTGGCGGGCGATGACATCGGGCTGGACGCGAGTGTTGGTTTCATCGATAAGAGTGATCTCGATGTCAACGTCTTCGCCCAGTACCTTGCGGGCTTTACAGTCCAGCGCTAATCCGTTCATCACAGCCAGCGTGTTCGACGGAATCGCAGAACGGAACCACTGAATCGGGTATCCGTCGTCGTCGTAGTGCGTCGGCTTGATGAAAACAAGGGAAAAGCGTTGCATGGGAAAAGCGAGTACGCGCCTTTGCATTGTAGGCGTCTTGTAGATTAAAACGAAGCCCGACCAACGCGATATCGATTTCGGGTCGGCTCTCCACTTCCAGCAAGTCTCCCGCAATTGCCGTTGCGAGGCGCAGGTCATGTTCGGACTTAACGCCAATGGATTCTTCGCTCTTGCGCAAGGTCGCGCCGCCGCATACACTGGCGCGTCATCTAGAAATTGGAGACTGCATGAAGATCAGATCCGCCGTGTTGACGTTCGCCCTGTGTGTACTCGCCCTCACTTTCAGCTTTGCCCAGAATGCGAGTCTGGGTACGTGGAGGCTCAATGAAGCCAAATCGGAGATTCCCGCGGGCGTCGGTAAGAACACGACGGTGGTGTATTCCGCAGTTGGCAGCGACATCAAGGTCACGACTGATGGCGTGGACGCTGCGGGCAAACCAACGCACACCGAATGGACCGGCAAGTTCGACGCGAAGCCCTATCCGGTCACGGGCGATCCGAATGTGGACTACCGCGCCTACAAAACCAAAGGCGACCGCATCCTACTGCCCGCCAACATGAAGGGCAACAAGACAGTGAGCAATGGCAAAATTCAGATCGCCAAGGATGGCAAGAGCCGCACTTTCGATGCGAACTACTTTACGTGGGTAGGCACGAAGAAGAAGAAGACACAGGCAAAGTACGTTTACGAGAAACAGTAGGAGGGCTAGCCTCCCCGGGCTCGGGTTCGGCGAGGAATTTGGTGCCAACTCTGGAATGTAAGAAGAAGCCCCACGTTCGCGATCGAATGTGGGGCTTCTCTGCGTTAAGGAGCCTGTACCGCCTTCAGGATGTCGAGCTGTCCATATCCGAATACGGCATTGGGGATGGATAACCCCAAATATTGCCCGCAATTCTGGGTGTTCGTTGTGGCGGCGGCGTTTTGCGTCAAGTAGCTTACGGTTTGAGCAATCTGGCCATTCAACTTCGGCTTAGCCTGCCACAAAAGCGCAACTGCGGCGGCAACATGGGGGGAAGCCATGGAGGTTCCCTGCCAGTAACCCTGATACATGTTCTGGTATGCGATAGCTCCGCGAATACTAACCCCGGGGGCTATGATTTCCGGCTTCAGGCGATTGCTGCCGTCAACCGTTACCGGGCCTCTGCTGCTGAAGCTGGCGATGCGGCCGAAGTTGTCAGTTGCCCCAACGGACAGAGCGCTGCTGTAGATTGCAGGCGGAGTCTTGACGGTGCCACAGGTCGAGCCATAATTGCCGGCCGCCGCCACGGAGAATATGCCAGCTGCCTGCAATGCGTCGACGATCGACTTGAGGGTGGTCACCGAACATCCTTCGCTGGGCGGGCAGTCCCAGGAATTGTTGATGACGTCAGGCGCCATTGCCGGGTTGGCCAATTCCGGATGTCCCATCGGATATGGAGCAAGCAGGAACTGGAAGCACTCAATGTAGGCCGCAGGAGTACCGTTGCCGTGTTTGTCCATGTTACGGCATGCGATCCATTTGGCACCGGGCGCCACTCCAACCTGATTTCCAACGCCGTCATCGCCGACCATTTCACTCATCGTAAATGTCCCGTGAAACTGTGGGTCGACGGGGGTGAGGGAATGGTCGCTGGTGGCGTCGTGCCAGCTGTAACTGTGATCCACCGTGGTACCGTTCCATCCACGGTAATGGGACTTCAAGGCAACGTGGTCCCACTGCACACCGGTATCGGCTCCGGCGACGACCATACCTTCGCCGTGATAGCCAAGCGCCCAGACTTGCGGCGCTTTCACTTGCGCTACGTTCCATTCGATGCCGCCGGGTGCTGCCAGCGACTGCTTGGTAGAGTTCGAGCCCGAGGCGTAAGGCATGTTGGTCGCCGGTATTTGGCTGTGAACCATGGGATTGGCCTCGATCCGTGCTACTTCGGCGCGCGCTGCTACTTCGTACAACAGGGCGCCGCCAGCATTCACTTTGATCATGTTGACGCCGTAAAACGACTGGTAAGGAATGCCGCGTTGCTCCAACAGCTTGCGAATTGGGGCTTGACTGCGTTCCGCGAATGTCCGAAGGGTGTTGTAGACGTATTGTCCCTTCTCCAACTTGGTGGGAAGATTGGCCGCTCCGCTCAAATCGGCCTGTTCAGTAAGCACGATAAGCGCTTCGGTGCTGCTACCCGTTGCGAGTTGGGACGACACGAGAGGGGAAATCTTTGCAGCAGCTTGAAGCTCGGCTGCGAACAAACGTGGCCCTAAACTAAGAACTATTGCAATTAGTAAAAGGCTGAAAAACTTGCACTTGGGTTGAAATGACCACGGGGACGCACTCGAGACGCGGGGCCGACCTAGGGGGCGTGTATGTTCTGCTTGTTGCATTGACCACCTTTGTTTTTGAGGTTTTCCTGGTCACGGAAGAACTTGAGGCACGATCAGGAAATCCCGATATTATAGGGCCAAGGTCTTACACGAACTACCACTTTAGGCACACAAATCGAAAACGACGGTGTTTCCATCGTTTAAAGAAGGAAACATCAATTTATTTTCATACAGATAGAGTCTTTATTAGTAACTAACTTGAAGGTTACTAAAGATTAGGCGAGGCGGCGCAGTGGTATTGAAGTTGTTGGAAAACTCTAAATTAAAAAACCGGTTCTGGGAAGGTCTATTCTCGCTATTCTTCGAAGGAATCCGCAGTCCATTTGCAGGCTAGATGAATTCGAAAATTGGAAGGGGGAAACAATCCGCAAGAACCTGCTGACGAAAAAGGAAGGTGGTCTGCCAGCGAGAGGGCGTTCAAAGAAGGGCACAAACACAAACATCCATCCGGCACTCTAGAAAATCTGTTCGTTGCCACGAACTGTAATTTTCAGGAGTACCGAATGGATGTCTGCAGGAAACGCAGAAATATACGTCTTACTTCCGGAGACCAAACCTGCGGAACGCTCCGCCGGCAAGCAGGATTCCCGTACCCAACAAACCAAGCGACGCTGGCTCTGGAACTGTGGGCACATACGCACTCGCGGACCCGGCAGTACCGTCCTGGGCGCTGACAAATCCCCACGTGTACTGCATTGCGTTGGTCTCGATCACCAGCCAGGGAGTCGTAACACCCGGCGCGATCTCGTTTCCAGGATTGTAGTTAAAGCCAATCACCGCGCCGTTAAACAAGGAGCTACGGTTGACTGTGTTGGGATCGTGGAGGCCACCGAACGGTTTCGTGCCTACATCAACCAGAAAACCGCTGAAGCTGGACATCGAATAGCGCTCGTTCACATCGGGTCCATGGTTAGTGAACTCGTAAACGAAATCTAGGCAATTGACGCACCATGAATTTAATGGGTCGGCAAAGACCCACTGGGTGAAATCGGTGGTGAATGTGGGAGTAGAGATTGTCCCCGAGGTCGTCGCTACCAGCGTTCCGCCTGGAAACAGCGGGCTAGGAGCAACAGAGCCTCCGCCACTGAGTACGGATGCCTGAGCAACCGGCAGCAGCAGAGCGAACGCGAGTAGGACAACGATTTTCCGGAAATGCTGAGTATCTGCGAATCCCGTAGACATTGGTACCTCCAAGATTGAAAACCAGACGCTGCCGTGGGGAGCGGAGCCAGTGGCCCATAGTAGCAAATTCCACGGGCTAGAGCCGGAAAAAAGTAACAAAGCAAAAAAAACTTGTCCGCTTTCGGTAAAAAATTCCCCACCACCTAAGAGACCTTGTCGCGCCTTAGATCAGGTAAACCATTTATTTTCATTTACTTGCCGCTCAACTGCGATGCGGCTTGATTTTTGGGCTTGCTGGTCAATTTACGCCCGCCTGCTTGCTTCTCCACCAGTTGCTCGAGCTCCTCCGCCATCGAATCCACCAGCGCGGCCTGCTTCAGCAAAACGCCGCCGGCGATGACGGAGCCTGAGTCGGCTTCAGTCCACTTATCTTCTTCCATCATTTCGCGCACGGCGGGAATCGTTTTCACTCCGTAGCCGGTGTAGGCGCCGGGTGCGTAGATCTGATGCTTGAACCAGGGACGCTCCTTCAATCCTTCGGTCGTCATGAAGGTGCGCTCGGTGTGCATGAGCTGCTGGTTGATGGCCTTCAATTCGAGCGAGTCCCACACTGTGGGATTCGCGCCGGCGAGCTTCGAGAAAGCCGATTTGTAACGCTGGGCAGCGCGCTCGTACGCCGCGATGCCGTTTTCCAGCGGAGCGAAGTTCAGGAAGGGCGCCACTTCTTCCTTGGAGGGCAGCACGTATTTCATTGTGGGATCGGCGGTCGCGGTGAACACACCTTCTTCGATCTGTCGATTCTTCTCGCGGGCCTTGTCTTGCTTGTCTTTGAGCTCGGTCCTCAGTTCGCCGACGTAACGCTTTACCGTGTCGGCCGACGCTGAGGGATCGAAGGGCAGAAGATCTGCGTCCGCCATCCGCATTACCATGGTTCCGCCCAGCTGCGAGAGTGCGCGCTCATATACAAAGTCGGGATCGCCGAAGTGGGTGTACCAGTAGAAATCGTCGTAGATAGAGTGATAGATGCCACCCTGCGCTTCACCGCCGAAGCCGATGTTCATCGCCGCAACCCCCGCGTGATCGAGAAACGGAGCGTAGTCGCTGCCGTCGCCCAACGCGCCAATGCGCAGGTCGGCGCCACGGGCAGCTTCGCGGTCATCAGGCTTTTGTGCGTTGGCGATACGACGCAATTGCGCCCGACGTTGCACGGTGAGCTTGGTCTCGGGATCCTGGACATCGCGTGCCACCGCGTTTACTACGGTCTGCAACGTGTGCGAGCCCGAGGCGAAAAGAAATCCACGCGAGTTCGAGTCAGAGTTGATGTACAGCACCGCGTGCTGGTTCAACTCGGCGCCGTGCTCTTCGACCCATTCCGTCGAACCCAGCAGTCCGGGCTCTTCGCCATCCCACGCGCAATAAATAATGGTGCGCTTGGGCTTCCAGCCCTGCTTTAGTAGCTCACCCAGCCCGCGCGCCTCCTCCAGCACGGCTGTCATACCCGAGATTGGATCTTCCGCGCCGTTGACCCACGCATCATGATGGTTGCCGCGGATGACCCACTCGTCGGGCGTATCACTGCCAGGAATCTTCGCGATTACATCGTAGATTGGCTTAATGTCCCAATTTGACTTCACTACAAGATGTGCTTTCGCCGGGCCGGGACCGACGTGATAGGTGATGGGTAGTGCGCCGCGCCAGCTTTCGGGAACCACTTGCCCGGTAATAGCTGCCAACAGCGGCTGCGCGTCGCCCCAGGAAACCGGCAGCACCGGGATAGTTGTGATGGTCTTGGCTTCGGCGATGTCGAGGCGCTTGGCGTCCTTAGTTGCGCCGATGCCGGGAGTCAACGGATCGCCGGGATAATCGGTGTCCATGACACTGCCGCGCTGCACGCCGTCAGAGGGACGGAACGGGCCGTCAGGAAAATTCTGGCCCTCATAAAATCCGTCGTCGCGCGGGTCGGAATAGATGATGCAGCCCACGGCACCGTGCTCGGCAGCGACCTTGGGCTTGATGCCGCGCCACGCTCCGCCGTAGCGAGCGATGACGATGGCGCCCTTCACCGACACGCCCATGCGCTCGAGTTGCTCGTAGTCTTCGCGGATACCGTAGTTCACATAGACCAGCGGGCCGGCGACGTCTCCGTCCCTCGAGTAGGCGTTGTAGGTGGGCAATTGCTCGGCGGTCTGGGAGGACGTGGGATCGACTGCCAGCGGCGGCTCCTGCAGCTTGGCGACGAACTTAGTCGGTTCCAAAAGCTCGAGCTTACGCTCCTTGGGCGTGGGGAACAGCACGTAAAAGGTTTCAATTTGGGCATCAAAACCGAATTCCTTGAACTTAGCGAGCATCCATTCGGCGTTGTCTTTGTCGTAGGGCTGGCCGACCGCATGCGGGCGGGCGCTGAGCCGCTGCATGGTTCCACGCAGCACCTTGGGATCGGGCACGGCGCGAAATTTCGCTTCCCAATCGCGCTCGGTGGCCGAGTGAGCGGGGGAATAGCCGTCAAGATTGGCGGGCGGGGTGGCGGCGTTGCCGGGTTGCAAGAGCGCAAACGTAAGTGCAGCGACAGCGAAGTGGCGGGTCAACGGCAAGGCCTCCGGGACGGAATGCGTGCTAGTCGGGATGAAAGCGCAGATTATAGCGCACGAATTCGCAGGAGTAACTTGCCCGAACGTGTGATCGGCAGAGGCAATTCATTAGTGTTAGTTCAACAGGCCTTGGAGTTTATTTCGCAGTTCGGCATAACCGGCAGCGTCCGCTGCGCCGTGCGTTTGATACGCGACCTCACCGCTGCGGTCGAGGACGACGATGTAAGCGTCGTCTGCCTCTTTGTAATTGACGAGCTTCTTCAGTTCGACTTCGCTATTCATTACCGGGACAAAACTCGTGCGCTGGTTCTCAGGCACATTCTTCTTCATGCCCGAGGTAATCACGCCTCGGATGAAGCGCGGTGCGTCTTCGAGTACGGGCAACTGGTAGAGCACGAAGCTGGGGTGCTTGCCGAATTCAACTTGTGCGCGCTTCGACCACGCCTCTGTCGGCTTCTGCGATGCGCGAGAAAAGCCGAAGACCAGCACCGCGATCTTTCCGGCCGCCGCGTCAGGCAACACCACCTTCTGACCTGCCAGGTTTTCTTCCTGAAGGCGCGGTAATTGTTGCGCAGAGGCCACGCCAAGCAACGCGCAAAGCAAGATCGCCGATTGTGCAAATGGGAATTGAACTTTCATGAACTTGCTCGCGCTCGATGCAACAGTGTACGGCATGCATTTCACCCAGTGACCCGCGCAATTTACAATCGCAGTTATACCGGACAGCCGGAATTTTTTACTCGACGGGAAATCTACCGTGCCCTCATCCGCTCAGCCACCGCGCCTCGCCATCCTCGGACTCGGCAAAATGGGCAGCATCCTGCTACAGGCGTTTTGCCGCCAGAACGTCGCTCAGCCTGAGAACATCATCGCCACAGTGAAC
>Ga0302286_10001090_pt1 | contig 20586 bp, 20 predicted proteins | sample III_Fen_E2_3_FD_198765 | JGI IMG/M metagenome (GOLD analysis project Ga0302286, IMG submission 198765) | Peat permafrost microbial communities from Stordalen Mire near Abisko, Sweden - III_Fen_E2_3 | ecosystem: Environmental > Terrestrial > Soil > Wetlands > Permafrost | place: Sweden: Abisko...
CGGTCGCGACCTTCGCCAACTGATTCACTGGTTAGTCCCGCCTCTGACGCCACGCGGTGGACGGTACGGCGGTCAGCTGCGTTCATAGGCTTGCACTCATACGGTTCGCTGGTGTCTTTGACTTTCTTAATCCATTCTTCGGCAACTTCGGCAAGACGGTCAGCGCGCTGCTTTTTGTAGTCAGCGACATCAACATTTACTCTGGTGAACGCGTATTCCTGATTCTTGAGCGCATTGCTCACGACAAACTGCAGTGAGCGCATGGTATCGCCATGTTGACCGATGAAAAACCCATTCATGTGTGTAGATGGGATGTTCAGCTCAATAACTTCACCATCTTCACTCGTGGCATATACATCTGTATTCAGACCAAAGAATGAAAGTAAATCCTCAATATATTTCTTGGCATATACTATCGCCGATTCGATATCTTGCTTGTCTTCCATACTCACCTCCTTCGTTTTTTAGAAGATTTTTTCTTTTTGTTTTTTTTGGGTTGAGGAGTTGAAATGATTTCTGCTTCTTGGATGTTTGAGACATCGCGCGGCGAAGATTCGTCGGCGATTGCCTCTAGCTCTTCGGTGTCTTTGTCGAGTACCGCGCGCTGCTGGAAGTACGCAACGACGCTACCGACAAACCAGTAAAGGCTGAGGGCGGCGGCGAGATTGACGGTGAAAAAGAACACCATAAGTGGGATTATGTAGATGGTCGTACGACCGACTGCAGCACTCACCTCAGACTGATCGGCGGGCCTGCCTTCGCCGGCCTGGCGCAGAATATCACCGAACTTAGGGCCGTCTTTCCCTGTTGGCAGCGCTTGTCTACCTGTTATGAACTGCATGGTAGCACTAGCGATAACGAGTATGAAGGCTGGCAAGTAAAAGCCACCTTTACCAATGGCCGGGCGGCCAAGGTCAACTATACCAAATAGTGTATTGTCGAATTTTGATATGTCATTGGCGAGGTCTTTGAGCCAGCCAAGATGTTGCAGGAACCCATAGGCAAAATGGTAAATTTGCGTCGGGTCTTTGATGACTTTATTGAGACCCGTATAAAGACCAATGAGTACGATCATCTGAACGATGAGTACTGGAAGTGAGCCGAGCGGGTTCACACCCTTCTCTTTGTAGAGCTCGAGCATCATGGTCGACTCTTTTTGACGATCACCTGCCGCCTCTTTTTTAATCCGCTTCAGCTCTGGTTGGAGCTCACGCGTAATCTTTGTCTGGTGTAGCTGCTTCTTGACGAGTGGCCAGAGAGCAAGCCGGACAATAACAGTAAATACAATGAGTGCCAAACCAAAATTATGGCCAGGTATAAGAGCATAAATTGCGACAAGCAAGTTGAAGAGTGGCTTTACCACGAACAGCTGGAACATTATTTTCTCCTTACCACATTAGTGTACCATGCATCGATGTTAGCCATGAAGCAAACCTGCCTTATCGAGTAATTGCCTCACAGCAGTCTGCACAGTTTCGGCAGGCATCGTCGCAAAACCGTCGTCATACACCATAATTGCCATGTCTACGGCAACTTCATTTTGCATCTGCAAGCGTAGTTGTTCATATATTCGCCGCCTAATCCGATTGCGGACGACAGCAGATTTATGAACCTTCTTGCTGACAACAACTGCTGCCCTATACGAAGAACGCTTTGAATTTTCTACAAATTTGAGGCTTGCACCCTGCACGCGGATAACGGCCCCTTTTTTATGAAGGTAAGCGAGGCCTTTTCGCCCCCTAAACCGGTGTGCATCCGTAATCATATACGTAAAAGAAGCCCTGAAAGCAACGCTTTACCTTAAAAAGTATTAGGCCGACAGGCGAACGCGACCCTTGTTGCGTCGGCGCCTCAGGACCGCTTGCCCTGCTCTGTTTGCCATTCGCTTCAAGAAGCCGTGCTGCTTAGCGTTGTGTCGTTTTTTCGGTTGGTAGGTTCGTTTAGGCATAGTCTCATTCTTCCTTAAAGTTGTTAGTGTATTCGCTAAAAAGTATAGCAGACTGGCTGCATGTGAGCTACATCCTGCTTATCTTTGATGCCTACTCTTTAGCAACTTCGGTGAATAGTATAGCAAGTTTTCCACTTTTCACCAAGTGTTATCCACAAATTAACAGATGACGTTGTAAAATGTGGATAACTTGTAGGAGTTTTTCGCTTTTTTTACCAACAGTTGTAAAAGTTATTGTGGAAAACTTTTCTCAGGACAGTTATAGTTGTTGCTAGACATCTAATGGTGAGAGGTAACATTCTTTGCAACAAGGTACAGATTTGGACCGATTGTGGCAGGCAGTCCTCGGTGACATTGAAATTTCAATGTCCCAAGGCAATTTTATAACGTGGTTTAAACGGACCGCACTATTAGAGGTGGGTGATACTGGTGTTGTCATTGGTGTCCCCAATGTCTTTTTTAAGACACAGCTTGAGAATAAATATTCCTCAACTATCATTGAGGCCCTGAAACGAAACAATCTACCTGTAGAAAGTGTGGTGTATAAAACCCACTCCTTCACCCCGACACCACAAAAAGAAGAAGACACCGTCAAGCCGCAGTCTACACAGCAGCAGACGTTAATTAGCGCGATACCGAATCAATCGAGTGGTATTTCCCACAGTTACCGCCGAGGCATCAATGCAGACTATACATTTGAGTCTTTTGTCGTTGGATCGGGCAATGAAATAGCCTACGCCGCCTGTCGTGCCGTCGCAGTCCAACCTGGTGATAAATATAATCCACTTTTCCTTTATGGAGGAGTTGGTATTGGTAAGACACACCTCATACAAGCAGTTGGCAATGCAGTGCTCGCCGAGAACCCGAGGGCGAGAGTTGTGTATGTCACGAGTGAACAGTTCTTGCAAGAATTCGTGGATTCTATACGTTTTAAAAAGATCAGCGACTTTGCGGGCTTCTATAGAAACTCTGATGTTCTTATTATTGATGATATTCAATTCATCGCTGGAAAAGACAAAGTCCAAGAAGAGTTCTTCCACACCTTTAACGCTCTTCGCCAGGCAAATAAACAGATTATCTTAAGCTCAGATAAACCACCAAAAGATATTTCGTCTCTCGAAGAACGTCTGCGTAGCCGATTCGTTGGTGGTGTAACTATCGATATGCAAACGCCAGACTTCGAGACGCGTTGTGCAATTATAAAATCAAAGGCCGAAAGTCGATCGTTCCACTTAGATAATGACGTCGTCGAATATCTATCTAACTACATCCAGACTAATATCCGTGAGCTTGAGGGTGGCCTTAATAAAATCCTTGCTGTTTGTGAGATGCGCTCCGTAGAACCATCACTTTCCCTCGCGACAAGTGTTCTTGGGGCATTAAACACCCGTCCAAAACACCTCAGCGCCAAACAAATAATTGAAACATGTGCAAAGCATTTCCAGATCCCCGTGTCTGATGTGTTGAGCCCAAGGCGTGATAAAGACATCGTCGCACCGAGGCAGTTCGCTATGTACCTACTCCGGAGTGAGTTAAAGCTGAGCTTCCCTAAAATCGCACAAGAACTTGGCCGCAAAGACCATACAACCGCAATTCACTCCATCAATAAAATCGAACAGGAGCTACATATTGACCCAGAGCTTCGTGAAACAATAACCGCTATCAAGGAACAATTATATGCATAGGGGTGTGGATTATATGTGGAGTGGTTGTGGAGTAGTTGTTGAAAGCTTATTGCGCTCTTTTGGTGATAGTACACCCACTGTGCAAAACTTCAGTGTTCTACACAACTTTATCCTTTCGTTTTCACAACTACTATCAACAGTTATTTCTGGGTTTTCTATCTGTTTTTCTGTGTTTTTCCACACTTTCCACACCACCAATAATAATCTCAACTTTTATATAAACCACTATTTGTAAGGGAGGTATCATATGAAACTTAAAGTCACCCAGGAAAATCTCGCGAAGGCACTTAACTATGTTGCACGAGTAGCGAGCACAAGGAGCACTCTTCCAATACTCAGTAACATCCTTCTTAGGATTCAAGACAACCAACTCTCTGTGTCAGCCACCAACCTCGATATAGCTATTCATAGCCAAGTAGGAGCCCAGGTACAAACCGAAGGATCTCTAACTGTGCCAGCAAAACTTCTTCAAGAACTCGTCGGTGGTTTACCGAGTGGAATTGTTGAGCTTGAGCAAGATGACCAGAAGTTGAAAATTACCACCGAGCAATATAAATCGGTTATAAATGGAGTCAGTGCAGACGACTTCCCTGTCATGCCAGCAATAGATAATGGTGATACCTTCTCTATCCCTGCGCAAACACTTCGTGAGGGGCTCGGCCAAGTTCTACTTGCCGCATCAAACGATGAAAGTAGACCTGTTTTAACTGGTGTAGTGTTTCGCTCAATAGACGGATGGCTCTATATGGCATCTACCGACAGCTATAGACTTGCCGAGCGAAAACTTATGAAAACAAAACAAGACATCCAACTTCTTATACCAGCTACCGCACTACATGACGTAACACGAATCATCCATGATTACAGTGGTGATGTTAAGGTCGTTTATGACGACCAGCAAGTGCAGTTTTTGGCTGGGGAAGTAGAACTGGTTGCACGCCTTATCGATGGTGCTTACCCAGACTATAGAAAACTTATCCCAACAAACTTTGAAACTACCGCTACACTTTCACGTTCAGAGCTGGTGAATATAGTGAAAGTTACAAGTCTGTTTGCGAGGGAGAGCGCTGGAAGCGTCGTGATAAGTGTTGATGAAGCGAGTGAGAGTATATGGATTCGAGCGGTCGCGTCACAACTCGGTGAAAATAACGCTACTGCCAACATCATTGCACACGGCTCTGGTGCTATTACGATTAATTCACGCTATTTACTTGAAGTACTACAAGTAATGAACGGTAAAGACGTTACTATAGGGTTTAATGGTAAACTCGACCCTGTTCATATTAGCGATCCAGTAGCAGATGATTACCAACACATTATCATGCCACTCAAATCATAGAAAACCATTTTTCTACATAACCCAGACCAGCACGATATACTACTTATATGATATCCGACATCAGGCTTCAACACTTTCGTTCGTATAAAGATGCGACGTTTGAGTTCGGCCCAGGAGTGAATATTATTGTTGGGCCAAATGGTAGTGGTAAAACAAATCTACTCGAATCACTGCAAATTCTCTCCATCGGTAAATCATATAGAGTTCAAGACGTCGAGTTATTAGAATTTGAAGAACCTTGGTTTCGACTCGATGCACACCTTGAAAACGGTACATATACACGTGTGGTAAAATTCGTCACCTCTCCGCGCCAACAAAAAACCTTTGAACTTGACGGCGTCATACATCGGTCGCTTAATTTTGAACACACGACACCAGTTGTCTTATTTGAGCCGAATAATCTTTTTCTACTACACGGCGCCCCGGAAAACAGAAGAGCATATCTAGATGATATTCTTGAGCAAATACAACCAGGGTACAGTTCTCTTCGTAAACACTACAAACGCACACTCGCTCAACGAAACGCTTTACTAAAAAAAGGAGTGACGAGCTCTCAGGAGATGTTCCCATGGGATTTACGTCTTAGTGAACTCGGTGCAGTTATTGCTCGGTCGCGAGCAGGGCTTGTTGATAAATTTAGTGAGTCCTTAGGAGATTTGTATGCGACGATTTCCCATACAAATAAAAAGGTTCAGCTTCGCTATGACACACAATTCCCCATCGAAAGTTATGAAACACACCTACTTCAGAAACTTGAATCGGCACTAGCACGAGACATCGCCCGAGGATTTACGGCATATGGGCCACATAGAGAAGATATGACAGTGACATTCGACGAACATGCAGCTGCAGAAGTAGCATCAAGAGGCGAGGTTAGAACGGTTGTGTTAGCCCTGAAAATACTAGAGCTCGAAATGATTGAAGAGGTGCGTGGTAAAACCCCACTCCTACTACTCGACGATGTGTTTAGTGAACTAGACGGCACCCGTCGCCGTGCTCTCACCGATTACTTACAGCGCTACCAGACGTTTCTTACTACCACAGACGCAGATCTCGTCGTCAAACACTTTACTAGTAGTACGATTCTGCCGTTGGTGTGACCGTCGTAAAACGGTAGTTATTTGCCGCTTCGATGAAGTCTTTACTCACCCCCTGGTTTGCACTAGTCGTGAAAACTATGCTTGGGAAAAGTGCAACCTTCCATTCGTCACCTACTTTTTGCAAACCAGTTGTTAGGGTGTCGCTGGAATCATCGTCGCTCGGCCCTTTATACACTAAATTAGTGAAATACCATGCACCATGTTTCATTAGGTTACCACGGCTAATGGTGTAATATTGATCAACCGTCGGTGCTGCGCCGTGAATCGCAGCGATGATGTCGGGCATCGCTTCAGCCAGAAGGTTTGAGTTTTTCGCATCTGAATAATCCGGGTCAATAGTGACAGACTCTGTTTTTGGTGTGATTGAGACTGAACTAGTAGCATAGCCATCACTCCCCACGTAAGAAAGGGTGTATGTTTTACCGTCCCACACCCTCACTGCCTTCGTGTTCGCTGCGTATGATTTCCCAGAAGCTTTCTTTTTAGAAGCATCGACGAGCGATAGACTTGAGATGTTTTTCACAGATAGTGGTACCATTCTCGTCTGTGTGAAATACCTAATCACGAAAAATGCTACCGCTATAGCTATAGCAAGTAGAGTTATGAGAATAGTATTTTTTCTACGGCTCATTTTAGTAATCCTTCCGTAAAGGGTTTTGGAAACCATCAAATGTAATGTTTAGGTCTGCCGGGTCAATCCCCTTTTCGCGTATCCAATTGAGTGCTCTGATTCGACCATTTGCGGTGCTGTTCTTTATCAGTACATATGTTTTTGTCGTATCTTTAGTATCAAAATAGTAATCTACGGTAAAAGGTGCCGATATATCATCGTATGGTAGGTATTGAAGCAGCGGGTTTTGGGCGTCTGTCTCTTCACCTGCCGCATCTGCACGCCTAGAGGCAATCTCTTCTCGCTTTGGCCACACATCACTTTGAGCGGCCCACTTATTCGCCTCGTCAGACTGGGGTTCAGGGAGAAGGCCGACATATTTGTTTGTCGACGAAACGGTAAGTGTAACGTTAGCCGTCTTAAATCCTGATTTTTCAGCGGTGAAAACATGTTTTCCCGGGGTGGTGTAGATGGTTCCAGCACTAATTTGCGCGCCATCTATCTTTACGATTGAGTCGCTCGGCAACACCTCAACGCCTACACCAATCTTTCCTGAGTGAGACGTTTTTAAGAACACTAGCCAGCCAAGCCAAAGGACTACGATTACTCCGAGAAGAATTCCAATTTTCACTAGTTGTCGTCTATTTGAGGCCTGCATAATTACTCCTAATACACTTTCTCACTTGAACCACCAACGTATCGATACCATGTGTAGGCCGTACTACCTACTTTTTCGTCTTTGTCCGCCATTGGCGCCCGCTTATTTAATGATGCTGAAGCGAGCAACACTTTTCGGGTGCCAGATTGAGCAGCTTTTGATGATGGTTCTACGGGCTTACCACCTTTAACTGGCCAGAATGTGGATATCTCGCCAACGAATATAAGCGTGTGACCGTCTTGCATGGCTACGTCTCCTGGTTTGTAATAGCTTGATGGCTGGCCAGATTCAATTATTTGCCAACGTTTGCTGTGTAGTAAATACCCTTCTTGGACTTTTGTATATCCGTTGTAGACAGTTCCCTGGGCATCAACCATGTTGTAATACGGGTCGAGCCCACTGTCTTGTACGAGCCGTGTGACGAACCCACCACAGTCAACTCCTGAATCGGCGTAACCAGTGTACAGTTTGTACTTATAATCACCCGATTTTGATGAACTCTTTGCACCTTTTTTATCGAAGTAGGTATTGTTTGCATTCTCGATTGCAGTTTTGTAGGCCACGGTCAGTGATTTCTGCGACATTGGCAGCTGCGCTGTAGCCGTACCAGGCAAAGTGACAGCCCCTAAGCCTTTGCCTGAACGCCATTCATACGGCCAAACATACTTTTCGACAGTTGCGGTGAAACCGCCCGATGTAGTTGCGGTTGGCGCGCAGCCACTACTAGAAACACTCGATGCGGCGAGTGTTGACACATTAGAGGATGAGTCAGTTGCTGTCCCCGAGTATGCGCTATTGATAAGTGGCTCGTATTTCTCAAGGGCGATTGTTGCTCTTGCCGTACGAACACTATAAGCAGGTTTCCCGGCACCTTCAATTTTACGTTCATAGTAATATACTGCATCGACAATGCTGTACTGGGTAAATCCGGCTAACATATTATTTGCACCGGTCGGACTATCATTCTTCATGTGCCATAAAAGAATCTGCAGCTGTGTATCCATTTCGTATATTGGGCTACTACTCACACCTGCTTTTTCAGCGTAACCTAAAACCCTTTTGCCCGGCGTCCACTGTATGAGTCCCCAGCCCAAACTGCCCGCATCCGCAGGGTTATTACTAGTTTTTGTACCAGCTCCCTGGACTCTGTTTGGTATACCCCCCGACTCTACGGATATATTTCCCACTACAGCAGCTGACTGTATAGGAGTAAGTTTGTGACCCCTAAGCCATGTGTAGATGTACTGCAATCGCTCATTCATGCTTGCCCCGGCAGCAATTGTGGCATCTGAAGTAGAAGTGTCACAATCAGCTTGAAGATCGAGGGCACCCAAACCCCTGTCATATACACGGAACTGCTCATCTATAAGTGCGCTGGCGGTGTTGGGTGTAGCTACACATAACACTACCAACGTTAGGTATATCAGCCGGGCTGACGTCTTCTTTAATAGTCTAACCATCACGTGCTACTTCCTGTCGGCAGGGTTCGCGAATATTCAAAATGCCACTGCTCGCTCGGGACAACATCTTTTCCGTTCTTCCACCCATATTTTGGTGCATTGTCTGTTATCCATTGGCACATTTCCTTCTCGGCGGATGTCAGGTTTGAGCTGTCAGGGTCACACCCTTGGTCTTTCTTGGGGTTTGGCCCGATGTCTACTGCGAGTCCCCAGCCATGATTTGAAGTACCCACATCAGCGCCGCCGAGGAAAAGATAGGCATACCACTGCCCAGACGACGTGGCTTTTGTTCTGCTACCTTCCTCCCCGATAGCCCTATAACAACTCTGGAAATACATCATGTGCCCGTACTTCTGCATAAAGGCGTCGTTGAGTGCCTTGATTGAGACCGCAGCGCTTGGGTTTAGATATGGTTCGCTGACTTTCGTGTTACAAATCTGGATAGTATCGCCTTTATTAACACCCAGGAATGATGAAGTTATCTTGGTCATAGTTGGTTCACTCGCAGGAATCTTGCCGTTTGAGAACCCACCCCAGGATCCTTGAGCTCGGCCGGTGCTTGTGTTTGGCTCACCGACGGCACCAGATGTGTCTGCTGTATCGCTTGCGAGTGTCGTTGTAACTGCCCCTGCGCCCGTCCGTGTACAGGCGTCGTCGTCACCTGTCTCACGACATGTTGCTGCTTCGGCAACGGCGATAATGTGAACCGCGGCCGATACTGTGACCCAACTCTTATCATTCTCATCAGCACAATTGGACGACGTGTAAGCGGCATTGTATATGTCAACCTGATGGTCGTACTGAATATCGAAGTACGTTCCACCATCTGAATCGGTACTATCGAGGAATTTCATACCAAAACAAGCTCCTGCCCTAGTGGCATAACTGCCGGTATACCCCTGCCCTCGTACAATGCTTGCCGCATCGGACATGATTACGCCAGAATCCTTTGTTTTTATAAGCTTTTCGACGGCTGCTGTCAGGGCGACGGTAGGTGCTTTTGTATCGGAGGTTGAAATACCCTGAGCATTGGCCGCGGCCTGCGCAGATGAAGCTGTAGGCTGTACGATGGTGTCAGATGATGAAGCACTTTGAGCGCTGGCGTGTGAAGAGAATAGCGTAAATGGAAGCCGTATAGTTGACATAATGATATTGGCAAAAGAGCTTGCCACATTTCGGGCGTTTTGAGCGGGCACAGGACTAATGCCATTCGCAAGCTTGGCAATTGGTGAATATTTATTCGTAGGGCTAAGTTTTGAGGCGAGACTCTGGTTCTTCGCCATTGCTATATCGATACGTTTAGCGTTGTTTTCTAGCTCAGACGCCCTGTCGCTCGCGACTATTACACCTCCAGCGGTCGCCGACGTCACATTTGCGGCACTTTTTGCGCCATATGATGAGAAGTCACCACCAAGGAGTCCCTGATTTGGTGTTATGTCGGGTAGTTTATTGGTGGATCCGGCAACGGCCATACTCATGACAAGAGATACTACGCCCATTGTTACGCCAGCAGATGCTGCAGCCTTAAAGGCAGCGCCCGCTCCACCGGTCGCAAAAGCCGAGCCAATAGTTATGCCGATGTCAGCAAAGGTCAGAAGCGACTGGATTGGTTCTTTGCAGATGGCATCGCCACCGAGTGCGGTCGTAAAATCACGCGCAACCTTCCAGGATGAGACGTTGGAAAACGAGCTAGCGACAGTCTGTCGGTCGAAATCGTATTGTGCCTGGGCTGCGCTATCTTTGAATGTTACAGGCGGTAGCCCCTGTTGGGCTCTTATACTTGCCGAATCAAGTATGGAGTAGGTCTGCCCCTGATAGGTGCCATACATATGCGAAGCCGCCGAGTCGATTTGTTCGTGTGTGACGGTGTTAGTGGTGCTACTCTCGCTGTAAGCAACTTGATTTCCTTGCGCAATCATATCAAGCGCGGCTTGCTGGGCAGTCTGGACTTGCTCATAATTCTTTTCCTCGATACCATCTGCCATCTCTCGAACGGCACACATGAGCATAACCATCGATCCGGTCACTCGGCCAACAGTTATTTTCGCAGAATGAGCTTCAAACACCTGCCGCATGGACGCTCGGACATTATCCACTTTTGCTTTAAGGTCCTTGATTCGCTCGTTCTCGCGGACTTTCGTATCAATATAGCGGCCAATCTTATTCGCAGCGGCTTCCTTAGCCCTTTGGAATGGTTTAAATAGGCTCGGTACCCTAAGGGAGTCCCTAAAATGGTGCGCGGTCAAAAGAGTCATTACTTTTCCGCGGCCAGTTCGCGCCGCAAAATCACGGATAATATTTTCTTGCACGCGAACGGTTTTATTGTGCATATTTAGTACGACATCGTAGCTCATGCCGGAGCGAACAATACTAACGTCAGATGCTGAGATACCGAATTTCTCAGAGACTGCTTTTTTTATTGCACTTTCCGATCCTCGTAGCTCGGAGTTTTTTGCCGGGTCAAGGTGAGCGCTCACTGCCCTACCTCTGTTGTCGTACGTAAAATCTATGCCAGCTTTTTTCATAGTGGCTCGTGTCACCTTGGTCAGTATTTGCTTATCGACGCTGAGTCTTGTTTTCGTAGGGTCCTTACCGTCCGCCGAAAGTATCTTTGCGTACGTCTCGTTCGCCTGGTTTGCTGCTATACCAAAGCTCCCCATTAGATAGCTCGAAGCATTGATCACCTGGATTCCTGGAATGCTAGTCATGATAAGTATGACAGCTACAATTATGCCGACAATAAAAACTCCGAAGGTGGCGAGAAGGATTTTGTTTTTAGCCCTGAGAGCCGTTCCTTTTGCACCGAAAGATTTTTTCATTCTTTCGCCAAAAGATTGATTATTCTTTCCATTTCCGGTGTATTTCATATGGGAATCGTTTTGGCTGGGCTGGCCACCCGACATGTCACCAGGTGCGCTCCCGTCCTCACTCCCGTCATCTTCTTCGTTATTACCCATTGCAGACTGTTCTTGCTGTGTGGCTGAGTTTACGGGGTTGTCACCCGAAGCGCCGTTCGTTGCGGCTGTTTCAGGATTGTGAATCTCTGGCGCGGCTGGATATGTTTCAGGTGGCTCGAACCCCGGGCTACTTGAGCTAGGTGTCCCAAGTCCCTGTTGGTCGTCATAGATATCTTTATTGTCGTATGGACCCATAACTATTGAAGGTTATTAGTGCTACCCGGGTAAAGTTGGTTCTGAAGGTCGATAGTTCCCTGTGGTTGGTTGAAATCACCCTGTTTTATGGCCTGTACTTGGGCTGGGTTGGTGGTGATGAGCATAGTTTCTTGCTGCGAGGCGACTACCTGAATGTGAACGTGGTTTTGACCAGCAAAGAATAGGCCCTGTCCTACAGGGAATTGGCCGAGACGATTCCGTTCCTCGCTAGTGAGCTTGAAGATGTCGGAAAGTACGTCGATGGCGCTTGGAGACTGTTTGAGCAATATCTGCATACTCGCGTTTGCTACAATGGCACGACCCATGCGTGAACCCATGAAGTCTTCGACGTCCTGAGTAATGGTCGTAATGCCTAGGTTGTACTTGCGAGCTCGCTTTGCCAGGCTGAATAGGAAGTTTGCGCTGTCCTCGTATTTCATAAGCTGCCAGGCTTCGTCGACGATGAGAATGCGCTTGCGCTGGTCGCTCTTGGTCTTGTTCCAGATGTAGTTCAAGACGATGTACATAGCGACGGGACGCAGCTCGTCCTCGAGGTCGCGAACGTTGAACACGACCATTGGGTTGTTGATGTCGATGTTGCTTTGCTGACTAAAAATACCCGCAAAGGTACCAGCTGTGTACTTGCGGAGTCGCTGTGCCAGCTGTGGACCATTCCCACCCATATGGAGAAGCGTATCGTACAGGTCGGCGATAGTTGGAGGGATTGAGCCGTGAGTCAGAGGGTCTTGGGTGATGCCCGCCTTTTCATATGTCGTAATTAGCGCAGCATCAAGGTCGGCTTCTTCTGAAGGGCTAAGCGCTGGAACGAGTGACGCCTGGGCACCAAGGAGTTGTGTTTGGGCTCCACCCATCATGAGGCGTAGTAGGCCATGTAGCGTAATGAGGTTTGAGCGAAGAGCATTGTCAGCCTCTTCGGTGTCAACGACTTTCGGCAGGTCAAACGGATTGATTCTGGTGGTTGAATTGAGGCTAAGTCGTACATAGGCACCGCCGACGGCATCGCACATACGTTCGTACTCGTTCTCTGGGTCGATGATAATGATTTCGGTACCCATCATGAGGCTGCGTAGTGCCTCAAGCTTCACGGCAAACGATTTACCCGCACCAGACTTTGCAAAGACAACTGAGTTTCCGTTTTCGAGCTTGAAACGATCGAAAATGACGAGGCCCGAATTATGCATGTTAATGCCGTACAAAATGCCATTTTCCTGCGTAAGATCTGCGGAGGTGAACGGGAAGCTAGTGCTGATTGCACCAGTAGACATGTTGCGACGGATCTGCAACTGATCAATCATCTGAGGTACAACAGTATTCATACCCTGTTCTTGCTGTGATGTAGCGGGTTTGCTGTAGACGAGCTGTTGGCCGAGCATGCTTTCTACCTTGTGGCTAACGAATTCGAGCTCTTCCAGGCTGCTGCCATAAATCGTAAAGTACAAACCAAAGCGGAAGAATCGCTCTTCGCCGACTTGGAGTTTGTCGCGCATTTCCTCGGCGTCAAGAATTGCAGCCTGTTTGGCAGGGTCGCGCACCCTACCCTTTTCGGCGTCGATCTGTAGCCCGGCCTCGAGCTGTGTGACTTTCTTGCGCAAGTTCTCGAGCACAACTTGGCTTTCAACTGGGTAGATATAGATTGACATATCAATAACCTCATCGAGGTTGACCATACCACTCAGCCAACCAGTAAAGATTTGCCTCGGGTAGCCGTACACATAGTAGGTACGAGCAAAACGAGTTCCAATCTGGAAATAGTTACCAAAAAACTCAATGCTGCTTGGCGCGATGAAATCGCGAAGCGCAGTAACACCCTTTCGGAAAGCCTCAGCAACCTCAGCCTGCTCTCTGGCCTGTTGTTGTTGGGCGACGAGAACTGGATCTGCCTTTTTAGCCATGGTATACCCCTAACGTAACTGAAGTCATGATGTGCCTCATCTCTCAAGCTCCCTCTGGAGATGGGGTTGTTGTGCTGCCCCCGTTCCTTTTGTAACGATATCGGCGGTAAGATCATTGAAGTTTTTGAGCTGTTGGCGAGTAGCTGTATCTGGATTATATGTATCGTAGTAGAGCTCGATGAGCTCCTGAGTGTCAAGTGGTAGGCCCTGTACAGAACATTGCTGCAGGCCACCGAGTACGGCTTGGACTCGGTTTCTTAGCTCGGTCTTCGCTTTCTCTAACTCGGCCTCATTAATCGTGACGTGATCTTCCCTTTTGCTAAACAGGTCCACAAGGCCACCAAAGAAGTTTTTATTCTGAGTTGTTGCCAACTCAGGCCCGGCGACGGGAAAAAAAGGAATTACTATATAGAATTTCTTATCCATGATGTTGGTCTGCAAGGAGAGCTGGTCGATGTAGTTGATATAATCTTCCATCAGCCTGGCGAGTAGCATGTTGTCGTGCTCGGTACGAATCTTGTCAAGTTTTTGGATGTACGGCTCGAGGTCGACGCGCTGTGAGCGAAGAAAAATCTGGATTGGAAAATAGAGAGAGTTTAGGAAACCTTGATAGCCGTACTCAACACTTTCTTGTTCTTGTGGGCTCATCAGGTCAAAGTTAATGCTCTTGACCATAACGACCGCACGGTACGAACCGTCATTCATGATAACGATACCATCACGTATCTCTGATATCTTGAGGGTATTTTGTGTACTGTTCGGATTTGTCTTGATAGGCGGAGGTGCGGCTGCCTGACCGGGCGCTAATGGCGCCCCTACCGTAGTAGGTGTTGGCATCGGCGGAGGTGCCGGCTGAGCGTATTGCGGTGTCGTTGGGGTATAGCCCTGTTGCTGGGGCATCGGGTATCCTTGTGGTCCTTGCGCTGGTGTATATGGTTGTTGGTCTGGTTGCATGTCTGTTTCCCCACCTACTCCTAACGGAGTGGAATAACTACCTCATTAGTTTCATCTTCGCCTAGTGTTTTATCGGCTTGGCGCTGCAATGTGGCGATGTTCAGGTCGTTACTCTGTGCAAGATTTATTATAGCAGCCTGTTTCTCTGCTGTCATGGCTGCCCTCGCGCGTTCTGATGCCTGGTTTTCTGCAGTGGCACGCGCCTCTTCGGCGAGTTGGTCGGGGGTTTTCAGAGTTTTCAGATGAGATTGCGTCGCAGCCTGCTCCCGGACATTGTCTTCCATCGCCTTTTCTATAATTGACTCTTCTGCGTCGGTCGGCTCTGCTGCCTGTACGCTCGTGGGAGTGAATGGTGTCGCCACTGTGGCGGTTGGCTGAGCCGTTGGAGGGGTGAACCATGGTTCGTCCTGTGTGGCCGCTGGCAGTGCCTGCGGCATTGATATGTCAACAGGTGGTTGGCTTGTAGGCTGTGCCACCGAAGGCGTCGACAGGCCGCGCATGCGATTTAGCAATGTTTTGCGATATTCACTCGCAGCACTATTGATAAGAGCGCTGAAATTTTGTGCCACCGGATTTGCTGTTTCATCTAATATGTCATCATCGGCGCGTATATCGAGATTGCTTACCTCTTGTGGCTGGCCCGACACGTCAACAAGCCTGTCGGATGGTACGTATGCGCCAGCGGTTGAAGCTGCGAATAGATTTACATTTACATTCTTGACTACCCAACCACGGCTGTCGAGTGTGCTCGCCAGAGCACTCAGTCGGCTGTTGACCTCATGCTGGCTGAGGCCGTCTGTCAATACTCGCTCTACCCTCTTGGGTACCGTTATCGTAACGAGTTCAGTCATGCCATCTTGGCTCCAGATACGTTTGCGTGGTTTGAGATAAAAACGTAGCTTTGCGAGTGCCCAAACTTCTAACGGCTGGTCCCCACCCCATGGAATGGCTAGAAATAAAGTAATAAGTGCAATCGGAACGAGGATTACGAGGAATAATGGAACATTCTTCATAACCGCGATGACACTGAGATATATTGAAAGCCCAGCAGCCAGTGCGTATATGAACTGCCATAGCGTCAATGGTCCGATGAGCTTGTCCTCGGCCTCAATATCCTGCAATACTTTGTAGGTTGCCATATCTGAGCTATAGTATAACGCTTTTACTTATAATTATCGATGACAAAAATGCCACAAATTCAGATAGAATCGTGCGTCCTGAGTCGCGAAAGTAAGCCTCATAAACCTACTACTGATTTGTACAGAATGTGGTTTCTGTGACCAAACCATTACCACAGACCTTTTTCTTTAAGTCTGTCACTGAATTTGTCTGCGATTCAATAGTCTGGAGTTGGTTTTGTGTATCGTTGAGCACCCCGGAAGTCTTAAACAGGAGGAATCCTAGCAGTGTGAATCCTGCAATCATTAGTATGATAATAACACCGAGCCAAAACCGAACCGCTCTCAGTTGCCTAATAATCTTTTTTTGAAGTTTCTCGTCCATCACGCTCTCCTTATGTTCGAGCATTTTTTACACTTCCCCATACTCTTTTATGATTTCCGCGAGCTCATCGATGAGTTTGTCGGGGTGCTCGAAAGCAAAGTCAATGATAGACCCTAATGTCCCGTGGTCGATTCTCCAGAGGACGACACGTACTTTTTCATCTGCATGACCGTTTATAACTGCCGCATAGCCTTTGCGCTCAGCTAGGTCGAGATCGGCATCGTTCAGCCTTCCCTCCCTCAAGAGTTCAATTAATCGATAGTGAAATGCTGAATTTGTTTTTGTGTCGACGCTCACACGCCTGCCAGTTACTCGGTCGGTAATATACATATCAATTCCGAACGCATCATCAGTGCGGTTAGTCATCTCTACGTCATATCCTGCTGTTCGTACTGCGTTATACACCGCGATCTCGCGACTTAGACCATGCGTAATCGCCTCAAATTGCTCTACGGTAAATGGCCATGCGCCGACTCTTTTACAGAACCAGTCAATGAGCCGTTTCAAGTCCTCATTGTATGCATGAAGATGAGTTGGAGGTAGGGCGAGCACCGCCTGTACATATGCATCGTTGAAGTCAATGAGCTCTAGTACTCTCGCCTCTCGGTTATGGTAGCTGTGTTTGTGCTTGTCCATTTGCACCTGGGCGAGTGCGGCCTGCGGGGCTTGCAATATAAGTGCTTCGAGCCATGCTTCCGCCACTACCAGGGGCTCTGCGTTATTTGTTGCATATTTCGCCCTTGAGGTTGCGGTATCGACGAGTGTTTTTAAGTATGAAAAGTCAGTATGACGATGCCAACGATTGCTTGGAACTTTCACCTCGTTCCGTAGCTTTTGCTCAACAAACGCGAAAATCTCACCCTGGTCGATTCTCTTCTTTGCCTCGCGTCGGTCTAAATACCCCCCAAATCGTCTCCACATTATTGAACTGCCTCCTCAATGATTGATAACCCTGAAGATAATGGCAGCGGTGATTTCAGTGCCTCCGCTACTTCTTCAGAGGAGTTACAAATAATATCGCACGTCGTAAACACAAAAGGATCTTTGTAATCGGTAATAACTTTTCCATGCATTTCACGGGTGGCGCCGTTAAACTTACCGCCAAGGGGTGCTAGCCCGATAACCGGTTTATTGAAATACCTCGCGATAAGTATCTCTTGTGACCCACCCACACTAATATCATCCGAAAGATAGACGACGAATACGTCGCAGCTGTTTATAAGCCGGCAGTCTTTTTCAAAGATTTCCTGTGCAGAATGGCCAATCGATTCTTCTTTGAGTGGGTCGATACAGGCAAGAGCTAGACCACTCAAACGTGCAAGCTCCTCGACGAATGCCTCTCGCCAATAATGCGTCCCAAAACTCGAATCCTTTTTCACTTTTCCTGCGACATACACTTTCATGCAATCTCCCCGTGCGTCTCAATCGCGGTTTTCATTATCTCTTTTCGAAGCCAAAGCCGCTCCGCCTGGGCAACTCCCCGTTTATCAAAATTGACGCCTAACAAATCTGCAAAGTATTGGCGAACCGTACCATTGTTTGATATGAGCAAGCTTTTTCCGTCACTGATGCTTATCAGGTTGAACAGCCAGTTTTCATTGCGCCCAATTGCGCTCTCTATGTCATGCAGGTGGTTTTGTATCATCTGTGCTCCGTCCCAGACGGCAAGTTGTCCGGTGGGTGTTATGCCGAGATTCGGGTATGTCGGAGTTTTGATGTCGTTACTCACCGCGTCCGCGACGTCTTGCTCGATTAGCGCCTGACAATCTTCAAAATATGTCTCTATGAATGCACCATTATCACCGACGGCCTCTTGTAGCTTGCGATATGCATCAACGTCGCGGCTCGTAGTAATTTGGGCCTTGAGTCCCAGTGTGTTATCGAGAATGCCAGCCATGAGTAGCTTTGCAATTTCCGTAGACATTTCAGTGAGGCGGTCGGTGGTCTGCCAGCGCTCGAATATCTGCGTGCACGCCGCACCAACTACTTCGATTTGAGGTCGGACATGCTTCCTTTCTGCCCAATAGTTCTCAAAGCCAGGGTGGTGATCGATCACTTCGCGTATTCTTTCCTGCACGACGAAACGAGCAAACGTACTCACCTCGGATGTGTCAATAATGACATAGGTATCATCATTGTTTGGCTGGTAGGCGTCAGAATATTGAACTGACAAACTACGTAAATAGGGCGTTATAGATGCGTTCAGCGTCGGTTCTAGCACAGCTTCCGCCTGTTCGCCGCTTAGCCGTAGTAACTCCGCATAGGCAACGCAGCCTGCATATGCGTCGATATCTACATATGCCTGACCAGAAGTTACGATTATCATTTGTTATTTTCCGGTGCTGCCAAAGCCGCCGGCTCCTCTTGTAGTCTCGTCTAAATCATCTACTTCCGTCCACTCGGCGCGTTCATATCTTGCGATGACGAGCTGCGCGACGCGCATATCTGGCTCGACGGTAAAGGGCTCTTCGCTCGTATTTAGCAAAATCACGCCAATCTCACCTCTGTAATCTGCGTCAATAGTGCCGACGCCGTTGGCTGGCATGACGCCAAATTTGGCTGCCAGACCACTTCGCCCACGAATCTGCGCTTCGTAGCCTTCAGGTAGGGCGATGGCAATGCCAGTCGGTATGACGGCTCGGCCGTGTGGCTGCAAAACGACTGGTTCGTCGATACATGCCGCCAAATCCATACCGGCACTATGTTCTGTTTGGTACGTCGGGAGGCTTGCCTTGCCCGATAATTTTTTAACCGCAATATTCATGTCATTAGTATACGACACAAACCTTGTGTTTCATTCCTGTGCAAGCGGACATTTGTATCTTAGGCCGTATAAACGACCGTTTGCTCAGGTTTAGGATGCTAGCTTGTCAAACATACCCTGCAGTGCGCCACCTACACGCTGTCTCAGCGTGATATCCTGTGGCGCTTCTGGTGTTGCTACTTTGGCGGCATCTACTACTTCCATATCGCCGGAATGAACAGCTACAGTTCCATCTCGCTCAACAGATCCAGCTGTCGCGAGGGCACCGATAACTGGGTCGCGCTCTGTACCCCGGAGCATCATTATTGCGTTTTTTCCTTGTTCTACTCCCATGTGCATCCTTTCTTTATGGTTGATATGTATACTCTAGACTACCTTACTGAGGTTGAGCTGGCAGTAAGCGGTTTTACAGCGCCGCACGTAACAGGTATACTACAGTGCATAAGAGCCGCCCGAAAACAGGCGGCTTCGTTTATTCTCTGATAAGTTCCACTACTTTTTTCTCGATAGTATCTCGTGCCAGGCGAATGTAATCCGTACCGTCGTCGGTGCATAGTAAGGGTCGGTCACTTCCCACACACGTGTCTTGGAAGAATTGAGCACGTAATCCGGCATCTGTGGCGTCGGGAAAGCGATTACGATGTCGGCTTCATCGACCATATCACGTGTTACCAGCTTACTGCGACAGGCGCTCACAGAGAGATTCTTTTCCTCCATGGCAGTGATAACTTCCGAAAATGGTGCTCCGCCGACTGGGGCTGGTGCAGCACCTGCGCTCATTGCGTCACTCGAGTGGGTCGAGAATTATAAAAGACTTTGGCCATTGGGCTGCGCATCGCGTTGCCTTCGCAGACGAAGAGGACCTTCATCTTATAGCTCGCCCCAGTTTTGGCCGGTCGATGTGTCGACGTCGAGCCTGACAGGCAGCTCTGGGTAGATAGATTCCATCGTTTCTTTTAGTACTTTTGCAACCGTTTCGGCGTCCGTTTCGTCACACTCAACCAAAATTGAATCGTGAATCTGTAGCAGCTGGGTCGCGGTTGGCACGACTTCAGTGAGTTTCTGGTCGACAGCAATCATGGCGAGCTTCATTAGGTCTGCCTCTGTGCCCTGTATAGGCATATTGATGGCAGCGCGTTCTGCCGAAGAGCGTACGATGAAATTGCTGGAATGTATGTCTGGCATCGGTCGTCTGCGCCCTAAGAGCGTTTCGACATAGCCGTCTTTCTTGGCTTTTTCTTTCAGGCCGTCTAGGTAGCCGAGCAGTGGTTTTCGCAGTTGGAAGTACGAGTCGATGAATTCTCTCGCCTGGGTAAAGTTCATGCCGGTCGCGGCACTCAGTCCGTGAGGGCTCATGCCGTAGAGTACGCCAAAATTAACCGTTTTCGCTGCAGAACGCATCTGCTTTGTGACATCTTCAAGTTGACGGTGATAAATCTCGGCTGCGGTAAGTAAATGTATGTCGGCGCCTCTGTTAAATGCGGCTATCATATCGTCGTC
>Ga0302286_10001091_pt1 | contig 20557 bp, 21 predicted proteins | sample III_Fen_E2_3_FD_198765 | JGI IMG/M metagenome (GOLD analysis project Ga0302286, IMG submission 198765) | Peat permafrost microbial communities from Stordalen Mire near Abisko, Sweden - III_Fen_E2_3 | ecosystem: Environmental > Terrestrial > Soil > Wetlands > Permafrost | place: Sweden: Abisko...
TAAAGTTCCCGGAATAATGGATATGGCCAAGCCTAAAACCACCGGAGCGCCAATGGCCAATGCTCCGGCTTATCAATCGCCCATATCGAACCTCGAGCAACTCACAAAAAACATTACCCAGAATATTGCAACTTACCAAACTACCAACCAAAATACTTCGAACAGCCAGGCCAGCAAAATTGAAATCAATTACCAACCACAGATACACATATCGGCTGCAATGACCAAGGAGAACCAGGATAACTTAATGAAGTTGTTGCGCGAAGATAAAGACGCATTGATGAAGCTTATTAACGAAGAATTACGGAAAGATGGGAGGCTAAAATATGCCGGGTAACAATGATTTTTGCAGGTTGGGAGATGCCAGTTTTGGCATTAATGACGGGATCACAGGATTTTCTTCAGAAAGCGGTTTCGACTACGCGCAGCATGATCTGGCCACCGGGAAACCAACGCTTCAGCCAATGGGAGAAACTTTGGCTCAAGTATCGATCGATATCATGCTCCGGAGTTTCATTGGCCATGATGTTCCGGGAACCATTGAAACCCTGGATAAATTAAGGGCATCGGGTGAAGCTCAGATGTTGGTGTTTGGCTCAGGAGTTTACCAGGGCAATTATGTAATCAAAAATATTTCATCAAAGGTATTGCGCACCAACGCTTCAGGTGTGATCCAGTCGGCTGACCTTACATTGAACCTTTTGGAATTTGCCGATCGGGAAACGCAAACACGAAAGAAAACAGAATCGCGTCCGGCCAATGAAAAACCAAAACGCACACTGAGACAGTAATGGCAGATAAATATTACATAGCTACGGATATGGACAGGTGGGACAACCTGGCTTATGACTTTTACGGCGATGCGTCGCTGGTGGCGCCGCTGATGGCCGCTAACCCTGCCATATTACCCAGCCAGATCTATCTTCCGGTGGCCGCAAAAATCGTAGTTCCGGATCTTCCGGCGGAACTAACACAACCAGCAGAAACAACCGTTAAAGCGCCGTGGAAATGACACCAACCTACATTATAATATACGAAGGCATAAACGTGAGTAAAGACTTTGCGCCCTATCTGGAGAGCATCACTTTTAAGGAGTACCTTGAGAACAAAGCGGCTGAACTGGAATTGGCATTTACCAATGCTGAACAATATTTTTTGAACGACTGGTATCCGGAAATTGATGACAAGATCACTGCTAAAATTGGCTATAAGGAAAGCCAGGTGATTAACGCCGGTGTGTTTTTCGTTGATGATGTGACGTTATCAGGTGGCAGATCGGGCGATGTTTGCAGCTTCAGGGCTATCAGCGCTTATGGTCGCTCAATCCATTCGGATGAGCAACGAAAGAACCAGGAAGCAAAACCTATATCAACATTGGTCAACGCAGAAGCTTCACGGCTGGGATATACGGCCAAAGGCGATCTTACCGGGACTTGGAGCGGCATACAGAAGGGAACAGGGTTGCAGTTTATTCAGCAAATCGCCCGCGAAACTGGCCGTATTATGAAGGTTGAAGGCACCGATCTGGTGTTTACCAAACGTGAGGTAATTAAGACCGGACCAATAGTAGGCACTATTAAGAAAGCTGATGTAATTGATTATTCGGTGACAGACAAAGCGGCTGGCCGCATTACTAAATGCACGGTTAAGTGTTGGGATAAAACGAATAAACAGCTCATCACCGGGGAGTACGATGCCGGTATAAAAGGTGGAGGATCGCGCACGATCTGGGAAAATGTAGATGATGCAGCAGCGGCTAAAGAACGAGCAAAAAACTATGTGGAAGATTGGAATAAATCGGGTATGAGAATTGAAATTACAATACCTGGCAATGTCCGGTACCGAGCTGGTGTGCGCGTAACGTTGGAAGGATTTGGCCGGTTCTCAAAAACCTGGTATGTTGACGATGCGTCACATTCGATAAGCAAATCACAAGGATATACAACCAAACTAAATATTCAGGAATGATTGAGATTGGAACAGTAAAATCGGTTGATCCGGAAAAAGGAATGATCCTGGTTGAGTTTGCCCAGATGGAAACTGAGGCCAATTGTTCGGTGCTGGTACCAACCACCGGCGACAACGCGGTTTTCTATCTTCCGGCAGTTGGAACACAGGTTGTTTGCTGGTTAGAATCGGGAAAAAATTTGGCTTTGGGATGCGTGTTTTCTGAAGCCGATCCGGTTCCTGATGATGTTGATGCCAATACCGAAGTGAGACAGTTTGGAAAAACAAAAGTGACGGCCAAGGATGATTCATGGGAAGTTATCCAGGATAAAATATCGATCAAATTTTCAGGGAATAAAGCCAGTTTGAAAAACGATTCAACTGGTTTTAAAACAATATTGAAAGACATTTTAACGGCCATTAAAACGCTGACCGTATCGACCGGAGTTGGTCCGAGTGGAACACCGCTGCCGCCAACGATTCAGAAAATAACCCAATTGGAACAAAAAACGGATCAACTATTCAATGATTGACAATTTAACGATTTACAATTTACAATTTTTAAAATGGCACTTGTAAAAGCAACATTGAAATCAGGCATACAGGCATTATTGACTGAGATGCGAACGAAAGAAGAAATTTCGGACGATTATTTTGCAGATCAACTGGCAACACTGATTGATACTTATATAAAGAGTGCAACGGTAACAGTTATTGCCGGAATACCTGTCGCCACGGCAGGCTCGCCATCGGCACAAACAGGAGTAACTACGGCACCGGGAACAGGAACGATTAGTTAGTTATGAATTATTAATTATGAGTTATGAATATAACCTTCATAGATAAAGACCCGGAACAGATATTGGTTGATACCATTGCCATGTTCCAAACTAAGGCCGGAACGGTGCTAAACGATGCTGATCCGGAGCGGATACTGATTGATTGCATGGCTTACCGCGAAGTTCTATTGCGCAATGGTATGGAATGGCTGATGCGTCAAAACTTTGTACAGTTGGCCGAAGGTTCGGAACTTGATTGGTGGGGTCAATTGTTTGGCGTTGTTAGGGTAACAGATGAAACCGATGATACTTACAGGTTGCGAATTTTGGCCGCCAACAAAAGCGAAGGATTGGGAACAAAAGCGGCTTATAAGTCACGTATTTTGTCGCTCCCGGAGGTGGCCGATGTTCGGCTTTACAGCAAAAATGATGATCCGACCTTATTACCTGGGCGTGTTCGGATAGTGCCGATCATGAAAGTGACTGATCCGGTAACTCTGATCGCTTCAGGAGCTGTACATGATGATGCACTTGAAACTACTGTCCTGGCTGCTATTCTTACGGATGACTTTGGCGTAGTTGGCAATGTTTTCCAATTTACGCCAGCGGTACCAGTTGTGATAGACGGTGCGGTTAATGTACGAGCCACCACGGGATTTAATCCGAACCAATTGGAGGCAAATATCGACTACCAGCTTAACCGGTATTTTGGACAGTTGTCGTTGAGTTTTACGACTGAATTCGGAATCACTGTTTTAACTGCTTATTTGAACAATGCAGCTGGATTGCAACAGGTTGTAAGCCTTAATTTTCCATCGGTGCCGATACTGGCTACCGGTGAGTTTTATCAGCGCGGCGAAGTAACTATTAACATAGAATAACATGCTCGAACCCGAAAGCATACGAACACCAAGAACCACGGCCATTGACGAAACCTGGGCTGAACGGTTGGCGCTACTCCGGTACAATCAACTAAAGATTGATTTTGCCACCGAAACCAATACTCAAAAGCTGGAATTGTGGCTGGAAATGTTTGGTATTTCGGCTGATGTATTGCAGCAGGGACTTACCACTGATGAATACAGGAGACTTTTACAATCTGTTATTCTGATATACAGACTATCTGGAACAACAAAATCAATTGAACTATTGTGCAAAGTACTGGGTGCAAATTCGGCAAAAGTTGTTTACCTGTATGTTTTGCGCTACGATGGACAGGCACGCTATGATGGCCAGTACCTGTATGATGGCGGAGCTTTGTTTGCACAGTTTGCAATCACCGTTGAAGTGACAGGCATCACAATCGAGAGCCTTACAACCTTTAAAAACAAGCTAAAGCAATTGTTTGGATTGTTTGAACCGGCGTGGATATATCTGGAAGGTGTTCAGATTGAAGGTGATGGATTGCCTTATAAATTACCATTTAAGTTAAATTAAAATAATAATTATGGCAGAAAAAATAAACATTGCTATAAAAAAAGTTGGTGATTATGTGCATAATACAGAATTCAATGAAATAGTTGAAAAAACCAACGCGGCCATTGAAGTTCTGAACGGAAATTCTGAAGCTATATCAGGTTTGAATGAAACTATTTCAACTGAAATACAGGAAAGGACAAATCTGGGTGAACGTGTAAGTGCATTAGAAGAAAGCACTGAAAGTATTTTAACAGATATAGAAAACATTTTAACATCAATCTAATGACAGTAGCTTCAGAAATCCTACGGATACAAAATAGTAAAGCAGCTATTAAAGCTTCGATTGAGGCCAAAGGTGTGACTGTTCCCTCAGAACTGAAATTAGACGGATATGCTGCTAAAATTGATCAAATTGTAATCGGAACTGACATTAGCGATGCCGATGCTGTTGAAGCCGAAGTGGTTGCAAGTAAGACCTTTTACGCATCTTCGGGAGGCAAGAAAACTGGAACAATGACCGACAACGGCACGGTTTCGACCGACATTTCAGCAGTTGCAACTGAAGTAACGATTGCGGCAGGAAAACATTCAGGATCGGGAAAAGTAAAGATTGCAGCTACAGAACAGGCTAAGATAATCCCCTCAAACATTTTAAAAAATATTTCGATTTTAGGAGTTACCGGAATCGTTGAAGCTTCACCGCCAGAAGGATGGACGGTTCGTTTCATTGATTATGACGGCACTATCCTGAAAACGCAAATTGTACCGAATGGGCAAAATGCGACTGCACCTGTAAGCCCTTCACACTCATTGTTAACGTTTCAGAACTGGAATCGGACTTTCACAAACGTACAGTCAGACATTGATGTAGGAGCTGTTTACTCAACTACGACGGGACATTCTTACCTTTACCTTACACTTACAGCCATTACAGATACTTCGCCTGTAATTTATTTGATTAAAGCAGATACATCTACTTTAAATATCTACAACGACGCTACTAATGCGCTTGTAGGTACATCGAGTGCATCAGGCAACATAAATATTACTCTTGCGCTTGGGGCAACAGGTGATTTCAGGCTTAGAATTGAGTGTCCGGGAGCGTATGGGTTTGGAAATGGAACTTATTTGACCTCTATATTTGCAAATCCTGCGCTTTCAAATATTTTAACAAAAATACATTTAGGAAATTCGATTACAACGATTGGAGTCTATGCATTCTACAATCAATATTCGTTGACTTCGGTTACAATTCCTTCGTCAGTGACTTCGCTTGGTGATTGTATATGTTATAATTGCTATTCTCTAAGTTCTATTACTATTCCTTCATCAGTGAGTTCAACTGGGATTGGGGTATTCCAGAATTGCTATACTCTAAGTTCTATTACTATTCCTTCATCTATAACTAACCTAAATAGCCAAATTTTAAGTGGCTGTTATCTTTTGACGTCTGTCACAATTCCATCTTCAATTGCTTCAGTTGGAGCTTATGCATTTGCGGGGTGTAGTTCTTTAAAATCAATTGCAATTCCTTCATCAGTTACTTCGATTGGTTCATCCGCATTTTTTGCTTGTTATTCGCTGACTTCAATTACAATTCCTTCGTCAGTGACATATATGGGTAATTCTGTCTTTCAGAATTGTTATCTTTTGTCTTCGGTTACAATTCCTTCATCTGTCACTTCGATTGGAAATTATCTCTTTCAAGGATGTCATTCATTAGTGTCAATAGCAATTCCTTCGACTATCACTTTAATTGGCGATTCAGCATTCACAGATTGTCATTCCTTAGTTTCAATAATAATTCCTTCGTCGGTCACTTCGATTGGAAATTATGTCTTTAATAATTGTTACTCCCTAAAATCGGTAACAATCTTGTCTTCGATTACTACGATCAATACACTAATGTTTTATAATTGTTATTCGCTGACTTCAATTACAATTCCTTCATCAGTGACTTCGCTTGGAGGTTCGGCATTTTACGGCTGTACTCGATTAGTTTCGGTTACGATTCCTGCATCCGTCACCTCTATTGGGGATTCTGCTTTCAATAATTGTGCAAGTCTTACAATCATCTATTGCAACTCAACAACGCCACCAACTCTAGCAAACGTGAATGCCCTTTCAGGCATAAATGCAAATTATTTAATTAAAGTTTCGGCTGGAAGCGTAGCTGCTTATAAGGCAGCAACAAACTGGATTACAATAGCATCTCATATAGTTTCACAATAAATTAAAATCATGACAACATCTGAAAAAAATGGGATCAAAACAATCACTGCCGACGAAGGAATGATTTTTCGGCGAATTCATGACTGTTTTGAGATGGGAAATGAAATCGCTTTAGGTATAGATTATTCAACCGGCGAAGCCCGGGAGGATTTACCTGAGTATTATGAAGAATTTGAAATGCCTGAGAAATTGAATTTGAAAAATGTTTAAAAATAACCCGGACGGTTGCTACATTCAAAAATAAAAACCCAGAGGGAATTTTACCCGAAATACCGTCCGGGTCAAAATCTTATTCCCACTGAGTTTTAATTTGAATGTAGCGCCGCAAAAATAGTAATTTATATTTTATGAATGTAGCAACACCAATTTCTTATTATGGGGGCAAACAGCGCATGTTACAACACATTTTGCCTGTATTGCCAAGTGAATTTAATTTATACTGCGAGCCATTTGTTGGCGGAGGTGCAGTATTTTGGGCTAAGGAACCAAGCCCGTTAGAGGTTATTAATGATACAAATAGGGAACTGATTAACTTTTATGAGGTTTGCCAAAATGAGTTTGTTGATTTGGAGAAGCTAATCAGGATAACTTTGCATTCACGTTCTTTATTTAATGATGCCAGAGTAATTTACGAAAACCCACACATGTTTAACAGAATTAAGCGAGCGTGGGCGGTCTGGGTGTTATCATCCCAAGGATTTGCTGCAAAGATCGATGGCTCGTGGGGTTATGACAAGCTAAAAGGAACTGTATCAACCAAGATCAAAAACAAGAGAGATAACTTCACTGAGGAACTGGCCATCCGATTGCAGAAAGTTCAAATTGAATGTACCGATGCACTTAGGATAATCCGCTCCAGAGATAGTAAGGATTCGTTTTTCTACTGCGATCCACCTTATTTTAACTCCGATTGTGGCCACTACGACGGCTATACAATTGATGATTTTGAAATGCTTTTAAAACAGCTTTCAAACATTGAAGGAAGGTTTTTATTAAGCAGTTATCCATCGAAAATACTTGATGAGTATGTTAAACAAAATGGGTGGAATCAGCAGTGTTTTTCTCAAAAGGTGAGCGTGTCCCGGACAAAAGAAAATCAGAAGACAAAAATCGAGGTTTTAACGGCCAATTATCCGTTGATTTCTTGACGAGTGACAAGAATTCTCAGCGAAAAATTCTCAAATTTTGCTGAGAATTCTCAAATTTGGCGGCAAATAATATTTGCGTAACGGCTTTTTGCCAATCAGTGTTTGCCGAGTAATTGTAAAAGTCAATATAGTCGCGGTTATAACTTATCTCATCAGGTACTTCAAAAACACCATTATTATGCAATGCCTCGAGTTGGTACGTAGTATATTCATTGCCGTTAAGCATTGGCATAAGAGAAGGTTTGTTAACGATGCTTTGGTTGATTTGATAACTTAATCCCATTTTTTGCCGACTCCCTTTTTAAAATAACACCACCGGCACCGTCAGCGCCATATAACGCTGTAGCAGAACCATCTTTCAGCACTTCAACTGATTTGATATCTTCCACCGAAACCGGTATCATACTGCGGATATCTTCACCGTAAAAATTGTATGAATTGAATAGATCATCATGAGATTTTTGTGGTATTCCATCAATTACAATGAGTGGTGAGTTTTGTCCCCGTAGAATTGCTTGTGCATTTTTTCCGGGATTACCTGAAGCGCTTACAATGTCCAATCCACTTATTTTACCCTGCAAAATATCGAAAACTGATAATTCGTTGGTTAACCGGAGCCTGGAAAAATCGATCTTTGTCGAGAACAACGTTTTATCTTCACCGTTTGTATAGGTTAAACCAGTTCCGATTTTTGAATTACTCGTGATTGTATCTTTCGATGAGTTTTCGGGGTCAATGGTTCCTTGCGCTTGTAAACTTATGTATTGAAACACTGCAACAATAACCAATAGGAGTCTGATTGATATTCTCATTTTATCGATAATAAAACTGTTAATTTATTTTGTTTAGCGAAATTTAACTTTATATCCGTTGGTTTCTTTATAAATCTTTCACCTTACCAAATACCCGCAAGTTTACAGTACTTTCCCAAATCTTCCATTATTTCCAATCCACCATAACTTGCCGAAGTATTGATTTTCCAAATGTATGAAATTCGAAATCAAATATTAAACTAACGGTGGATTATTTATGATCGTTTTTGCACCGCATATACATTCGCGGTCACAACGTGTCGTAACCGTACAACACGAATGGATTCGCAAAGGAAAATGGTTTGATTTTTTGGTTGCTATATATGGTTTATCCTCATGAATTTTGCCCTTCGGGTTTTGCCAAAAATCTCCACCTTTCAGATAGTATTTCTGCCAAAATCCTTGCACCAGGACCAGTCTGTCTGATTTTTCAGTGCATAACAAAAATAGGAAACGGAAATCCAGCATTAACAATCAAGGCTGTATGAAAAACCAGGAATAAAGATTAAAGTGAAAGAATGAATCAGGGGTTATAATTGTTCTTGTTTCAAAAAATAGGAATAAGATATGACAGTGTCAAGATAAACAGGAATATTAAAACAATCCGGGGCACAAATCAGGAATAAAGTTTAGTTTGTATTCAGTCTACTTTCGATATCCAGATGCTTACTTGCTAATGTCAGATGCCTACTTTTGAATGTCAGATGTTTACTTGCTAGTGTCAGGAGCTTACTTGCTCATGTCAGATGCTTACTTTCGAATGCCAGATGCTTACTCGTTACATTTATATGCTTGTTCGCTAATGTCAGATGCTAATTCTCTAATGTCAGAAGCTTACTCGCTAATGTCAGATGCCTGTTCACTACATTCATGTGCCTGTTCATGAATGTCAGATGCCTTTTCACGTATGTCAGATGCCTGTTCACTAATGTCAGATGCCTTTTCACTACATCCAGATGCGTGTTCATGAATGTCAGATGCTAATTCACGACAAAGTATCGAACTCTAAATTTCATATAAAGTTAAATTCTCAGATTTAGCAATTGTTACACAAGTCTGGAAATTAGTTGCATGATTCACACATTAAAGGCTAATTTGATTCCTTCAATCAGCATGTTGACCCCAAAAACGCCCAGGATGATTCCCATTATTTTCTCGATGATCACCACGTTTTTTGTTCCTAGAAACCTGACGATGTGGTTGCTGTGGATAAATGCCAGATAAGATATAAATATAAGCAAGGCAAGTATTGAAATGGTTATAAGCAGATGAAAAAAGTTGGCATTTACAACAAAATTCATGGCAGTTACAATTGTTCCGGGACCAGCCATAATAGGTATAGCCAACGGTGATATGGTGACTCCATCGTCGTAAACAGTTTCTTTCAGGAGGTGTACCTCGTTTTTGTTCGACTGAAGCATTCCAAAGCCAATGTAGAAAACCAAAACGCCGCCAAATATTTTAAAGGCCGGAATGGTTAATCCGAAAATCTGGAAGATATATTTGCCGATTAAAATAAACGCAACAATAATGGCAAAGGCTACCAGACAGGCGGTTGTTGCAATCTCCCTCTTTTTCTTTTGCTCCTGTCCTTCGGTTAGTTTAATAAAAATGGGGACATTGGTTATAGGGTTCATGATGGCAAAAAATGCCGTAAATACAGTCAATATATATGCTAAAATGTTTTCCATGTAGTGATAATGAATTTTTGAATAGAAAGCAAAAATGGACTTTCTATCACTCGAAAGTCTTACACAATTTCAGGAAAGAGTTACATGATTCATAGGTTTGGTGGCTAGAACGGATACCCAATAGCCACATTCAGAACCAGATTATCTTTTCGCCAGGCCGAACTTCCGAAGTCGATTTGATTGGTTACCCAGCGGTGGTTATCTTCGAGCCAGGGTTTGCGCAGCGGGAAAGCCAGATCGAACCTAAGAATGAAGAAGGAAACATCGACCCGTAATCCCACGCCTGCTCCCACGGCTAATTCATTCAGGAATTTGGAAGCAACAAACGGGGTTCCGGTTTCGGATGGATTTGATTTGAGCAACCACACATTTCCGGCGTCAACAAACAAAGCACCTTTAAAATAGCGGTAAATGCCAAAGCGGTACTCCGCATTCGTTTCCAGTTTTACATCGCCGCCCAATTGCAGGAAACCGATCTTGTTGGCATTCTGATGATAAGTCCCCGGACCAACGGAATTTATCTGGAACGCACGGATGCTGTTTGGTCCGCCACTAAAAAACTGTTTGGTGTAAGGCATGACAGATGAATTTCCGAAAGGCTTGGCAATCCCGGCAAAAAACCGTAAAGCCAGTTTGTTATTATCCCTGAAGTTGTAAAAACCACGGGCATCGATGCTCGTTTTTGCATATTGCGAATAGATTGAACCCGCCACTTTCGACGGATTGGCGGCTGATACTTTTTCGCCTCCGATGGCTTTGGCCAATGAAAAAACAGTTCCGGCAAGTTCCGATGTAAAACGGGCGTAGTACTGCATTTTCTTTCCGGGCGTGACCTGTTCGTTGTAATTAAACGAATAGCTTCCTCCGGCAATAAATCGCTCCTCGTAGCTTTTGTTCAGGTAGGGGTTTGCTAAGAGTAAATCAGTGAATACTTTCGATTTATTTCCGATAGAAGTGTAGCTTACATCAATCGGATTCAGTTCGTGTTCTTTCCGGATATTCTCTTTCCACTTAAATCCATAAATAAACTGGAAGGTTCGCATGTCGAAATAATCAACGCGCTTCATGTAATTGTACGAAAGCAGAAGGCGTGTTTTGGGAATGTAAATGCTGCTTGTCCTCCTGATATTAAACGGAATCAGGAAGCGTGGAAAGGTCAGTTCCAGTTGTGGATTATAGGAATACGAGAATTGATTTTTGTTGTTTCCGCTGAACTGCGTTTCAAACGATCCGGCCAGGGTTAGATTCAGTAATTCGGCTCCGCCAAAAGCGTTTCGGTTCAGAATGCTTAAATTCATTCGAGGTCCGGTGTAATTGTTCGATTTGGAAACCAGATCCATTTCAGCCTGGAAAGTGTGTTTGGGCATGGGTGTCATCAGGATAGTGACATCCAGTAATCCCGTGCCTGAAGTTTTGTTTTCAGAAAAGTTGATTTGTACCAGTTTGAAATTGCCCATCGACATCAACCGGTTTAAGGTGATGACATGATTCTGCCGTGAGAAGATCTCGTTTTTCCGCAGATAAATTGATTTTGAAAGTACTTTTGGCCGGATTGCCATTCGTGCTTCTTTTCCCAGGAAAACGTTATTTTCATAAATCAAGGTGTCTTTTGTCGGGTCTACGCGCCTTTCGGTTAATGAATAATTTTGGTTGACATATACCTTGTTAATCCTGAAAACGGTCAGGGCATTTTTTGGAATACTATCTTTTAAAGTGAGTTTGAACGACACCGTGCGATTGATGTTTGACGTGTCGGCTTTAAAGAGCAAATAGTCGGGACTGAAATAGAAATACCCATTGTTTTTCAGCAAAGCGTCGATCCGGATGCGTTCATTCTTTAGCATGTCCAGGTTATATTCTTCGCCCGGTTTAATCAGCGATTTGTCTTTTTCGGTCAGGATTATGCGACTGATACTATCATCAGAAATGGCGTAAGTCAGCTCTTTAATCCGGTACGGCTTATGAATATGACTGGTGTAAACGACCTTGGCTGTGTATTTCTTTTCAACGATTTTTGATTCGGTAACACTTTTGAAAATGCCAATATTAAAGAGTTTGGCATCGATGATTGCTGAAGTTGCACCGGGTTTTACACTACTCAGTAATACCGGTGGTTCGCCGGTTCGTTGCAACCACTTTTTGAATTTCGATTTAGGATTTTCTCCGGCCATATTATACTTCCACAATTTGGGTCGCATTCCCAGATAAACCTTATTCGGCGTAGGGCGCACGGCCACTGTAACAACCGATTTGACAAACCGCTTATTGATCGGTTCTGCCGATTCCAATTTAATTTCAGCGCCGGTATATAGCTTTTCACCTTTCGGCAAATGCCTTGTACCGGTGCATGCTGCCAGAAGCATGGAAATCAAGATCAGGAATAAAATATTTTTCATAAATCAATCTATTTATTTTCGGAATGAAAATCAACTATTGCGGTGCGCTGCACCTTCGACCTTCATAACATCATTTTTCTATAACTATCTTGGTGCGTTGCACCTTTGCATCAATGCAATGCAGCAGAGCTGCGAAATATTTGTAGAAATACAGTCAATGAACTCAATTTTAGGTGCAGAGTACCGGAATATTATTTCTTGATCGTGCCCTTTAGTTGTTCCGCTTTCGGCAATTTCACTGGCTTTTCTTTCCTTTTATATGGATGAAATAACCGCTTCCAGCTATTGAAATCTTTTACAAACACAATACCGGCGCCGGTTTCAACCAGCTGACCTTCAATGGCGCCTTCGTATTGGTTATGCCGGAATCCTTTCATCCTGAAACGGCCATCTTCGGTCAGTTTGTACTCTACGGTAACATCGCCGGTAATGTCGCTTGCTGAGTTTTGGCTGGCACGGGTTCCTTCCACATCAACCGAGCCTCCCAACTGAACCGATAACCGTTCGTTAAAGAGTTGCTTCTTTACCCCAATTTCAACCTGGGTGCGTCCTTTGGCCTGTCCGGTCTGGTAATCGTCATACGACTGAATGTCAAAATTCAGATCAATTCCGGGCAATACTTTATTGCTAAGCTTATTGATTTGAGAGGATAAAAACTTGCTCACCGTTGAACGAATGATGGTTGAAGATCCGCCAGATTCGGTTTGAAAAGGATTTTCCTGAATAAACCGGTTCAATACCAATAAGGCAAAAACCTGCTTGTTCAGGGCCGACGGATCTTCGTTTAACATGCTCAGTTTCTGGTTCACCGCGCCGCCCAAAATTCCTTTGTCTTCAGGCGCCAATTGTATTTCGAAACTGATTTCAGGATTTAAAAGTTTTCCGCGCAGTTTCAGCATAACCAGAAACGGATAGCGCTGTTTATAGCCGCCTTTGTCCACATCGCTTAAGCCCGACATTTCTGCTGCCACCAAATCATAAGGCGAAGCACGGACCGAATAGTTGGCATTGATGGATATATCGGCATCCAGCGGATCGCCGTTCCAGATGATTGTACTTCCGGCATCGATGTCAAATTTCTTCTTGATGATCGATTCAAGCGACACCAGGTAACTGCCTTCGTTTAGGTTGTAGGCACCGGTGAGACTCATTTTTCCGCTACGATCCATGGTAAAGCTTAAGGCCGCATCACCGCGAACAACCAGCGAGTCGGTTGAAGCCGGATCGATTAACAAACGGAGTGTGGCCTGTTTGTCGATTTCAATGATGGAAGTTAGCTCGAAACCCTTGATTCCTGAATTCTGATTTCCTTTTTTGATCGCATTCTTCAAAATCGGATTGAGCTGAGCCCGATCTTCAAATTCTACCACATCTTCACCTTTATCGGTTGATAAACGGTCTTCAGGAACAGAAAAGGTAAAGTTGGAACCTTTTTTCATCTTCAACTTTCCATTCACCACCGGAAGTTTCAACGGTCCGGTTATAGATAGCTTGCTGTCGAGAACCATCCGTCCAAAGAATTCCTTATTGTCCTTTGCGGTGGTGTTGAAAAGTAAAAAGTCTTTTGTTGTGGCCTGTAAGTCGAAGCTGAAATCGGAGAATTGTTTCATAAGAACCGAACCATCCAGGATAGCTGCATTTTGTTTGGGGTCTAAAACCGTAAACGATTTAAAATAGATTCCGTCGTTTTTAAACTGAATGGTTTCGTGCTTCAGTTCCAGACGGTTATTGAGAAAAGCAGGTTTGAGAAAAGCATTGTTGAAAACCAGTTCTCCGGAAATGTTAGGTGTACTTGTGTTGCCTTCAACCATTATGTTTCCGATAAGTGTGCCGGCAGCTTCACTGATTTGCCCCATCGAAAAAGCTTCGACGGTTTTCATCGAAAGCGACTGAATCACTGTGTTTATGCTGATCGCATGGTCGCCTCCATTCGGAATGTAATAGCCATTCGCAGTTAAATTATTCTCCGAACCGGATAAATTCAGTTCAATATTAAATTTCTCTGCTGAAGTATTTGCTGCTTTCAAGCTTAAATTCCCGATCGGAACATTGTGAACAAACAGGTTACTGATTTTCGCATCAGCAACTAAGCCATACGCATTGTTAACCCGTTTTAGCAAAATAGTTCCATCCACATTTCCTCTGACAATATTGGTATCCTTTTCAAAAATTCCTGAAATATCATCTATCGCGAAATTTTTGATATCAATTTTGACATCATCGTTAAACTTATCGTTCACCGATGCGATATTGAGTTGACTTTCCACATCATTGATGGAAAAATGATGGATTAAAAATCCTTTTTTTCCGAATTCAATGAAATTGTCGGCGGCAATATTCCATTTTTCGTTCGCCAGGTAAAATTCTTTAGGATTGAGTGTTAGCTTGTAATTCTCTTTATCTTTCGTAATCTGAGATTGAATCAGAAGCTTCTTGTTCTTGCCATCTGATGAAGAAATGTTCGTGCTGATTACCTGATTGGCGAGTTTTCCGTCAATTGAAAAATTATCTAAACTGATTTGTGCGTTCGAAATAGTACTGGTGGAAATTTTATAATTCAGGGCTTTCTGATCCGAATTCACGTCAATCGCAAAGTCCTTAATTTCAGTCGATCCATAAACGATTTTATTTATGGTGGCATTCAGTTTCAATTCGCTTTTTTCGCTGTCGAAACTTCCGGTAATGATTCCCGGCTCGAATTCGGTGAGCTGAGGCAAAAGTACTTCCGAAAGTATGGGGTGATTATGCAATTGGATTTCGAAATTAAAATTGGAGGCAGCACTTTTCGTAACAGACTGATTTGAACCGGAAACCGGAAAGTAGTGATTGACGAATTGATTAAGCAGCGCAGGTAAGGCCGCCGGAGAAGCTGTTCCGGCGTACTTGATATCGACAAGGGCGCTGTTGACATTAATTTCACTTTTATTGGGCTGATTGACCGAAGCGGTTAAAAAAGAATCAAGCTGATATTTTTTCCCCTGGTGGACAACCGTAATGTTGGTGATTCCGGCGGTTCCATTCATTTTGTCGGCAGATCCGCCTTTTAAATCGGCTGCTGCAACAAACGCAATCCGCACATCTTCTTTGGTGAGACGAAGCTTTTGAAGGTCGGCTCCCGGTACATTCAGCTTAAACTGATACTTTTCCTGACCAGGTTTAAAGTTTCCTGATCCAACCAGATCGAATATTACATTTTCGTCGTTCAAGTTAACTTTCCCCTCGAATTGTTTGTCCGAAACTGTTCCATCCAGCTTCAGGTTGTGATACTTGTATTGATTCAGCTCAATTTCTGAGGCATCAGCTTTGATTTTCGCCTGAATCGTTTTTAGATCCAATCCTTTACCATCGGCTTCTGCGGTTAAGGTTACCGGTCCATACATCGCAGTATCTTTCAGAAAACGTCCAACATCCAACTTGTTCAGGGTTATTTTACTGCTGAAGTTTTCATTTGGATCGATTGATGCTATCAAATTTGCTGCTCCAAAACTGCTGGTCATGTTTGCGGTCGATTGAAACGATTTCAGCTTTCCTTTAAAAGCAAGCTGCATACTGATGTTTCCCGGAAGTTCAATACTGTCAGGAATATACGAACCGGCCAGCATCCTTAGGTCTTTCTTTCCGGAAGTCATTTTCAGATTCGGGAAATCGTAGAATGTGGTTTCATATTTTGGTAATCCGATCATGCTAAAATCGGTTGCTAACTGCGTATTGCTTCCGGTTTTGATGATCAGATTTTTACCGGTCAGATTATTCAACGAACCATTTACCTTTCCTGAAGCGATGGTCACATTCAGGCTATTCCGGAAGAACGGTTGTGCCGCGAGTTCAGGTCTGAAATAAAGAATATCAGAGTTTCTGAAATTTAGATTTCGAAGGTCTAAACTCATGATATTGAATTGCATCGAATCCATCAAGGTGGTCAATGAAGCATATTGAATAGCAAAATCTGCATCGAGAGTAGAGTAGGAGGTGCTGGCTTTCAGCTTATTGGTGGTAATGGAATGTTCATCCATTTTGAAATCACCTTCAAGATTGGTGATTGTAAAGTTGTTTTGATCGGTTGCGCTGAAGTTTTTAACCGAAACTTTGGTCAGATCGGATGAATACTGAAAGCCTGTTGCAGAAAGAGTTAATTTACTGAACGTTATATTGTTCGGTTCAAACACGCCTTTCAGTTCAGGTTTATTCCCGATTTGATAAGTAAAAGTGTTGTCCGTCATTTCAACGCTGTTCATGGTAACTTTCCAGTTGTTTCCAGATGAAGAAATCGCAGCGTTTATGGGAATTTCAGGCGCAAATGTATGGTAGGTTATTTTGCTTTTCGACAAGTTTAAATCATTGGAAGACAAGAGCTGCATTTGCATGTCGAGGTAAGCATCTTTCAGCCTGCCCTGGCCGATAACCGAAGAGACTGACAGATTACCCACCGAATCGGTATAACTGATTGTGGAATTGTTGAGTTCCAGATTTTTAGCTGATATTTTTGGAGAAACACTTCCGGATTGACTTTTCGAAGTGTTATCAGATTCAGTTACCAAAACGTTAACCATCAGGCCATCAAGTAATAATTCATCGATTCGGTAAACTGATTTCTGAAAATCGATGCCATCCAAGTTTAATTTTGAATTGTTGAGCGTTGCGGAAATATTCATCCCGGCATATTCATCGTCGTACCGAAAACGGACGTTTTTCAAGCTTACACGACCTAAACTGAATGTCCATTTTGACTGTGCTGAAGAATCTGCAACGATCTGACTGGTGGTATCGCTGAATGCAGTCAACAGAAAATTGTAATTGAAAAGCGGATCGGTTTTAGTGCTGTGTAGCCTGACAGTCGCGTCTTCCAGCGTAAGCGAACTGATGTTAATCTTGCTGGATAATAAGCTGTAAAGTGCAATGTTGATTTTTGCCTGACTGGCGAATACTAAGGTGTCCTTGTTAAGGTCTTCCAGATAAAGACCCTCGATGACTACCGATTTTGGGAATGAAATACTGACATGGCTGATTTTAACTTTGGTGTGGATTTTAGTACTGACCAGCGAAGTAGCATAACTAACAATCTTGTTTTGAACGATAGGAAATTGAATAATTGCGAAGATCAGTATAAAAAGAAGCACACTGATGCTGACCATCCAGATGAAAGTCTTCAAAACCGTTTTAAAAACAGGAGCCATCTTCATCGTCTCGTTTATTCGTTCAAGGGTTGTTAATTAAACACATAGGTACATCGAACACAATAGAAATAAAAACTATGTGATCTATGTGGTTTTCATCCTATTTGTTTTTCCTCGGGATAGCTCATCTCTATAAGCCCCGCTTGTTTCTTCATTTGCTCCAGAATGTTGTATGCGGCTGGTGGAACACTTTCATGAACAGAACCTGTTTCGAGCGCTGTTCGAAGAGTATTCAGTAAATCGTTGTATCCTTCCATCTTTTGTTTCCGAAGAATGTGATGGGCTCCATGTTGTAGTAAAATGGAATCTGCTCCCCGTTCAACCAATGCGCGCATCAGTTTGGGCCAGGCAGCCTTTTTGAATTTAGCCAAAGTTTTTGCTGCCAGCCAGGCTACGTCGCTCTCCGGATCTTCCAGTGCTTTGACCAAGGTGTGTATCGATTTCAAATCGCCAATTTCACTAAGCGCTTTGGCTGCTTCCCAGCGGGCTTTGTATATTTTCGAATTTTCAAGCACCAAAGACAAGGCCGGAACAGCTGGTTTTCCAATGGTTACCAAAGACTTCCGTGCTTTTATCCGTGCTTTAACATCCTCGTTTTCCAGTAGAATTACCAAAGATTGAGGACTTATTCCTGATTGTTTTTGTTCGTACATGGGTATTGCTTTAGAATTGAAATCACTATTAAAACAAATGTAAATCTGGCTTAATTGAGCTTCAAAAGCATTACACAATTTCAGGTATAAATTACATGATTCACATGTTTTTAGGTCAAGAATTTATTTTTTACGAAAGCCGCTTTCATAAAGTCGAAGCCTGTTTTTAAGTGCAGTAATTTCATCGTGCAGGTCGTTGATGCGCAACAACAGATGTTTAATGGTGTCAATTCCTTCGAGGTTAATATCCAACTCGTAATAAAGCCGGAGGTATTTTTCCAACTGCTGAAGTTGTTCAGCATCAATGTATCCGGTGTCTTCAACGGTAGTAATTTCAATCAACCCGGTTTGCTGCAACGAACTGACAAACGAAATTTCGATGTTGTGACTGGCGCAAAACTCATCAACGGCAATTAAATATTCGGTGGACATACCTTAGGTTTTAGACAATTCGGTAAATAACTCCTTTTGCTTTTCTGTTAAATTGGTCGGGATTTTCAGAATGTAAGTCAGAAGCAAGTCTCCAAATTCTCCATCCTTTTTATACACCGGAAATCCTTTGCCTTTCAGTTTTACCTTACTCCCGTTTTGTGTTTCAGGCTTTACTTTTAGCTTCACCTGACCATTTAAAGTGTCAATTGTGATTTCGCCACCCAGCACGGCAGTGTAGATATCCAACTCAATATTCGCATACAAATTGTTTCCCAATCGCTTAAACAGGCTATGGTTGGCAATCGAAAATTCAATGTATAAATCGCCGTTTGGCCCTCCGTTTGTTCCAGGACCACCATGTCCCGGAATCTTGATGATTTGTCCGTTTTCGATTCCGGCAGGAATTGTAATCCGGATATTTTTCCCGTTAACCGACAAGGTTTGCTTGTGGGTTTCGTAGGCATCGATGAGGTTTAGATGGATTTCGGCATTGTAATCCTCTCCGCGGTATCTGGCCTGTCTTCCCCTGCTACCACCGGCAGATCCGCCAAACATGGATTCGAAAAAATCAGAAAAATCACTTCCCGATGGCGCTCCTGAATTTCCTGATCGACGCGGACCGCCCGATTGCTGCTGATACTGTTTCTGTTTTTCAAATTCTTCAGCATGTTGCCAATCTTTACCATACTCATCAAATTTTTTCCGCTTCTCCGGATCGCTCAGCACTTCGTTCGCTTCGTTGATTTGCTGGAAATTCTTCTTCGCATCCTTATCATTCGGATTCAAATCGGGGTGAAACTTCCGGGCCAGTTTCCGATAGGCATTCTTGATATCCTTTGTGGTGGCGGACTTATCAATCCCCAGAATTTTGTAATAGTCAACGAAGTCCATGTTTTATTGAATTAACATCAGTCTTTATGGTTTGGATAATCAGTATATCCTTTTTCATCTGCAGCATAAAATAAATCCATTTTGAGATCCTGAGATAAAGGCCAATTGTTTTTGAACCGGTCGACCAAATCGGGATTGTTAATAAACGGACGTCCGATTGCAACCAGATCGGCCATTCCGCTTTCAATATCGGCTTCTGCCCGTTCTTTGTCATATCCGCCTGAAAGAATAACCGTGTTTTTAAAGTTGCTTCGTATCTGTTTCTTCATTTTTACGGGCACTTCAGGAGCGCCCATTGCTGAATGATCGACCAGATGAATGTAAGCAATATCAAGATTATTGAGCTGTGTTGAGAGGTAATGATAGGTAACTTCAATTTCGGGATAAGGTGGCATATCGCTGGCAACGCCATAAGGTGACAGGCGAATGCCCGTTTTATTTTTCCCAATGGCATCTGCAACAGCAGCGGTTACTTCGAGCACAAACCGGCATCGATTTTCGATATTTCCTCCGTAATTGTCAGTGCGGACATTGCTAATGGGCGACAAAAATTCTTCGAGCAAATAACCATTTGCCGAATGTAACTCAACGCCGTCGAATCCTGCAGCGACCGCATTTTTGGCAGCAGCAACAAATTCAGCTTTTGTACTGACCAAGTCTTCGGCTGTCATTGCTTTTGGAGTCTGAAAACTCTGCAGTTGTTTTGCATCAGTCCACATTTGCCCGTCAGCCTTAACAGCAGAAGGTGCCAGTATTTCAGCGCCTTCAGCCATATTGAACGGATGGCTGATCCTTCCGGTGTGCATCAGCTGGACAATTATTTTGCCTCCGGCTTTGTGCACTTCCGAAGTAACTATTTTCCAACCTTCGACCTGTTGTTTACTGAAAATTCCGGGAATTCGGGCATAACCCAGTCCGTTTGGTGAAGGCGAAGTTCCTTCAGTAATAATTAAACCGGCTCCCGAACGCTGTTTGTAATATTC
>Ga0302286_10001092_pt1 | contig 20549 bp, 20 predicted proteins | sample III_Fen_E2_3_FD_198765 | JGI IMG/M metagenome (GOLD analysis project Ga0302286, IMG submission 198765) | Peat permafrost microbial communities from Stordalen Mire near Abisko, Sweden - III_Fen_E2_3 | ecosystem: Environmental > Terrestrial > Soil > Wetlands > Permafrost | place: Sweden: Abisko...
TGTGATAAAAACATACGTCATCTGACAAAGGTAAGAGTGGTGTTAAAACCTTAAAATCCAGAAAACTAATTATTACCAGAAATAGGATTGTAAAGACTATTGTGAATAGGATTCTTACAGTTGTCATTATATTTTATTGGTCGTTATTCTGTTACCACTTCATCCATTGCAATATCTAAGTCGTCAACCGTAACATTGACAACCAATTGACAACGAAAGGCGATTCCTATTTTATAAGCCTGAGTGGAGGGCAAAAAACGGTCGTAGAAACCCTTTCCGCGCCCCAGACGATGTCCTTGATCATCAAACGCTACTCCCGGAATAATTGCCAAATCAATGGCTCCGTTGTATGTTGCACCCACAGGTTCAGCTATTCCTAAAGCTCCTGTTTGCATCTGTTCTTTTCCTTCAAAAAGCCGCAATTTGAGATAGTTTTCGACAATCACCGGAAGATATATTCGCTTATCGAATCGATGTCGTTCGATAAAAGCAATGGTCTGTACCTCATCGGGCAATGACCAATAGCACAATACAGATTGAGCAGTACGAAATGCTTCGCACTGCTCAATTTTATGCATAATTTCTTCCGAAAAACGATTCCGTTCTTCTTTCGAAAGTTGACTCTTACGTTCTTTTATCAAGATACGAAGTGCCTTTTTACTTTGTATCTGCGAGATACCATTCATAGAGTCGTTGTACACCTTCTTCAATTTCAATCTGATGTTTCCATCCCAGGCTGTTGAGCTTCGATGGGTCGGTAAGTTTACGCATCGTACCATCGGGTTTGTCGGTATTGAACTTTAATTGACCCTGAAAGCCAACGGTTTTTTGAATCAATTCAGCCAATTGTTTTATGGTCAACTCTTTGCCGGTACCAATATTGATATGGCAATTGCGTATCTCTTTGGAGTCGCCTTTCAGGTCTGCGAAATCAACTTTCTCCATCACAAATACGCAGGCATCGGCCATCTCTTCGCTCCACAAAAATTCACGCAACGGAGCGCCGGTTCCCCAAATCTCCACAGTCACTTTGTTTTCGGGAGTGACAGAAACACCGTATTTTGATAATTCAGCTAAAATTTCGGCTTGCGAAACCGTGCCATTCATTGTACCGATGTGGCGTTTATTCAAGTCGTTACTAATAGCCTGCCAATTGCCCTCTTCAATACATTTGCCCAGAAAAACCTTGCGTATCAATGCCGGTAGCACATGCGATTTTACCAAGTCAAAATTATCATTCGGTCCATATAAATTGGTGGGCATCACCGCAATATAATTGGTTCCGTATTGCAGATTATAGCTTTCGCACATCTTCAACCCTGCAATTTTGGCAATGGCATAAGGCTCATTGGTATATTCCAAAGGGGCTGTCAGCAACTCATTTTCATCCATCGGTTGACGGGCATCGCGCGGATATATGCAGGTACTGCCGAGAAACAACAGTTTCTTCACTCCATGCACAAACGACTGATGAATCACATTATTCTGAATCATCAGGTTTTCGTAGATAAAATCGGCACGATAGGTGCTGTTTGCCACAATTCCACCGACTTTGGCCGCTGCCAGAAAGACGTAATCGGGTTTCTCCTGCACAAAAAAAGCGGCCACAGCTTGCTCATTACGTAAGTCCAACTCTTTCGATGTGCGCGTCACAAAATTGGTGTAGCCCTTTGCCTGCAAATTTTTCAATATTGCCGAACCCACCAATCCTTTATGACCGGCAATAAATATTTTTCCTGACTTTTCCATAAAATTGGAGAGTATATTCACGCAAACTTCTGTTTAAGTGAACAGTAAACTAATATTTAATTCTCGAATTATTGATTTTTTCCACGTACTCGAAGTCAAATTTCGCCATCTTACGCACCAATTCTTTGAATGACGTTTTGGTCGGGTTCCAGCCCAATACTGTGCGCGCTTTTGTGGGATTCCCAAGCAATTGTTCCACTTCGGTCGGACGGAAATACTTAGGGTCAACTTCCACCAATACATTGCCTGTCTTTTTGCAAATACCTTTTTCGTTCACACCGACACCTTGCCATTCAAGGTCGATGCCCACTTCGGCAAAAGCCAACGCGCAAAACTCACGCACTGTGTGCATCTCGCCGGTAGCAATCACAAAGTCTTCGGGAGTGTGATGTTGTAAAATCAACCACATACATTCCACATAATCTTTGGCATAACCCCAGTCGCGCAACGAATCTAAGTTACCGAGATAGAGCTTTTTTTGGTAGTCACGGGCAATGCGGGCAGCTGCTAAGGTTATTTTTCGGGTCACAAAGGTTTCGCCTCTGCGCTCCGACTCATGATTGAACAAAATGCCATTCACGGCAAACATATTATAGGCTTCGCGATAATTTTTGGTAATCCAGAAACCATACAATTTTGCCACTGCATACGGCGACCGGGGATAAAAAGGCGTAGTTTCCGATTGTGGAACCTCTTGCACCAGTCCGTAAAGTTCTGAGGTAGATGCCTGATAGATGCGTGCCGTTTTGTCCAGTCCGCATATACGCACAGCCTCCAACAAGCGCAATGTTCCTATTCCATCCGCTTCGGCTGTATATTCCGGCACTTCAAAAGACACCTTCACGTGCGATTGTGCAGCAAGGTTATATATTTCGTCAGGACGAATCTCCTGCATCAAACGGATAAGGTTGGAAGAGTCGGTCATATCGCCATAGTGCAACTGAATGCGGCGATTTTTATGCATATCTTCAATCAAATCGTCAATATAAAGATGCTCTATTTTTTGTGTGTTAAACACAGAACTACGACGAATAACACCATGAACTTCGTAGCCTTTGTCGAGCAGAAATTCTGCCAGATAAGAACCATCCTGCCCATTAATTCCGGTAATTAATGCAACTTTTCCCATAGTTTATTTATTAATAAGGTGTTTAATTTCAGCAATAATCTCTTCTCCGAACCGGTCAGCCTGCTCAGGCGAGGGCGCTTCGGAGTAAATTCTGATGATTGGTTCGGTATTCGACTTCCGCAAATGTACCCAACCTTCGGGGAAATCAATCTTTACCCCGTCAATATCGTTGATTTCGTATTGAGCATATTTCTTCTTAATGGCTTCCAACACCTCATCCACATTGATAGAAGGTGTGAGCTCCATCCGCTTCTTTCCCATGTAATAAGTAGGATATGTGGCTCTTAGCTCAGAAACCTTTTTGCCTGTTCGTGCCAAATGCGACAAAAATAAGGCGATACCAACCAACGCATCACGTCCGTAATGGCTTGCAGGATAGATTACTCCACCATTGCCTTCACCACCGATAACGGCATTGGTTTCTTTCATCTTAGTCACCACGTTTACTTCACCCACAGCCGAAGCCGCATATGAGCCACCATGCAGCAATGTCACATCGCGCAAAGCACGGGTAGAACTCATATTCGAAACGGTATTGCCCGGCGTATGTGCCAGCACATAATCGGCTACAGCTACAAGGGTATATTCTTCGCCAAACATTGCTCCGTCTTCACAAATAATGGCCAAGCGATCCACATCGGGATCCACCACAAAACCAACATCGGCTTTGCCGCTTTTAAGCAATGCGGAAATTTCGGTCAAATGTTCAGGCAATGGCTCGGGGTTGTGCGGAAATTGACCATTGGGAGTACAATATAATTTCTCTACGCTGTTTACACCTAATGCGGCCAACAATTCGGGAATTGCAATGCCACCTACAGAATTTACACAGTCGATAGCCACTGTAAAATTAGCCCGATAAATCGCTTCTACATCCACTAAGTCAAGCGCAAGCACACTTTCAATATGCTTTTGAGTGTAAGAAAAATCCTCTGATAGCTTTCCTATTTCATCAACCTCTGCATACGAAAAATCAGATTTTTCGGCCAATTGCAGGACTTCTTCACCGTCTATGGCACTTAGAAATTCTCCCTTTTCGTTCAATAATTTCAGGGCGTTCCATTGTTTTGGATTGTGACTGGCTGTAAGAATAAGACCACCGGCTGCTTTTTCCATCACCACTGCCAACTCGGTAGTAGGTGTGGTAGCTAACCCAATATTGACCACGTCGAAACCCATTCCTAATAAGGTACCGATTACCACGTGATTGACCATTTCGCCGGATATACGGGCATCGCGGCCTACTACAATTTTGAGTGATTTGCTTTGTGTGTGTGCTTTAATCCAGGTAGCATAAGCCGTTGTAAATTTGACAATATCGAGAGGATTTAGACCTTCACCAATTTTACCGCCAATTGTGCCACGAATGCCTGATATAGATTTTATTAATGCCATAAAAGAAGGTTTTGAATAGATATAACATAGCTACGAATCAAAAAATATGACTCGTAGCAAGAAGTTTGAAAAGTATATGCGTCTGTTAGCGTGGAAGTTTCTTAATACTTATTTTATAGTAGTAAGGAGTCACACTGCTTTGATCGGTTGAAGTGCCAAGCGAACCGGGGACAATTAACTCAGCCTGAGAGCCTGTATATTTCATATAGGCAACCGCTTCTTGCCACGCAGTAGGTTCTGTACCCGAAACACCATACGTAATAGAATAAGGATAGGCAGAATTTATTGTAGTCCAGGTACTTTCGATAGTATCGGCGGGATATGTGAGATCAACTTTAATATATCGGAGAATCACCGAATCCCCAATTCGAATTGAATCCTTTGTGGATATTGCTGTAGCATCGCCCATTTGCGCTAAACGATAATAAAGACCTGTAGAACTAAGAAAATATTGATTGTCCGGCCATACAATTTTGGAATAATTTGTAGGTAAAGTGCCAATTGTTTGAATTCCATGCCAACTGATGTAAGCACTAATGGTTGCCTTTTGTGCCTTGACAAGGTCGGAGTAAGTGGTGGAACTTGTGCAACCTACAAGTGAAAGTCCTGCAATGCAACAACTTATTAAAATACCAGTGAATAACTTCATACTTATTTTGAAGATTTGCGTGAATAATAAAGCAAGGTGGTTTAGGTTGCAAAGTTACAATTATATTTGAATTGTACGGAAAGAAAAGGAATTGTTTTTTGAACAGTTAAGGTTTACTTTTATTTATTGCATTGTTGTCGTTTCGATTCTTTACACAAACAGGCTGAAAATTGAAAATAAAACCACTTATTTCATTGTTTGTCAACTTAATAAAGCAAAATATCAATCGTAGAGACCGCCCCAGTGTTAAATTACACTAAACTAAGAATCAATAATGCAACGTTTTTCCCTCAATTTCATCTATTCATACATAAGGAATGAATGATTATTGAATGAAAAAAATAGGTTTAGCGGGCATTTTATTGATGATTCTGGTTTTAACCTCTTGCGATAAAGATGAGAGGTCGTATTCAGATAATTTTTGGGTCACTCTGGCAACGGTCAGACAAGCAAGCAGTACAAGTATTTTTTCGTTGCAGTTAGACAATGGATTGTTGGTTTGGCCAATTGAGAACAGAGTACCTGACTTCATGGCTTCAAGCGGACAACGGGTTATGATTAACTACACGCTGTTGTCGGACTCTGTGAGCGGGTCGCAAAAACGCGAAATACGGCTTAATAGTATTGGTGATGTAATGACCAAACAAGTTATCAGGATGACCACTGCAAATAAAGACAGCATAGGCAACGACCCTTTGGATATTGATGAAATCTGGATTGGCGGCAATTACCTGAACGTTTCATTCTTCTCTAATGGGGAAAAAATCAAACAAGCGATAAATTTGGTTTACAATACCACGATAGCGGCTAATGCCGATGGAAAAACTCATTTTGAATTGCACCAGAATAACAATGGTGATGCATCGGGCAATCGAAATAAAGCCATTATTTCGTATGATTTGAGAAGCTTTTTCCAAAATGGAGTATCGCCTGTGCAAATTGTAATAGAAGTGAAAAATTACACAGGTAGTGTTACAAACTATCTGTTTACATATAAATACAACTAAGATAACATTATCACAACTAACATATTACTATCAGCTTTTATGCTGACATACTTTATTTTTTTTGGTTTTTGGTTAGATGGGAGTCCGGTTCACTGTGAAGTGACCGGATTTTTTTGTAAGCCAATCAATTTTTGTTATCTTTGGAGCCTGATTTAAGCTCCGATGCATCACAAATCGGAACCTCAAAAACATACAAGGAATAGCATGCTTTTTTAGCTGTAAATCACAATAAAGCAAAGTATTACAGAAGTAGAAAAATAATCACCGGCTGTGATAAAAGCTCAATCATTACAAGCAAAAACTTGTACATTTGGCTGCAATTTATAGTGCGACACGCCTTAAGGTAACAATATAGACTCATTCGGAAATCAACAAACTAATTTTTTATGTCAACTCGTAATTGGATTACATTTATGGTTGCTGCTTTAGCAATTACAATTTGTGCTTGCACCAGCGAAAGCGATAAATGGAAAGCATTGAACGAACAATTTCTCACAGACAACGCATCCAAAAGTGGAGTCGTTACTACCAAGAGCGGACTTCAATACAAAGTGTTGAGCCAGGGTGTAGGTCTGAAACCTAACTCAGGCAGCTATATTAAGATGTACTACACCGGAAAGCTCATTGACGGTACCGTATTCGACACCACCGTAAACGATACCACCCTTGTAAGTACAGCAACTTCCGGCTATGTTTCATCTTTTGTTTCGGGATTTCAGGAAGCTTTACTGAAAATGAACAACGGTTCTCACTGGGAAATTTATATTCCACAAGCACTTGGATACAGCTCCACGGCTTACGGTTCTATCCCTGCATACTCTACACTCATTTTTGACATACAACTAATTGCAGTCCAATAATTTTGGATACAGGTACGGCTATTGACATTGCCGATATTGACTTTAGAGAATACAGTAGAACCGATACCTTAGTAAGCAGAAATGCTTCACACAAACCGACAAAATAATCGTACTGAAAATTTTGTGACGTAAAAGTGGATTGATGAGTAATATCTTTCAATCCACTTTGTGCATATTTCAGACTATAAGCTACTTTTTGAAATACAACATCTGACGCATTCTTATACTTTTGTCCTATTCTTATTTTAAAGGGAAACCCACTATGGCACAATATCTCAACGACATTTCCAGAACCTTCAGCGAATATTTATTGATTCCCGGTCTCACCACCAAAGAGTGTGTTCCAAACCAAATATCTCTCAAAACACCTCTGGTGAAATTCGCCAAAGGCGAAATTCCTTCCATATCACTCAATGTGCCGTTTGTATCGGCAATCATGCAATCGGTTTCCGACCACCGCATGGCAATAGCACTGGCTCGTAACGGCGGACTATCCTTTATTTTTGGTTCTCAAACCATTGAAGAGCAAGTGGAAATGGTGCGAAAGGTCAAAAAGTACAAATCGGGATTTGTACTCAGCGATGCCAATCTCACTCCCGAACACACTTTGGCCGATGTGATTGCCATAAAAGAAAAAACAGGTCATGCCACCATCGGAATCACCGAAACAGGCACCTCCGACAGCAAATTGCTTGGTATTGTAACCGGACGCGACTACCGCACCAACCGCGATAGTCTGGATAAAAAGGTGAAAGAGTTTATGACTCCATTCTCAAAATTGATTGTAGGCGATTTTGGCATCTCTTTAGCCGAAGCCAACGACGTTATATGGGATCACAAACTCAACTGCTTGCCCATTATCGACAAAAATCAGGCATTGAAATATTTGGTTTTCCGCAAAGATTACGAAAGCCATCAGGAAAATCCGAACGAACTGTCGGATGAAAACAAAAAACTGATTGTAGGTGCCGGTATCAATACCCGCGACTATAAAGAACGTATGCCTCAGTTAGTGGAAGCCGGTGTTGATGTGGTTTGTATCGACTCTTCCGATGGATTTTCTGTTTGGCAAAAAGAGACGCTCGAATATATCAAAGCCACCTTTGGCAACAGCGTAAAAGTGGGAGCCGGCAACGTGGTAGACAAAGAGGGATTTCTCTACTTGGCCGAAGCCGGTGCCGATTTTATAAAAGTAGGCGTAGGTGGCGGTTCAATATGCATTACCCGCGAGCAAAAGGGTATCGGACGCGGTCAGGCTACGGCCTTGATTGAAGTGGCTCATACCCGCGACGAATATTTCAAAAAAACAGGTGTATATATTCCAATTTGCTCAGATGGAGGTATCGTGCAGGACTATCATATGGTGTTGGCAATGGCCATGGGAGCCGATTTTATTATGATGGGACGTTATTTTGCCCGTTTCGACGAAAGCCCTACCCGCAAATTACTGGTAGGTGGCAACTACGTGAAGGAGTACTGGGGCGAAGGCTCTAACCGTGCCCGCAACTGGCAACGCTACGACATGGGTGGCAGCGAAAGCCTGAAGTTTGAAGAGGGCGTGGACAGCTTTGTGCCGTACGCCGGCAAGCTGAAAGACAACCTTGCAATGACCGTAGGCAAGATAAAATCGACCATGTGTAGCTGCGGTGTTACCTCACTGAACGACCTGAAAGAGAACGCCAAAATAACGTTGGTATCGTCCACAAGCATTATCGAAGGCGGTGCACACGATGTGATTTTGAAGGAAACACGCAATTAAAGAACAATAGAGACGCGATTAATCGCGTCTCTATTGTTTTTCTACCCCATCGGTTTCAATACCACTCCTCTGCTTTTGCGTCCATCAATTTTAATCACCACAGGCCTTTCAAACCTCACGTGGCGAATAAATTCGGTTTCAGCGTGTGCCGGTTGAGCATTCAGAAAATTAATATCGAGAAAACCGTCTTTGATATAAGGGTTGACCGTAAAATATCCCACCCCGAAAGAAGTGAGATTTTGAAAAAAGTGAGTCCCCTGACTCGGATCGACCCGATAATTAGTCAACCCCGCCTCCACAATCACACGTGCCGACGAAATATGCGGCCACTTCACAGGAATGCCCAAGCAAGGGTCGTTCGTTCCCCATCGTCCGGGCCCAATCAACACACAACCTCTCTCTTCATCTAACAAACGACGGTTAACAGCATCAATTTCGGCAACCATCATTTGATTATTGGCCGCGTTGAAAGTTTCCGGTTTTACATATACCACATCGTACACATTATTGGTTATGCCGTGCCCCAACGCACTGTTGCAATTGATAATAGTTTCTTCATCGGGAGTTGTCAGCAAATCTTCGTCAAACATCTCGGTAGCATCCACAATGGGGCGAATTTGCAAAAGAGACAACACTCCTGATTTGTGCTGTCTGTCCAAATTGACCGCAAATTCAATTTCCACCGCTCTTCCCATTTCCCGTTGACCGGTTTGAAGCATTTTTTGCAGAATAGTTGCGAGAGGAAAAACTTTGTGTTTAAGAATATTAGCAAATGTAATCACCTTTCGTCCCTCTTCATACACAGAATCATACATGGTTTGCGTGTGCGGATTAAAGGTAGATGCCAGCCATTGAAGCGAATTATCTTTTTCGGCATCTTTCAAATTGAGTTTCAATAAATTAAATCCATCATCAACTTGTGGAGTAAAATGCTCCTGTGCCAAATCGAACGCATAGAAATATGTTTGGGTCTCCCTTAGCGCAATTTCTAAATTACTGGTTTGCAGACTGTTTTGAGGATGTGCCGGCGAAAATCGCAGGTTTGTACCACCATCCACAATGTATTTTCCCAAACCAATAGCCACATTGGCAATGCCTTCTTCAGCGGTTTCGTGCCCAATCGGATAGTAATTGATAGAGCGTGCCACACCCGAAAACGAGGGATAAAAATGTGTTCCATAAGCCGATCCACATACTTCCTGCATTACAATGGCCATTTTTTCTTCGTCTATCACGTTGCGGGTTGCCTTCATGTAAGCCTTGCTGTTACGATAAAATACTGATGCGTAGACCGCTTTTATTGCCTCGCATACTACCAATAATGTGTGAGTTTTACTTGCCTTTGTATTAGGCACCATGTAGGTGGTGTAAATTCCGGCAAATGGCTGATAATGTGAATCTTCCAACAAACTTGAGGAACGTATTGCCACCGGACCTGCGATAGAACCAAGAAAAGCATAGAGGTCGGCTACCACGTTTTGAGCCATTTTTGCAGCCAGAAAATGTTGCAAAATCACCTCATCGGATTCGTCTTGTAAGGCAATAGAATAGAGGTCGTTGCGCTCCATAAATTCTGAAAACACATCGGTACACAACACCACTGTACGTGGCACCGAAACCGTCACACTCCCAAACTCATCTTCCTTCATATTTCGCTTCACCATGGCATCGAGAAACGCCAGACCGCGCCCTTTTCCACCCATGGAACCCTCACCAATGCGCGCAAAATTTGAATATTCATCGAAGCGACCGCGCTCAAACACGGCCACCACGCCTTTGTTTTTGATGCGTCGGTAATCGACTATGGCATCAAAAATTATCTGTCTTACCTCATCCAGAGTATCGCCCGGTTCAATGGAAATGCGCTTCAAAAATTCGGCCAACGGAAACATGGCTCGCGAATAGAGCCAACGCGAAATATGGTTGCGCGACACATGATAGAGCAACGAATCGTCGGGAATGGAGAAAATCGAATCCTGCAAATCTTTCAATTTTGTGACTCGCAGCACCTCCTCGCCGGTGGCCGGATTGAGAAATGCAAAATCGCCGAAACCGAAACTATCAATGACCGAATCCTGCAGCTCTTTATGAAGCGTTTTTGAATTTTTATTCAGGAATACAGCTCCGTAACGTTCGGCATATTCCGCATTTTCGGCATCAGACGACTCCATAATTATTGGAATATGAGGGTCTTCCAGCCGAATATCTTCACACAAGCTTACACCTGCATATTTATTCTTCACGCCCGACCGATTGAAACTGACATCGGTAACTACTCCAAGAAGATGATTCTTATATTTTTGATATAACTCCATGGCTTCCTCATAGTTACGAGCCAAAAGAATTTTAGGACGACCACGCATACGCAACATCCGCTCGTGCTCGTTGAGAGCTTCGGTCATAAACGAGCGCGACTGGGTAAATACCAATTTGAAGAGCAGCGGCAGCATAGACGAATAGAAACGCACCGAATCTTCGACCACCAGAATCACCTCCACGCCCACCGAACGTACATCGGCCTCCACATTCATGCGGTCTTCCACCAACTTGATGATAGCCAGCAACAAATCGGCATTGCCCAACCAACTGAACACATAGTCGATAGCGCTTAAATCCTCATGGGCAAAGCGTTGTGACACCCCGCGCGAAAACGGAGTCAACACCACAATAGGAATATGAGGATGAAGCAGTTTTATTTTTTTTGCCGACTCAAATGTGTCGCTATGTTCGCCCGACGGCATTGAAATGATAAGTTCAAACGTGCGGGTTCGGAGCAGGTGAAAGGCTTCTTCGTCGGTATGTACCAGGGTAATGCGTGGCGGATAACGAAGATTGAGCGATACATATTCATTGAAAATTTGCTCATCCACCCGACCATCTTCTTCGAGAATAAAAGAGTCGTAAGCGCTGGCAATCAACAAAATATTGAAAATTCGCTTGTTCATCAAATCGGCAAACGAAGTATCCTTAAAGTAGAGTTTTTTGATATTGACGTTCTTCATGGTTATGGCAATTTGGACATACGAAGATAGTCAAAAAATAGAAAGAGCCAACCTGTATTAAAAAAACAGATTGGCTCTTGAATTATTGGGACAAAATAAATGACTTTCAATTAGGCTTTCAATTGTTAACCATTGGTTTTCAGATATTTATTATCTTTTCTTCATCGGAATTTTGTTTTGCGAAACCATCTTCATCATTTTGCGCATTTCGTCAAATTGTTTCAACAAACGGTTCACATCCTGAATTTTGGTTCCGCTACCATTGGCAATGCGCTGACGGCGGCTGCCATTCAATGCTTCGGGACTTTTGCGTTCGTAAGGAGTCATCGAATGAATAATCGCTTCGGTGGCTTTGAATACGTTATCGTCGAAATCGACATCTTTAAGCGCCTTGCCCACACCGGGAATCATGGATGCCACATCTTTGAGGTTACCCATCTTTTTGATTTGTTGCAACTGACCTAAAAAGTCGTCGAAATCGAACTGGTTTTTTGCCAGTTTTTTGCTCAATCGACGGCTTTCTTCTTCGTCATACAAATCCTGAGCACGCTCTACAAACGACACAATGTCGCCCATGCCGAGAATACGGTCGGCCATACGTTCGGGATGGAACACGTCGAGCGCATCCATTTTTTCGCCGGTACCCACAAATTTGATGGGTTTAGTAACCACCGTGCGGATTGACAAAGCTGCCCCACCACGGGTATCACCATCGAGTTTGGTAAGAATAACCCCGTCGAAATTCAGGCGATCGTTAAACTCTTTGGCAGTATTTACGGCATCCTGACCGGTCATAGAGTCAACCACGAAGAGCGTTTCCTGAGGATTAATTGCAGCTTTGACGGCAGCAATTTCGTTCATCATCTGCTCGTCAATGGCTAAACGTCCGGCAGTATCTACAATCACAAGGTCGTGACCGTTTTGCTTGGCAAACTTTACCGCATTTTGAGCAATTTGAACTGCATTTTTATTGCCTTCTTCGGCATATACAGGCACATTAATTTGAGCTCCAAGCACTTTCAGCTGTTCAATAGCTGCCGGGCGATAGATGTCGCAAGCCACCAACAACGGGTTTTTACCGCGCTTGGTTTTCAGCATATTGGCCAATTTGCCCGAGAAAGTCGTTTTACCCGAACCCTGCAAACCCGACATTAAAATAATGGCAGGTGCACCTTTGATATTAATATCGACGGTGGCTCCTCCCATGAGTCGGGCAAGTTCGTCGTGCACAATCTTCACCATCAACTGACCCGGTTGCAATGAGGTCAATACATCCTGACCAAGTGCCTTTTCCTTCACCTCATCGGTAAAAGTTTTAGCCACTTTGTAGTTTACATCGGCATCGATAAGCGCTTTGCGAATATCTTTCAAGGTTTCGGCTACGTTAATTTCGGTAATAGAACCCTGACCTTTCAGTATCTTAAACGAGCGTTCAAGCCTTTCGCTTAGATTTTCAAACATATTGCGAGTAATTAATAATTAACCAAGGATGATCAATAATTTGTTGGTTTTTAGATATTTATCAGTCAACAAATTACCAATGTTTCAAAAAAGCTTTGTTCTTTCCTTTTTTATTTTGGAGTGCAAAGTTACAATTTATCGTCAAGCTTTGCAAGACGTCGGATTGAATTGTGAAGTGAAAATTATATGTACCCTAATTATTTGAATTTGAAAGTTATTCACATACAATTTTAAGGAGGTCTCTTAAAAAAATTGCGGCTCCACAAATGGTAAAGTCGCAATAAATCATCGAATTGTATTATAGTTCAAAAAACGTATTGGGAAATGATCCCTAATTGATCTGTTTTAATTCGTTATCCTTATGTTTCTGCCTGATATGACGGAAGAAAGTATCAAGCCCAATCAAAATTAGCATCAACAATGCAATATAAATAAAGAACCCGTATTGGGAGATAGACTCCTGGGGAAAACGAGGCATTGAAAATGAGAAATTCCATTTGAGATAATTTCGGAGCAGGTAAATTGCCATTCCGATAATACTCAATGAAGTGGCGGAGATTAGGCATAATGTGAGAATAAAAGATTGTACCTTTTTTTTCTCGGCAAACTTATGTATTTGGCTCATTAATTGAGCGTTAAAAGCTGGAGATAAAGTTGGAGTAACTTCTGCTTTTAGTATTTTTGATATTGCCTTATCTCGTTTCATATCAATTCATTATATTCATTAGTACATATAGTTTTTTTCTAACTCTGAAAAGCTTTATTTTTATATTATCGGTGGTTTGTTCAAATATAGCAGCTATTTCAGAAACTGATTTTTCGTCTGTGTAATAAAGCGTTATCAGTGCTTTTTCTTCCACAGTTAGTTTCTCGACGGCTATTTCTAATTTTTGCAATAGCACTTCATCTTCATCCTCTTCAAAAACCGCCTCCGCCATATCATCTGAAACCCGTTCCAGTATAGCTTCATCAATCAATGGGTAAACAATTTTTCTTTTTCGGGTGGAAGAAACGGCTGTATTGTAAGCAATGCGAAACAACCAAGTGGAAAAGCTGCAATCACCTTTGAATGAGTCTAATTTTTTGAAAGCCTTCAGAAAAGTATCCTGAGTTAATTCTTCTGCATCTTCCTTGTTAGGGATAACCCGAAATATCAACGAATAAATGGAATTGCTGTATCGGGTAAGGAAATACGAAAACAAATTCGTTTCTCCATCCCGAATACGTTGAATATATTTTAATTCGTCCTGATTATCCATATATTATTTTAGACGCTACATGTTCGTTTTGGTTACGGAATTGGAATGAAAAAAGATTGAAGTAATTTATGTAACCATTTTCAGTCAATTGCGTCAAACATTACAAAGAGCAAAATTACACAATTTAAAAACAAAATGTTATGATGGATTTTATTACAGTCCCCTTAGTGGTGGGGATTATTACACTTGGTATTTACAAATTGTTTGAACTGTTTGCACGTAAAGAAGAACGTCTCGCAATGATTGAAAAAATCAGTGATAAATTGGATGTTTCAATGGACACAACCCGATTTTCGTTTCCATTGAAAAGTTCCGGATCTTCTGTTTTCATTACCCTTAAATTTGCTTGCTTGCTACTTGGCGTTGGATTGGGGTTGCTCGTGGGTTATTTTATCTGTCTGAATACCATTCCAGGATTCGGAACGATGGAAGATTTGAGAGGCAATGCATTCCAAAATGCCGGAGTCATATATGGAGCTACAGTATTTCTGTTTGGTGGGCTGAGTCTGCTGGTGGCTTTTATCATTGAAATGAAATACGTAAAAAACAAAAAAGCGGAATAACGATTCTGACACAATTTCGTCCACAATTAACCCTTGCTAATGTAAATTGGCAAGGGTTAATTGTTTAAAATCCCCATCCTGCAATTGGTTAACCCCTTGCCCCGCCCAAATTGCACTATTTATTGTCAATATAAATGGGGATTTTCACAAACTTTTTTATAGAAAATAAGGTATTCGGTTATCCGATACACCCCAATTATTGTACCTTTGCACCTCACAATGGCTTTTGCATATTTTCTATTCAGATTATGTCATCTCCTACCCCATCTTCAGCGATAAAACCACGCTACAACATACTGATTACCACAAGTTTTTCGCACTTTCTGAACGACATGATGCAGTCGTTGATCCTGGCTGTGTATCCGATGCTTAAATCGAGTTTTGATTTGAATTTTGCGCAAGTGGGGCTAATCACACTCTCGTTTCAACTCACAGCTTCGCTTTTGCAACCACTTGTAGGCATCTATACCGACCGCTATCCGAAGCCGTTTTCGCTGGTATTCGGCATGGCGTGCACCCTCATTGGCATTTTAATGTTAGCATTTGCTCCGAGCTATCCGTTTCTGTTGATGGCGGCGATGATGGTGGGAATGGGCTCTTCCATTTTTCATCCCGAAGCGGCACGGGTGGCACGTATAGCCTCCGGCGGTCATTTCGGACTGGCACAATCCATCTTTCAGGTGGGTGGCAACATGGGTGCTGCAATGGGACCTCTTTTGGCTGCGTGGATTGTAATTCCTCATCACCAAAGCAGTGTAAGCTGGTTTTCGCCGGTCGCATTTTTGGCAATGATTGTGTTGCTGCAAGTCGGCTTTTGGTATCGGGCTCGTATCTCTCAATTCCAGAAAGCGCAACGAAATGTACCTCCAGAAGACCGCTTCCCGCGCAAAAAGGTGATGTGGACTATTTTGTTGCTTTTGGTGCTGGTATTTTCTAAAAACTTCTATTTGAGCAGTTTAAACAGCTATTACATGTTTTATCTGTTTCATAAATTTCATCTTTCTACGCAACAGGCTCAATATATGCTCTTCCTGTTTCTCTTTGCCGTAGCAGTGGGAACGTTAATCGGCGGCCCCATCGGTGACCGGATTGGGCGTAAGCGGGTTATTTGGTTTTCGATTCTGGGAGTGGCGCCTTTCACACTGATGTTGCCCTACGCCAGCCTCTTTTGGACAGCTGTGCTGACAGTGGTGATTGGGCTGATTCTGGCATCGGCCTTTCCGGCAATTCTGGTGTTTGCTCAGGAATTGATGCCCGGAAAATTCGGAATGATTTCGGGCCTTTTCTATGGCTTTTCATTCGGAATGGGAGGTATAGGAGCCGCAGTATTAGGAAACTTTACCGATGCATGGGGAATAGATGTAGTGTATAAAATCTGCTCTTTTCTACCACTGCTCGGTATTTTGGCAGTATTCTTACCCAATATAACTGCCAATAAAGTCAAATAAACCCCGATTTTCGACTATATTTGTGGATTGAGTTTTATGCTGAATCTGAATACTTAATCGTTATGGAAACTAATAGCTTTATAGTCACTATCGGGTCAAACAACAATGCCGAAGATAATATCAGCTCGGTAAAAGCACTCTTGCAAGAGGAGTTTGTAGGGTCTGTTTTCTCACCTTTTCAATGGACACCTCCCGTGGGGTTGCCTTACACCAAACCCTTTCTGAATGGGGCAATCAGGCTATCCACACTGCTATCGCCCGAAGCTTTGAAAATTCGCTTGAAAGCAATTGAAGTCCACTTAGGGAGAACCCCGGAGATGAAAGCCATGGGAATTGTACCCATTGATTTGGATATCATCACCTTCAACGAACACATTGTACACCCTGATTACTCACGATTTCAGTTTGTAAAAGAGGCTGTTGACCGACTGTTGAAAGAGAAAAATCAATAATTTTCAGCCAAGTTGATACAACTTTCTCTACAAAATCGTATTTTTGCTCTTCTTTAAACAATTAAACGCAGCTTAGCTAACATAGATAAAGGGAATATTATTCCGAAATTTCTTATACAAACGACCATATGAAAAATTTTCCACCTTCCGAACTCATTATCAACGACGATGGGTCAATATTTCACCTGCATTTAATGCCCGAACAATTAGCCGATAAAATTATTCTTGTGGGCGATCCCGGGCGTGTGGAGATGATTGCATCTTACTTCGACAATGTGGAGTGTACGGTTGTCAATCGTGAATTTCACAGTACCACAGGCACCTACAAAGGGAAACGATTGACAGTGGTTGGAACCGGCATTGGTACCGACAATATTGACATTGTGGTCAATGAATTGGACTCTCTGGCAAACATTAACCTGAAAACACGTACCGAAAATCCTGATTTCAGGCAACTTACCATGGTACGTATAGGCACTTCGGGTGCGGTACAGCCTGATATTCATCCGGGTACTTTTGTTATTTCGCAAAAGTCGATTGGATTTGACGGTGTACTCAACTTTTATGCCAACCGCAACACGGTATGCGACCTTGAGTTTGAAAAAGCATTCACCCATCATGTAAACTGGCATCCGCAATGGTGCGCACCTTATGTGATTGACAATGATGCCGAGTTGATTGACAGGATTGGAAAAGATGATATGATGCGAGGAGTAACTATTTCTGCCAATGGCTTTTACGGACCACAAGGACGCGAATTGCGCTTGCCGCTCGCCCACCCTACGCTCAACGATAAGATAGAATCGTTTCGCTACGGACGATTCAAAATCACCAATTATGAAATGGAAGGTTCGGCTATTGCAGGTTTATCTAAACTAATGGGACACAAGGCTATGACCGTGTGTTGTATTATTGCCAACCGCCGCGTGCACGATGCATTTCCCAACTACAAAGCCTCGGTGCAAGAGTTGGTAGAAAAAGTGTTGGACAGAATATAACCATTCTTTTATTGTCATGATAACAGACAAGAAATCGTATAAATATTACTTGGAAAGGGATTTAAAAGCCTATCAACTTGAGAAAATATCTTTTTTCAATTATTGGTGGATGGATTGCGTACGGTTTCAACGTCGGTTGCGTAAAATTGAATACCTGCACAATGTGCGACAAAGCAATATTTTTTGTCGATTTCAGTTGCTTTTTCTCGAAATAATTAATCATCGTTTAGCTATCCGGTTGGGGTTCTCCATATCCAAGAATGTCTTTGGTGCAGGGTTGTGCATTGTTCATTATGGTACAATTGTGGTAAATTCAAGAGCCAAAATAGGAGAAAATTGCCGTATTCATCCTTCAACTTCAATTGGTGAATATAATGGAATTCCCACTATTGGAAACAACGTGTATATAGGCCCGGGAGCTAAGATTTTCGGGGGCATTACCGTCGGAAATAACGTGGCTATCGGAGCAAATTCTGTGGTCAACAGTAATATTCCCGATAATGTAACTATAGGTGGCATCCCGGCTAAAGTAATCTCGTCTAAATCATCATTAGACAATGGCGTATTTCCAAAAAACTTCATACAAGAATCATCATACTAAACAAATAAATTTTTTGAATCATGTCTCAACTTAAAACAAACTTTACAAATACCGATTGGCTGTTTTTACGCAACATTATTTGCCTTGCTGCCGGAATTTTGCTCTGGCTTTACCCCACTTCGTTTGCCAAAGGCGTTGTTATCGGTTTAGGTTCTCTTCTGGTGCTTTATGGTGTCATTGCATTCCTGCTTTCGTATGTAAGAGTGCGGCGCAGCGCATTAATCCACACAGCCACCATCAATGCAATTGTTTCACTGATTGTTGGTTTAGCGCTGATTATTGCTCCTTCGTTCTTCTTAGGTTTCTTTATCCCTGTAATTGGGGTTTTAGCAATAGGATTGTCTATTTTGCAATTTCTTGAAATTATTACCCTTCGTAAATATTCACCTTCCTCCGCACTTTTATTCTTAAGTCCACTCGTTATTTTAGGGTTGGGCATTGTATCCGTAATCAAACCTGTAGCGATTAGCACTTCTATCGGCTATTTTGCTGCTGCAGCGCTAATTTACAGCGGCTTGTCTGGTCTTTACGTGGCTTTCAAAATCAGAAAAGGGGTGAAAGAGGTCAAAAAACATCTCAAGGCACAACAAGCTGAAGCGCAAGCCGAAGTAAAGAGGAAAGCTGAAGAAAAGGCTGAAGCCAAAAACAATACAATTGAAGAAGAGTCACAAGCACCTTCCGAACCAATGGATTTTATTATTTAATGAGCAACGATACTATTTGCGCTATTTCTACAGCACCGGGACAAGGTGCTATTGCCATTGTACGTATTTCGGGCAATAAGGCGTTTTCCGTGTGCAACACGGTTTTTGAGGCAAAGAACAAGGCTCATTCAGTCAGTACACAACAATCGCATACCGTAAGTTTCGGAAACATTGTAAATGCAGCTCACGAAACGGTGGATGAAGTCTTATTGACCATTTTTCGTGCGCCACACTCCTACACAGGCGAAGATTCGGTGGAGATTTCCTGCCACGGTTCCTCTTTCGTACAACAACAAATACTGCAACTGCTTATCGGAAACGGTTGCCGGATGGCACAAGCCGGTGAATTTACCCAACGGGCTTTTCTGAATGGCAAAATGGACTTGTCGCAAGCCGAAGCGGTGGCCGACCTTATTGCAGCCGAATCGGCAGCCGCACACAAATTGGCCATCAACCAGTTGAAAGGGGGCTTTTCGGAAGAGTTGAACAGACTGCGCACCGAATTGCTCAATTTTACCTCTCTGATAGAACTCGAACTTGACTTTAGCGAAGAAGAGGTAGAGTTTGCCGACCGCACTCAACTCAATAATTTTATCGCTCATATAGAACAGGTTACACTGCAATTAATCACTTCCTTCAGCGTAGGCAATGCGGTGAAAAACGGTATTCCTGTAGCTATTGTAGGCGAAACCAATGTGGGAAAATCAACCTTGCTCAACCGCCTGCTCAACGAGGAACGCGCCATTGTATCCGACATACATGGCACCACGCGCGACTCCATCGAAGAGGTGATGACACTGGGCGGTGTGCAGTTTCGGTTTATCGACACAGCAGGTATCCGCGATACCCGCGACAAGATTGAAAGCCTCGGCATAGAACGCACCTATCATAAAATTGACCTGGCTACCATTGTGTTGCCGGTATTGGATGCCACCCGTCCTATCGAAGAACTGGAACGGTTTATTGTAGATATTACCAAGAAAACCGCTGATAAACAACGGATTTTCATTCTCAATAAAATAGATGGAATAACCGTCCAGAAAAGAGAAGAATTGGCTACACTTCCCATTCCGGCTGAAGATATACGTTGTTATCTGTCGGCAAAATTCGGACAGGGCTACGACCTGCTACAACATGCATTGGTTAAAGCAGCCAATATTCCCACTATCGGTTCGGGCGATGTGATTGTGACCAATGCCCGCCATTACGAGGCATTAAAAATGTCGCACGAGGCTATTCTGCGTGTTATCAACGGATTGCAACAAGGCCTTTCGGGCGAATTTCTCTCACAGGATATTCGCGAAGCTATCTATTATCTGGGGCTGATTACCGGTGGCAGCATTTCAAACGATGAAGTACTGGGTAATATCTTTGCAAAATTTTGCATTGGCAAATAATGTAAAATCTTATTATTCAATAATATGCAGCAAGAAAACAAGACATTGTGGTTTGATAATCTGAGGGTGATTGCCACAATAGGGGTAATTGGCATACATGTCTCTTCGGACTATCA
>Ga0302286_10001095_pt1 | contig 20540 bp, 19 predicted proteins | sample III_Fen_E2_3_FD_198765 | JGI IMG/M metagenome (GOLD analysis project Ga0302286, IMG submission 198765) | Peat permafrost microbial communities from Stordalen Mire near Abisko, Sweden - III_Fen_E2_3 | ecosystem: Environmental > Terrestrial > Soil > Wetlands > Permafrost | place: Sweden: Abisko...
TTGCAGGTGCTGTGGAAGATACTTCCGCAGAAGAAGTGCACTATCAGTTTGAAACGAATTTTTTCGGGGTGGTCAAAACCATCAATGCCTGTCTGCCGGTGTTCCGGAAACAGGGGTACGGAAAGATCATTTCGACTTCATCGGTAGCCGCAATAGTTCCCATCCCTTTTCAGGCATTCTATTCGGCGGGGAAAGCGGCATTGCTGGTGTACATGCAGGCACTGGCCATCGAAGTGAAACCTTTTGGAATTCAATGCTGCTCGGTATTACCCGGGGATACAAAGACTCAGTTTACAGCTGCCCGCAAATATACAGTGAAGTCACAAAAGGCCGGTTCGGTGTATGCTCAAACCATGAAGACATCAGTGGGTAAAATGGAAAAGGAAGAACAAAACGGGATGGATGCCAATGTGGTAGCTACCCGCATGGTTCAGCAAATTACGAATAAAAAGATGAATGTGTTTGTGATACCGGGACTTCAGTATCAGATTATTTGCGTGCTATTCAATATATTACCTCCACGGTTGAGGTTATGGGTGGTGGGGCTTCTGTACGGATAATTGATTTCCACAGATTAAAGATAAAGATTGTCCACAGATTACATAAAGATATTTAAGAAAAGAGTGTCCACAGATTACACTGATTTACACTGATTTTTTTATAGAAGAAATTAAGAAAGAGATTGAAGAAAAGAGTGTCCACAGATTACACGGATTTACACTGATTTTTTTTATAGAAGATATTAAGAAAGAGATTGAAGAAAATGATTGTTCACAGATTACACTGATTTACACTGATTTTTTTATAGAAGAAATTAAGAAAGAGATTGAAGAAAAAGAGTGTCCACAGATTACACTGATTTACACTGATTTTTTTCTATAAAAAATTAAAAGGAGATTGAAGAAAAAGAGTGTCCACAGATTACACTGATTTACACTGATTATTAATTTTGAAGACAATTCGAATATTTTAATTTAGCATATACCCGGAAAGAGTGAAGAGAATATCTTTGCTCTTTTTTGTTTAATACCAGTGAAGTTTTCAAAATCCATATATACCATTGACTTCCTATAATAAAAAATTAGGGTAAATGGTAGGGAAACAGGGTTTCTCTTATGCAACTCCTTTATAAATGATTGAAATTAAGCATTTTAAAAAAGTTACTTAATTGGGGCTTTTTGCGTTCATATTGAGGGACTACTAAGGTTGAAAAAAATTAAATAAGGTTTTAAAATAAGAAGAAATACAATCCGGAATTATATCAACGTACAAAAATACCGGATAAAGAGATTTTAAAAAACCTTATTTTTCCTACATTCACCCTTAGTAGAAACACATACAACCCCGATCCACCCTTATTTATTTAATATTTTTTTATGAATGTTTTAATAAGTGAAATAAGGTTGGTTGTGAGTAATTTACATTTCTACTAAAGCCAAAAAATGTAAATAAGGACTTTCTATTGTACTTTTATTTGATATCAATATTTTCATCATTGAACTCATTTAATATTTTAGTTCAACTAATAATTATTAGGTTTGATAACCTATCAACAACCTGTTGAAAACTTACTGAAAACCTCTGAAAGAAACATCACAACTTTATTTGGAAATGAAAAAACCTTACCTGCTTATTCAATCTGTTGAATCTGCAAAATTACTTAGCATTTATTTTGTACCGATTTTTTAACCAGTTTTATTCGGTTATGAGCAAAAGGTTCTGTAAAACTTTCTAACTTTGCAGTTATTAACAGCTTGTTGATAAAGTGTGTAATTTTCTTATATCCATAAGAATAATTCATTTCAATTTGTTTATAAGTGTACATTGAAATTTAATAACAGATTATACAAGCTTTTAACGATAATTTTATTAACCTTATGAACAGTCTATTATTATCTTCATAAAGTTTTTTTAAAAATTAAAAAGAATAATATTAATATACTCTTGATAACTCTGAAAATGGAAACAACTCAACTGATAGATGCCATCAACAAACTGAAAAAAGAAAAGAATGCCGTGATCATGGCACATTACTACCAAACCGGAGATATCCAGGACATTGCGGACAATGTAGGGGATAGTCTGGCACTGGCACAATGGGCTTCGAAAACCGATGCGGACATTATCGTGCTTTGTGGCGTCCATTTTATGGGGGAAACAGCAAAAATACTTTCCCCCTCCAAAAAAGTACTGATCCCGGATATGAATGCCGGATGTTCATTGGCCGACAGCTGCCCTGCGGATCAATTTGAGGCATTCACCAAGGCGCATCCTGATCATACAGTCATTTCGTACGTGAATACCACAGCAGCCGTGAAAGCACTCACCGACGTGGTGGTGACTTCTACCAATGCAAAGAAAATAGTGGATACTTTTCCCAAAGATGCGAAACTTATCTTTGGTCCCGACCGGAATCTGGGAAATTATATCAACAGTGTCACCGGCCGCTCGATGTTATTATGGGACGGAGCGTGCCATGTACACGAACAATTCTCGGTTGAAAAGCTGTTGAAATTAAAATCAGAACACCCGGGTTCGCTGATCCTGGCACACCCCGAATGCAAGAAAACGGTATTGATTATGGCCGACTTTATCGGATCGACACAGGCGTTGCTGAATTATGCCACTGCTTCGGAAGCCACCTCTTTTTTAGTAGCTACCGAATCGGGGATATTACACGAAATGCAAAAACGAAATCCGGATAAGGAATTTATCCCCGTACCTCCGAACGACAGTACCTGTGCATGCAACGAATGCAACTTTATGCGACTCAATACACTCCAAAAACTCTACAACTGCCTGCTGAACGAAACACCCGAAATCAAGATCGATGAAGCTGTACGGATCAAGGCGGTAAAACCGATATTGAGAATGCTGGAATTGAGCTAAATTATTAAAATTTGAATGTAAAAAACTTCTTTATTTAAATTGAAACTTTTGAAAATTATTTTATATTCATCGAATATTTTGTATGTTTGTATCCTGATTTAAAACACTATCAATTATGAAAGTAACAGCTAAAATAGACATATCCACACCTGCCGGACGTAAAATTGTGCGTGAACTGGAAAAGCATAAAAAACTGGTAAAGGTTACTTATCCGATGCCGGATACTTTCGATGAAAAAAAGACTTACACTCAACAAGAGTTTGAAAATAAAGTGAAAGTAAAATTTTATGAAACCTATGGTGTTAAGTTTGATGAGATATGAAAAAATACAGCATCGTTTATTCTGAACAAGCTATGAATGATGTGGATGACTTATTTTATTATATAAAAATAGAATGTCATTCTCCAATTACTGCTAAAAAGTATATTAATGGAATATTTAAAACTATTGTAATCTTATCAAAACAACCTGAATTATTTTCAATTACTGATAGTAAGTCTACTCAACAATATGGTTTTGATATTAGAAGATCAAACTATAAAAAAATTTCAATACTTTATTCAGTTTATAATGACATAGTTTTTATACACAGGATTATTGCTGGTTCATTAATACATAAAAAATATATTTTACTGCCTGCTGAATGAAACACCCGAAATTCTGATCGATGAAGCAGTACGGATTAAAGCAGTAAAACCTATATTGAGAATGCTGGAATTGAGCTGAAATACTTTTTTTAATGATAATTTTATCTTATGAATGAACTCTCAGAGATACTAAATCTTTTTCCAAAAATAAGCGATCAGGCTCGTATAGATTTTACAAAGTGTATTTTTGAAAAAAAATTTAATAAGGGTACTTTGCTTCTGAAACAAGGTGAAATTTGCAAATATATTTACTTTTTAAAAGAAGGTTTTGCAAGAGGATTCTATTATCACGATGGCAAAGAATTTACATTATGGTTTGGATTTGAAAATGATATTATTGCCTCCATGTATTCATTTGTTTCACAAAAAAATAGTTACGAATCAATTGAATTTTTAGAAAACAGCATTGTTTATTGTTTGGAATACGAACAATTACAAAGGCTTTATAAACAACATATTGAAATAAATCTAATTGGTAGACTTTTTACTGAAAAATATTATATAAAACTGGAAGAAAGAGTCATGTCTTTACAATTTCAATCTGCACTGGAACGTTATAATCAAATTATTATAAATAAACCAAATTTAATTCAACGAGCATCTTTGGGCCATATTGCTTCTTATTTAGGGATTACTCAAGAAACCTTAAGTAGAATAAGAGCAAAAACTTAATTACCTGTTTAATTTTTATTTTTTGACTTTTGTCAAATGTTATATTATTTCGAAGAAATACATTTGCAGAATTATAAACTCAAAATAATATAAAGATGCAAATTCAAAATAACAACGAATTGATTTTAGCTAACTTTAGTGATAAACCATTAATTGTAAAAATACTTACCGATACATTCAAGAACGATCCTTGTTTAAACTGGTTGATTGAAAAAATAAGTAATAAAAATAAACTTGAAAATATTGTAAATTATGTAGTTGATGAAACTTTATGTACGGGAAGTATTTTTTTTACGATTAATAAAAAAGCTGTTGTGCTGTGGAAAACTGAAAATAAAGAAAAATTTACTTTTAAATTTATAAAACGAAATATTATTTTTTTATTTCAAATGGGAATAAAATGTGTAGTAAAAAATCTAAAAATGAGTCATATATCCCACAAGCATTTTCCAAATAATTCAAAGTTTTATTATCTCTATATGATTGGTGTATTAAATGAAGCACAGGGTAATGGGCTTGCAAGTAAACTTATGAATCCAATATTAAAATACAGCCAGTCAGAAAATATACCGGTCTTTCTTGAAACAGCAAATCCTCGAAATGTTGAAATATATAAGAAAAAAGGTTTTGTGATTATTGATTCTTTCAATGAAAAAAATATTTCAATTAATTATATGAGATTCAATTGATGTAGTTCAAATAAAGGATTTAATAAAAGCGTAATTAAGCTGAACTTCATATCATACAATTAAAAGGGTATTCTTACATATAATATTTCTATATAAAAAGACTCTGATGGTTTTATCGTCAGAGTTTTTTCTATTAAATATTGAATTTGGTGAATTCAATTCACCAAAATAGATTGAATTTGGTGAATTACTTTCACCAAAATCAATTATAATTGTCGATAACATAAGTATAATTTGAAAATTTTATAAAAAGTTACTATATGCAGTTGAATTACTTTCTTATTTAATCGGGAAAAATGTCAGATAACCGGTTGATATGTTCTATTTTTTTTATAGTACTGTAAAATGATACGTAGATAATTTTTATTTTATTAATTATAGTAATTCGAGAATAAAATTAAGCAACTAAATATCAGAAGATATAGTTTATTTCAAGTTGTTTTAAATGTATATTTATTCAATTACTAAAAAATATTTTCTCCTATTAAACAGTCAAAAATAACCTAAAAGTAAAAAACAAAGTACGTGTATCGTTGTTAGAAGTGATCATTAATTGATTTAGATAAAATAATTATTCATCTCATTTAAAACTAACTAATATGAACGCATCGTATATTTATCCCGGAGCATATTCGTTAAACGCTTATGCTACCATCAAAAATTGCAGCCAGGCCATTGAATTTTACAAAAGAGCTTTTGGTGCTAAGGAAACAGAACGATTGACATCCCCGGATGGACTCATTGTACATGCCTCTTTAGAAATTGAAGGCTCGTTGTTAATGATGTGTGATGAAATTCCTATGATGGGAAATAAAGCTCCCGAAACCCTTGGAGGTAATCCGGTGACTTTTAGTCTCTATGTCAAAGATGTCGATAAAGTATTTAAAAATGCCCTCGACGCCGGTGGTAAACAAATAATGCCTGTAGACGATCAGTTTTATGGTGACCGTACAGGTACACTCGATGATCCATTCGGATACCGGTGGATGATTGGAACCCACAAACGGGATGTAAGCCATGAAGAAATGCAAAGGCTTTGGGATAAGATGTTTGAATCGCAACGTTCTGCTCAGCATAATTAAATATAAACAAGAAAAGCCGCTCATAGAGCGGCTTTTCTTGTTTAAATGAACTCCGTTAGTATCTTATGTCTTAAATTGATGTGTTTTCTGGAACAACACTAATTTACAAATAGAACATCGACTTTAAACCCCTAGGGTTAACATGATTGTAGATAATAAATATCGAATTTAAACCCCTTTAGGGAGTGACATAAAAGACAAGCACAATAAAATCGTGTTTTGTTATTAGCCGTTGCCTCGAACAATACATAATGTCATCCCTACTCGATTATGAGATAAACAGCGATAGATCAAATTACAATCATTACACCCCTAAAGTTCAACGATAGTTTCGTCCTATGTTATTACAATTTATGGAATGTTCATTCTAAATTGAACTTTTTAGAACTGTATTTTATTATTAAACAGGTAATTTACACGTTTTTAAACGATAAACTTTATTCAAATCCTAAAAATTATTGGCTACTATTAAACACTCAAAAATAAACTGAAAGTAAAAACTATATTTTGAATCGGTTGTTAGATTTGATTATAAAATGATCCTGATTGATTTAGATAAAATAATCATTCATCTCATTTAAAACTCAAAATTATGAGCACATCACACATTTACCCGGGAGCGTATACGTTGAACGCATATGTGACCATAAAAAATTGCAGCGAAGCCATTGAATTTTATAAAAGAGCTTTTGGTGCCTATGAAAAAGGGAGATTATTAATGCCAAACGGACAAATCGGCCATGCAGAAATTCTGATCGAAGGTTCAATGCTGATGATGGCGGACGAAAACATTGAATGGGGAAATAAAAGCCCCGACACCATTGGTGGAAATCCTATGTCGTTCTGTATGTATGTTACGGATGCTGATGCTGTATTTCAGAAAGCCATTGATGCAGGTGCAAACATCGTCATGCCGGTCGAAGATTCCTTTTACGGCGACAGGGTAGGGCAGGTTATGGATCCGTTTGGATATAAATGGATGATTGCAACCCACAAGGAAGATGTAAGCTATGAGGATATGCAGAAACGTTCGGAAAATATGTTTACTGCCAGACAATCCAATTAAATAAATAAAAAGCGAATCAACGATTCGCTTTTATATTGATATTACTTTAAAAACATTTAATTTTCTTTGTCAAAAATCCAAATCTTAAACTCGTTGTCGTTGCGTACAGCTAAAGTTGCGTTGACTTCTTCACCGCTTTTTAATTTTATTTTGCAAGGAACAATTTCACCCACATAATTTTCTTTCTTATACGGTTCCCCAATTTCCAAAACTTCCATACCATACCAATTTTTGAAGTATTCTTTTCGTTCGATAGGTAAATTAGTATTCATAATGGCCGTACTATCGTTTTTAAATGCATTTAAAATCTTTTCTATTGCTTGTTTCGATGATATATCGACTAAATATTTAAATGATTGCACAAGACGTTTTTTAATATTTTTCTGTTTCTCTATAATTTTATTTTTATCGAGTGAAACATTATATTCAATCTTTTCTGATTTTAAAACAGGAATAAATTTTTCCTTGTAAAATACTGAAATCTTAAAGTTGCGTAATAATTTTGTTTTACTATCGAAAACATATATATGACGACAATTTGTTAAAAATGAACCTTTTATATTATTGTTATACCATCCAAATAAATCGCCAATCATAAAACGATATTTATCAATACTGCTGACTTTACTGTTAAAGATAAGTGTAACTGAATCTCCTTTTGTTTGCATATTTATCTTTGTATCTTTATTTTTAGCTACTTTTAGAACTGTCTCCATAAGCGATGTTGGTTTAAGAAACAGGGCATTGAATAAACCTAAGTCAGTAGTATCAATTTTCATATTTACAAGGCAATCATCGTAACTTCTCGAATGCCAGTATGTTTTTTCACCATCAAAAATATACCATTTATTTTTACATTCAAATTTCCATACCTGTGGTTGATCAAAAATAATTTCACCCGTCATTTGGTTCATTCTTTCTCTCATATCAATCACATCGGGGTTGTAAGTAAACGGATTTCTCATGGAATATGTGAATACAATTGTTTTTACTTCATCAACTTTTGAAATGGATTGTTCAATTAAATCCATTGCCTGGGCTTGTGTTCCGTTGCCCAAAACAATTGGTAAATAAATAAAAGCTGCCACAACAGCAGCAATTACTGAGTAATTCCTGATATCTTTCATTCTCTTTTTTCTTTTTTTAATTTGAATTATTACATTGCCTTTAAGCGATTGAGGCACGAGAGGTCGAATCTTTGGAGTCAGCTCATTCATATTGGTTTACTTTTAAAAGATTGAAGTTTCGCAACTTTTCAATAGCATATTTGTAACGCGATTTAATAGTATTCACGTTGACTTTGAGTATCCCGGATATTTCTACGAAGTTCAATGAATCAACGAATTTAAACCGCAATATTTCTGCCTGTTCGACAGGTAAATCGCTTAAAATATCATCAATTCGTAAAAACTCCGATAAACAGCGTTTTTCTTCTTCGTCAGTTAATTCATTTTCCAACTGTTCAATAGCTACATATTGAATTTTACTGTTTTTGCGAAGATAGTCGGTACATGCATTCGAAATGGTTTTCAACAGATACGCTTTCACATTATTTGCCGCGGACAAATGACGTGAATTTTCGTAAAATCGTATAAAAACTTCCTGCACAATATCTTGTGCCACTTCATACGAGCCAACCCTGAAAAACGCAAACGAAAATAACTGTTGCTGATGTTCATCGATGATGCGCTCAAGTTGTCGCATTTTATTGAATTCAATTCTCATATCATACTTTTCAATCGCTTTACACTATCAAGACGTAAAAATACTGAAATCGGTTTATTTTTTTAATAAAAAAAGATGCATAACAAAATATTGTTTCATTTTAAACTATTTATTTGATCTATTCACCCGGATTATTAAGCCTAATTTCCGTTACCTTAAGATGAATGACTATTTAATTTTTTTAATTGTAATGTAACTATTCAAATAATATTTATATTTGTACAGTTAATCATTTTTAATCAACCTGATAACTTATCTAGTCTGTTTAATTCCTAAAATTGTAATTTAAATGAATTGTAAAGCTATTATTTGTATCGCTGTTTTATTTTTAAGTATCAGTGTATCCGGACAAAAAGAAAATACGTCCAATGATGTTAATGCTGCCCAGACTAAATCGTTGAATGGGTCGGATAACAACGAATTGAGAATAAACCTCCTGATGGCAATCATGGGGTTGCCGGAACTGAATTATGAACGATACATTTCTGACAACATGGGAGTGGGATTAGCTGTTGCTATATCCCTGGATAAAGCCGAAAACGTATCAACACGCTCATTATTTACACCTTTTTATCGCCTTTATTTTGGAAATAAAAAAGCTTCCGGATTTTTTATCGAAGGAAATATGGCAGTGGCAGGACAAAAAGAAATAATCAGCAATTATTCTTATGATCAAAATGGTACTGCTTATCTGACAAATGTGAGTACACGTTCAACCACTAACCTTGGCTTTGGAGCTGCAATAGGAGCAAAATTTCTTGCCAGAAACGGATTTATCGGGGAAGTGTTTGTAGGTGGAGGAAGGTTGTTTGGAGAATCAATTGACCAGGCATACCCGAGAATTGGTGTGTGTCTAGGCAAACGGTTCTGATATAAAGAATTGGAGTATAAATACAAAAAAAGCGAATCATTGATTCGCTTTTTTTGTTTCTTAATTCTTTTGAGAGGTTTGGGGTACAATCTTAAACAATTTGTCGTTTCGTCGGATCAGTTCGCTGGTTTTCATCGAAAAATAATTTCCTTTCTCCACTTTCTCCACCGGCTTTAACTGAACACGTATTTCTTTGACTGTGTCTTCGTAGGCACCGGTAGTGTCTCCTGTAATCAGGATTTCATCACCTACCGACAGGCTCTGTGCTTCGAGCAGGAATTCGGCAACCCCTAATTTGTTGAAATAGTTGGTCACTTTGCCCACATACATCTTTTTGTGGGTGGCTGCCGATCCATAGGTATTGCTCCATTCACCCAGACGCTGACCAAGGTAGTATCCGTTCCAGAATCCGCGGTTAAAGACTTTGCTGAGGCGTATGTTCCATTCGTCCACTTTAACGTCGGAAAACGTCCCGCTGAGGCACGATTCAATGGCTTCCCTATAACAGGACACCACGGCTTTCACGTATTCAGCTCCACGGGCACGGCCTTCAATTTTAAATACCCTGACTCCGGCATTCAGCATTTCGTCCATAAATCCAATGGTCTTGAGGTCCTTTGGGGACATGATATAGTCGTTGTCGATTTCAAGTTCAATTTCCGAATCCTTGTCTTTGACTATATATTCTCTCCGGCAGATCTGATTGCAGGCACCCCTGTTGGCCGATAAGTTCTTCTCGTGCAGGCTCAGGTAGCATTTACCGGAAACCGCCATACACAGGGCACCGTGGCAAAACATTTCAATGCGGACAGGTTTTCCCTTGGCACCGTATATTTTCTCTTTTTCAATGGACCGATATATTTCGGCTACCTGGTTCATATTCAGTTCACGGGCCAGTACCACCACATCAGCAAACTGTGCATAAAACTTCAGTGCCTCGACATTCGAAATATTGAGTTGAGTGGATAAATGCACTTCAATCCCAATGCTGTTGGCATACATCAAGGCAGCCACATCGGCAGCTATAATGGCCGAAACATCCGATTCTTTAGCCACATCAATGATTTCACGCATTAAGGTAAGGTCATTGTCATACAAGATGGTATTGACCGTCAGATAGCTTTTTACGTTGTTTTCCTTACATATGTTGACAATGGTGCGCAGATCGTCGGTGGTGAAATTGCTGCTCGATTTACTGCGCATATTCAGCTTCTCAATGCCAAAATAGATAGAATCGGCACCTGCCTTGATGGCTGCCGACAAACTCTCCCACGAACCGGCAGGAGCCATGATTTCTATATCGCTTCTAACGACCCCTGGCCCCTGAAGGGGAACTAAGTTAGTTATGTCTTGTATATTTTCTGTATTCATTTTTTTCTAATCAATTGTAATAATTAAGTTCCCCTATAGTTTACAGAGAACCTTTCTTCTCTTATTCCCCTTTAGGGGTTAGGGGTCATTTATACTTCGGAGTCAGCTTTTCCATTGTGAAACACACCCCGAGCCTGATTTGTTGGTAGGGAAAGTCATGAATCCCATATTGGTATTGGGCAAAATAAGTTATGTTCTTTGATATTTTCGATATTTTGGCGGCATATACCATTGGAGCATCCCCGTAATCGGAACCGTACTTTACATTCGTATGCATCCAACCCCAGTATCCTGAAAGAGTATTTTCAAGTTTCCAGGTATCATTTCCAAGAATGATTTTACCGCCATACAAGGGAGCATCATCCTGTGTGCTTTGTCTTTCTGTTTCATAACACATAAAACCACCGTCGGCAACAACCCTGATCTCACTGATTAGACTGTTTTTTGTAAAGAATGATTTTCCTATTTCCGCATCAAAATAATACCCCGGCGTATCAAAATAACGTCTTTCCAGGTGGTTGGTGCCGGAAGCCGTTTTAAGGGTGGTGTTCAGAATAATGGACGGTACATTCTTTTTTTCCTTCTGGAGTAAGATTCTGGTCTGAAAATAAATATCGCCGTTTGCTTTGCCTGACGTATTCCCGTCCAGCATATCCCGTTGTGCACTTACCTGGTCGGTCACCTGGTAATGTTCAAGTATGGTGGACCATATTTTGAAGGAGACGCGTTCAGGGACAAGGGGAAACTCTATTTTTAAATAGCCGTTTTCGGTATGATCGCCGTGACCGAAATAATAATCACCCATCAGGCTGATGGTGGTTTTAGCTGGAATGGTGGCATCCGTAAATTCAGGTACCGGATTGGCATTGGGTCCGAACCAGGCAGTAGAGTAGGGGGTTTGAGTCTGTGTCTGAGCCGCAAGAGGTAAATAACAAAGTGCTATAATCAGGAGAATACAACTTTTTTTCATTTGGGTCATTTTGTTGAATGACAACAAAGATACGCAATAGTATTTTACTGGGAAATTCAATCTTTATTCAATATGGAATTTCAATGTATGTTTACAATTATCAACATATAAAGAAAATCGTTGCTGCCATAGGATTGCTGACTTTATAATCATCTTATATACAGTAAAATAATTCGATTTATTTTATAAGACCCATTCAGATTTTATACAAAACAATCTGTTTAAATCTGTGTAATCTATGGACAAAATCTTACATTTATCTCATATAGACATACTGTCTGGTTATTTCTAAAAATCTAATTATTAACCCTTAATTGTCAATTAAATTTCTAACTTTGCATTCTTTTTTGCATAATCATGAAAATTTCGAACATAGAATTTCCCAATAAACCCTTGTTTTTAGCGCCCATGGAGGACGTTACCGATCCGGCATTCCGATTGTTGTGTAAACGTTTTGGAGCCGACATGGTGTACACGGAATTTATCTCAGCCGATGCGCTGATCCGCAGTGTCAAACGTACAGAACAAAAGCTGACCATGTTCGATGCCGAACGTCCGGTTGCCATCCAGTTGTACGGACGTGAAGCCGATGCTATGCGGGAAGCTGCACAGATTGCCGAAGAAGAAGGACCAGAAATTATTGATCTGAACTTTGGCTGTCCTGTGAAGAAAGTTGCCGGTAAAGGGGCAGGAGCAGGGCTGTTGCGTGATATACCCAAAATGCTTGAAATTACCGCTGCTGTCGTTAAGGCGGTGAGACTACCGGTAACCGTAAAAACAAGGCTGGGGTGGGATGAAGACAGCCGTGTAATCGTTGAACTGGCCGAACAATTGCAGGACTGCGGTATTGCTGCACTTGCCATTCATGGACGGACCCGGGCTCAAATGTATAAAGGCGATGCCGACTGGACTCTGATAGGGGAAGTGAAAAACAATCCCCGCATGCATATCCCCATTATTGGTAACGGCGATGTGACCACTCCCGAAAGAGCTGCTGAATGTTTCGACCGCTACGGGGTTGATGCCATCATGGTGGGAAGGGCTTCTATCGGAAGACCCTGGGTTTTCGCCGAAATGAAGCATTATCTGGAAACCGGCGAAAAAATTCAGGTACTCTCTTTCGAACAACAAAAAGTTATCCTGAAGGAACATATTTTAGCTTCTGTCAATTGGCTGGATATTGTTGGAGACACTACCATTGAAAGTGTGAGCAACCAACGACTGAAAGGAATCATTCATTCCCGCAGGCACCTGGCTTCTACTCCTGTATTCAAAGGTATTCCGAATTTCAAGGAAACGCGGATTGCCATGCTTCGGGCTGATACGCTCACGGAACTTTTCGCAATCATTGATTCTGTTACCAATCCGACTTTTGAAAACATCATGAATGGTCAATAGAATAGTTTCTGTTCTCAAACAATATCCTGTTAATAATGTTATAAACCTTAGTTCTGTAATTTTTGATACGTATAACAATTTCACACATTGATTGATATAAAATTAACGTCTCAATATACTAACAAAATTATTCATGTAATGAAACAAATTCTAATCCCGATCTTTGCTTTAATGCTTATGACTTCAGCTTGCAATACCAAAAAAGATGCCGCCTTAGGTGCTGGTATCGATGTGGCGAATCTGGATACAACCGTATCGCCTAAAGTAGATTTTTATCAGTACGCCTGTGGAGGGTGGATGAAAAATAATCCCCTGACAGGAGAGTATTCCCGTTTTGGAAGTTTTGATAAACTCGCCGAAAACAACCGGAAACAACTCAGGGGGTTAATTGAAGAAATAGCTGCCAAACCAGCTTCAAAAGGAACCGTTGAACAAAAAATCGGTGACGTGTACAACCTGGCTATGGACAGTACCAAACTCAATGCCGATGGGTACAAACCAATTCAGGCTGACCTGAAAATGATAGGCGGGGCTAAAAATGTTTCGGACATTCTGAAACTTATGCCCGAACTATTCCTTGCAGGACTGGATCCTTATTTTACTGTCTTTGTAGAAGCCGATCCAATGAACAGTTCACTCGAACTTGTTCAGACGTATCAAAGTGGAATCAGCCTTGGACAACGTGATTATTATATCGAAAATGATGCCCATACGAAAGACATCCGTGATAAATATAAAGTGCATGTTGCTAAAATGTTCCAGATGGTTGGATTTACACCTGCCGATGCCCAAACGAATATGGAAGCTGTTTTGTCGATTGAAACCCGTCTTGCTAAGGCTGCCTATGATAAGGTGAAATTGCGCGACCCACATGCCAATTACAACAAAATGACTGTTGCCGACCTTCAAAAACTTGTACCGGAAATTAACTGGAATGTGTATTTGACTTCACTGGGACTGAAAGATACAAAAGATATCAGCGTATCCCAAAAGGAATCTTTGGTTGAAGTGGGTAAAATTATCGCTACGGAGCCCATAGCTGCCCAAATTGCCTATTTACAATGGAAACTGATCGATGAGTCGGCTTCGTACCTGAGTGATCCTATATACGCTCAAAACTTCGATTTCTACGGTAAGACCCTTTCGGGTAAAAAAGAACAATCCCCTCGCTGGAAGCGTGCTGTTGGTACGGTTGATGGAGTCCTGGGGGAAGCAGTCGGTCAAATGTATGTCAAGAAGTATTTTCCTGCCGATGCAAAAGAACGCATGCTGAAACTGGTAAGCAACCTTCAGGAATCGTTGGGCGAACGTATTAAAGCCCTGACATGGATGGGTGATTCGACCAAGGTTAAAGCCATTGAAAAGTTGAAAGCATTCTATGTAAAAATAGGATACCCTGATAAATGGAGAGATTATACAAATCTTGATATCGTGAAAGATTCGTATTATGCTAATGTAAAACGCGCCGGTAGATTCGAAATAGATTATAAATTTGCCAAAGCCGGTAAAAAAGTTGATAAAGCTGAATGGCAAATGACACCTCAAACCGTAAATGCCTATTACAATCCTTCAACAAACGAAATATGTTTCCCTGCCGGAATACTGCAATATCCGTTCTTCGACAGAACTGCCGACGATGCCTTTAACTATGGTGCCATCGGAGTGGTTATCGGTCATGAAATGACTCATGGATTTGATGATCAGGGACGTCAATTTGATAAAGAAGGAAATCTGAAAGACTGGTGGACAGCAGAGGATGGTAAGAAATTCGATGCTCGTTCTAAGGTAATGGCAGATTATTTCGACTCGGTAGATGTTGCTCCCGGTGTAAAAGGAAACGGTAAGTTTACGTTGGGTGAAAACATAGCCGATCATGGAGGTTTACAGATTTCTTTTGAAGCATTCAAAAAAGCAACAGCAAATGCTCCACTATCTGTAAAAAACGGTTTTACACCTGAACAACGTTTTTTCCTGGCTTATGCCAATGTATGGGCAGGTAACGTCCGTCCTGAAGAAATCCTTAAACGGACTAAATCAGACCCCCATTCACTCGGTAAATGGCGTGTAGATGGTGCTTTGCCTCATATCCAGGCATGGTACACAGCATTCGGAATCAAAGCCGGTGATCCAATGTACATCCCGGTTGAAAAACGCGTAAGTATCTGGTAATTTCAAATATTTATTATACTTAACAGGCTGCTACAATTTACTTGTAGCAGCCTGTTTTCATCGTAAACAGATAATTAGCTAAGGTTAGTGATATTTTTGTAACGGTTAGTGTCAATATTGCAATACGATTTAAATACCCGTTTTTCATCGAAACTATTTCATTTCGCTAAATATTCATCGCAATGAATTCCTGTATGAATAAGTTTTCAAAGTAAAAAAAATATTCCAACTTCAGACTTATCAATTCGTACAATTTAGTGTACGATTTGATACGAAAATGACATAAATGCTTATAGTCTTATTAAATTTACTTAATAAAACAATAAATCATTCATTTTATAGTATTGTGCGGTTTTTTAATATGCTTGGATGGAGTGATTAATAAGTAAAACTTTTTAATAAATATATTCATGAACAGTTTCTGAATATATACGTTTATGGAAGAGAAATACTTTATTATGCTTTGAAGTTATGTCTCCAGACGGAAGGTGATACTTTGGTGATGAGTTTAAATTGGCGACTGAAGTTGGATGGTTCACCATACCCCACCATTTCGGATATTTCAATCAAACTATAGTTGGGGTTGGTAATTAAAAGTAACTTTGCTTCTTCAATTCGCAGAGAATTGATCCATCCGTTGAAATTCATGCTTTCTTCACTATTGATAAATTTTGAGAGTGTCGTTCTGCCAATTTTTAAATGATGAGCCATGTCTTCAATATTAACCTCGGGTCTGAGATAATATTTTTCCTGAGTGATTACTTCTTTCAATTCACTCCACACCATATGTTTGTTGCTTTTTGAAACTTCTGTCGCGTTACTACTTACGGTATAAATGGCGGGTTCAATAAATTTGAACGTATTTGGATACTGAATATAGCAGATGCCGAAGACGAGATAAAATACAGTATATACCATATTAAATGCCAGTATTATATTCCCTGACTGGATAAAGCAGGATATCAATGCACTTATACCAACAGTAAACGAAGCAAAATAGCAATACCTGACCCACGGAAGATATAAACGGTACGTTTCCGAAAAATAATTGTTTATTTCATTTTTATATTCACGTACTTTTATAATAAATAAACTGCATAAATAGAATATCTGAAATATGTAAAAAAGTACAAGCAGTTCTCTTATCAATACCGGAGGTTGCAATGCTAGTTCAGTCAATTTACTCAGATTCGGTATAACCGGGTTTCCAAATTGAGAAGCTACTAAAATATAAAGAATATACAGAATAAAAACGGGAATCATTTGGGAATAAAGAAACCGTTTGATCTTAAAGTGCGGTTTAATAAGGGTAATCAGTGCTAAATTAAAAAACGTTGCCTGTAATGAAGAGATGGTCAGTCTCTCCATCGATATTAAATCCACAATGGTGATTTTAAAGAGCATGAGAGCAGCTTTGAACAAAACAACTATCAGGTATGCACCTGAAAGAAAACGGAGGGATATACGGTATTTATATAGTCCCTTGTTTCCGGGGATTGGAATTGTCAGGAATACAACGGCCATTGCCAGACATACCACTATGTGCGCTGTATTTACAAATATTGTCGCATTATAATCCATATAGAAAATATGCTAGACAAGTTTTATTCGCAACATGTTAAATAAAAAAAGCAAATATAAACATTAGAACACAAATGTAATAAAAATTTATAGAATATCTTATTTATTCTTATTTTTTATATTAAATAAATTTAAATATTTAATATCTGTTTGATAATCTATAATGACTTAAATTTTAGTGCTCTTGCAATTATTGATTATTTATTTTTTACTTTTTTTTGAATGATTCATATTGAATTTTACATACGAATCAGGTTTTTTATTATGCTTTCTGCTTAAAATTATCAATCTTAATCATTTAAAAACAAATAAGGCAGAACCTCATCGTCTGCCTTATTTTTTTTACGGTTATATCTTGTTTTACTTTCGATAACCTTTCGATAATTAATCGATTTACCATGTGTTTTAATTTCTTCTTCACGGCTTTGCTTTCGGGCTGCCTTTACTTGCTCCATGACAGAGCTTTTCTTTTTCATTTTCATATGATGATTTTATATAACAGTGTTTTTTACTTCTGATAATTATATTATTTTTGTTTTTAATTTTGGTTTAACCTGTTGGTCAATAACCCTGTAAGTGTTTACTATCCGGAATTTACGTAATTTGTGCAGCAGTTGTCTGGTAGTTCAAAGTGAGCTTCTCTTAAAGGCTTTCCGGATTATTTGAAACTATCTTTTAAACCGCGATTCCTAGATCACGGGTTGTATTAAATATTTCAACCCAAAATCCATTTAATATACAAAGATATGGAAAAGAAAGAATCTTATCGTTATTCCTTGCCACATTTTCAGCAACCCGGTCAGGCCTATTTTGTTACCTGGTGTTTAAAAGATGCCATCCCACCAAAAGCATTAGCAGAATATACTGATAAACTTAATCTTTTGTATACTCAAATTCAATATTATAAAAATACTAATGCTGACGAGGAAATTTTAAACTCGTTGAAGTCAGAGTTTAATTTAATCCGGAAGAACTATTTAAAGGCATTTGACGATTTATTAGATTTGCAAAAAACTTCCATAGTCAATTTGTCAAAAGACTCAAACAGAACTATATTAATGAATGCATTAATTTTCTGGGAAGGTAAAAGAATAGAAAATCATGCATTTACCATTATGTCAAATCATGTCCATTGGGTGTTCAGGGTTTTTCATACTGATGAAAAAGGAAATGCTGTTTATTTACAGGATATATTACAGTCTGTCAAACGGTATTCTGCAACATTAATCAATAAAATTGAAGGTGTTGGTGGTTCTTTATGGCAAAAAGAAAGTTATGATACTACTATCCGGGATGATATCCATTTATATAATGCTATTGATTACACAATTAATAACCCTGTTAAAGCCGGTTTAGTCACTAACTGGTATGAATGGAAAGGGACACGGCTGTTTGATGGCTCCGGGCAAATATATTAAAAAACTTACGATTATTTTTCCATCACTCGCGATTTCCATATCGCGATAGGATGATGTGGTTGGTGGAATGAATAAGAACGCGATATGGAAATCGCGTGTCCCGAAATAACTATTCTGCTGCTGTTTGAACTACTGAATAAGAATACTGGTCTAAACAATAGTTAGATTCATAATCCTGAGAATCTCATATTCCGGGAGTCGCGATTTCCATATCGCGATAGAATGATGTGGTTAGTGGAATGATTAAGAACGCGATATGGAAATCGCGTGTCCCGAAATAACTATTCTGCTGCTGTTTTGACTGTTGAATAAGAATACCGGTCCAAACGATAGTGATATTCATAATCCTGAAAATCTCATATACAGGGGCTCGCTATTTCCATATCGCGATAGAATGATGTGGTTAGTGAAATGATTAAATACGCGATATGGAAATCGCGTGTCCCGAAATAACCATTTGATCATTTTTTAAATAATTGATCAGGAAATGGATTATAACAAAATATTCACATCATTACATCATCACATCTTCAAATCATCACATTACTATATTATCCCATCAACCCTTCTTCACATCATCACATCATTCTATCACCACATCCCTTTTCCCATTTTCTACTTCTTCAATGTTCACATTTACGATGGAGTCGGGTAGGAGGGGGGCAATGTTTTCGGACCATTCTATAAAACATAAATTTCCGCTGTATAAATATTCTTCGGCACCAAGATCAAGTGCTTCCTGGATATTGTTGATCCGGTAGCAATCGAAATGATAAATGATCCTTTTATCTGAAGTCTCATATTCGTTCACGATGGAGAAGGTCGGTGAATTAACAGTTTCCTTCACACCCATCTCTTCGCAGATGGATTTTATGAATGTTGTTTTACCTGCACCCATTTTTCCGTTAAAAGCAAAAACTGTCCTGTTACCAATCTGGTCGATAAATTGACGGGCTGTGAGCTGAATGGTATCAAGAGATTCGATTGTTAATTTCATACTGTTTATTTTTAGAGGTAAGAGGAAAGGAGTAAGAGGTAAGAGGAAAGGAGTAAGAAGTAAGTGGTAAGAGTAAGCTTTGATTTAAGAAGGGTGTGTCAGGATTTCATTTCTTACTCTTACTTTTTATGTATTTCTCATTTCTCATTTTTTACTTCTTACCTATTTTTTATATTTCTGTTTTTTTCTGCAAAGTTAACCCTTTTTCCCTGTCCTAAAAACGGCATACAGGGTAGTTATTTTATTCTATCCGATTCTAAGAGCTTCAACGAGTCCTGAAAGTAGTTATAAACTATTGAAGCTCTGCTAGTTCCAGCTATTTCAATCAATTCCTTCAAATTGGCGCTTTTAATTCGTTTTATGCTCTTAAAATGGGTGATGAGCTCATTTTTTGTTTTTTCACCAATTCCGGGTATCGTATCGAGCTCCGAGGCAATTTGAGACTTGCTTCGCTTGTCACGGTGGAAGGTGATCGCGAACCGGTGAACTTCATCCTGCATCGAGGCCAGTAATTTAAAAAGTTGATCGGTTGGTTTTAACCCGATCGTCTTTGGAGGAAATCCAAAGAGCATTTCACGTGTGTGGTGTTTACTGTCCTTAGCAAGTCCGGCAATTGGAATTGTTAATTTTAATTCATCTTCCACCACCTGGCGTATTACTTCCATTTGTCCGATCCCGCCATCGGCAATGATCAGATCGGGTAGAGGAGTCTCTTCACTGATCATCCGGGTATACCTGCGTCGCACCACTTCTTTCATGGATGCATAATCGTCTGGGCCCACCACCGTCTTAATGTTGTACTTCCGGTAATCTTTTTTCGAAGGCCTTGCTTTTTTGAATACTACACAGGCTGCCACAGCATCGGTCCCTGAAATGTTTGAATTATCAAAGCATTCAATGGTCATGGGTGGCTTCTCCATGTGTAGTACTTCCTGTATAGATGTTAATAACTGGAAGCTACGTTGATCTGGATTCAGTTTCTCTGCCTGTTTCA
>Ga0302286_10001098_pt1 | contig 20516 bp, 22 predicted proteins | sample III_Fen_E2_3_FD_198765 | JGI IMG/M metagenome (GOLD analysis project Ga0302286, IMG submission 198765) | Peat permafrost microbial communities from Stordalen Mire near Abisko, Sweden - III_Fen_E2_3 | ecosystem: Environmental > Terrestrial > Soil > Wetlands > Permafrost | place: Sweden: Abisko...
GCAATATAAACCAGTTCACCTTCCTGATCAAAGAGTTCAGGAATATTGGAAACAAACGATTCTAAATTTTTGTATACCGGGTTGATGACGATTTTCATAAATTATAAAAGGGCTTTTTCAATGTGGTTGATAACATTCACGGGTAAAATTTGATACAAACAGGCATAATCCTTCCGGTAACAGGGTATTTGACCGTATATTGAACAGGGTCTGCAGAACAGATCGACCTGAATTGCATTCCCTGATAACTGATTCCAACCCATAAATCCGGCATAAGGATGCGTGGCACCCCAGACAGATACCACCGGAATGTTGACTAGGGATGCTAAATGCATGTTAGCCGAATCCATGGAATACATAAGGTCCAGCCGGCTCATTAAAAGCAATTCCTTGCTCATGTTCAGTTTCCCGACCAGGGATATCAGGGTGGGATATTTTACAACAAGCCGGTCCACAATTTCTTTTTCACTATCACCTCCTCCAAATATAAATACCTTTACCCGCTGGTCACTGGCAAAATGTGCAATGACTTTTTCCTGAAGTTCAAGAGGATAGATTTTACCTTTATGTTTTGCAAAAGGAGCGATACCAAGCCATTTTAAATTGTCCTTTTCACCTGTTAGTGTAATTAATTCAGAATTAAATTTATTCTCTTCAATAAATATTGATTTAAAATTTAAATCGAATTTAAACCCCAGCTTTTCAAGAACTTCATAATAACGGGTAAAGCCTGATTTTAATTGAACGAATGTTTTGTTCTTCTTCTGAGTAAGTTTTTTCTTTTCATTCCTTCCTTTGACAATAGAGGCTGTCCTGACTCCGTCCAGCATAAATCGTACCCTTAGATATTGGGTACGTAATACCGAATGGAAATCAGCAACAAAATTAAATTTTTCAGCACGCAATTCTTTGTACAATAAATTCAATCCCGGAATTCCATTGTATTTCCCTTTTAAATCAATGCCCAAAAATCGAACATTGGAAGGTAATTCCTGAAATAAAGGCTGAAAGGAACTTCGGCTCAATACGGTTATTTCGTGCATAGGATATTCCTGTGCCAGTGAATAAATCACCGGTATGGTCATGGCTACATCCCCAAGGGCAGAAAATCGTATGATGAGAATCTTTGACATTATTTGCTTTTACCGTATAAAACAGGATTAAGGGCAGGATCGTTGTACATTTTCATTTGTTTGTACACTTTCATTCTCTTATCTCCTTTGGAAATGTCTTCGATTAACTGATCAATTGAAGTTGACAAATCTACCTGCTGATCCAGTAAAATATTTAATTTAATCTGACACTGTGCCAAATGCTCAGGGGATGAATCTTTTCTGTCGACTTCCTGTTGCATGTGATAGATCTTCAGGTGCAGAATGGATAGGCGGTCAATAGCCCAGGCAGGACTTTCTGTGTTCAAAATAGCAGTTGAATTTGCCTCAACATCTTTATACAGGTCAAAGAAATAGCTGTCAATCAATTCAACCAGATCAGTCCGTTCCTGATTCGACTTATCAATCCGGCGTTTCAGAGTGAGTGCTTCAACCGGATCAATATCAGGATTCCGGATGATATCTTCCAAATGCCATTGAACGGTATCAATCCAGTTTTTTAAATACAGGTAGTACTCAATGGACTTGAACTCATACGGATTATGAATGGGGGCATCCACATCATCAGTTACATGGTAGGCCTGAACAGATTCGTTGAAAATACGGTTACTTAATTGGATAAAAGTCATATTATTCGATTATAAGATGATAAATTTTTATAAATTAGTTATTTGAAAATATCCCTGTAATTTTTTTCCAGTAATATTTGAATGGTTGTGAAAACTTAAGATGGCTCCATGGATAAATACTGTTTTGAATATGAATTACAGGAAGTGAAGTCATCAGATAATTTTTAAACCCCAGTTCCAGGGATTTTTGAGATATAAACTGATCATGCCAGGTTCTTTCCGGATTTAAAGTATCAAAATTATAGGTAGCTAAAAACGAACTGCTCAACATGGAACAACAAAAACGCAGTTTCTTTTTTGTGTTTACCATTCCCGGATGAAATCTTTTTGCAAATGAATACGGGAAATTCACTTTATGGTTCTGATCAGTTGTGACCGATGCAATCATCCCCGGGTTTTCAAGTCCTGAAACAGAATCATACATACGTTGGATGGTATCTTTTTCAACGGTTACATCCGATTCTATAATCAGCAAATGTGCATTTTCGAAATTTGCTCTTTGTTGGGCAATTTGTAAAATCAATAAATAATTTGGTGAAGGATGAAGGGTTATTTCCTTTAAATTGACCAATGTAAATCCTAACATTTCAGAAGATTTTGTAAGTGCTTCTGTTGTTGTGTCCGAACTGAAATCATTGTACACCGTATAACTGAACTTCACGGTCACTTCCGAGTCCATAATGCTCTTTATGGTTTTAAGTGATGATTCCAGCGAATCTTTTACCGGAGTAAGAATATGTAAATTATTCATTATTAATCTTATTTGAAAAATCGATTGATGATTGGTATCGTGCGTAACGGAAAATCACGCTTTACCAATAATGTAAGGAATGCAAGCATTAAAAAGGATTTAAGGATAACATTAACAACTGTATAGGGCGTCTTAATAAATAAGCTGATCACATAAAACAAAAGTGTCACAACAGTATATAGCCCTATGGTTTTTAAATCATATTTTATTGGCATATATTTCTGTCCAAAATAATAGGATACCACCATAATTACAAAGTAACAGCTGAATGCAGCCCATGCACAGCCCATATAGCTGAATTTTGGAACTAATAGGATATTCAATACTACAATAATGGTAGTTCCTAATACCGAGAACCAGGCACCATACATTGTTTTATCAGTTAATTTGTACCAGAGTGAAAGGTTGAAGAATATACCCTGAAAGATAAAAGAAAACAGTACAATGGGTACAACATTTAACCCCACCCAGTAATTGTGTTGAATGACATACTTGAAAATATCCATGTATAGTACCATGCCCAGGAAGATGAACAAAGCAAATAAAATGTAATACTTCATGGCATCAGCATACACCTCGAGGCTGTTTTTATCCTTCCTTTGTGCAAAAATGAACGGTTCGTACGAATACCGGAATGCCTGTGTAAACATAGTCATTACCAGTGCAATTTTTGAAGTTGCTCCATAAATTCCTAGCTGCGTATCTCCAAAATGGCCCGGCAATATCATCTTGAAAAGTATTTTGTCCAGTGTCTGGTTCATGGTGCCTGCAATACCCAGCACCAACAAAGGCAAAGAGTATTTGAGCATTTTCTTTAGCAACGCCTTGTCAAATTCAAATTTCACAACGAACACATCAAATAATAACAGGATGGTTACCAATGCAGTAGAGAATATGTTTGAAATAAAGACATATCCTACCCCGTAATCCGGTTTATAGAACCAACTGATCAGGTTGGGTGCTTTTATCATCAACCAGGGGCATGCCACAAGGAAGAAGATATTAAAGAATATATTGACAAATATGGCAAAAAGATTGAGAGCAACAAACCTTACAGGACGATTTTTAAACCTGAGGTAAACATATGGAATACATCCAAATGCATCAAAAGCTACCGTAGTTCCCAACATGGCAATGAATTCGGAGTGGTCAGGATACCCCAATGCCACGGCTATCGGATGGGAGAATATAATACAGATTGCTGCAAAAATGAGCGACGTGAATCCTACAGCTATCAGGGTAGTACTGTATACTTTCCCTGCTTCTTCTTTGTTATTGTTGGCAAAGCGGAGAAAGCCCGTTTCCATTCCATAAGTCAGCATCACCAGCAACAAGGCAGTCCATGCATATAAGTTGGTGACTATCCCATAATCGGCAGGACTGGCAAAAACATAAGTATACAGTGGTACCATCAACCAGTTGAGGGATTTTCCCACAATGCTGCTGACTCCATACATGGCAGTATCCTTTGCCAGTTTTTTCATTTGTTGTGCCATTCTTTTTCTCTGTATGTTATGTCGGTTAATTCCGATGGTTTAGGAATATATATATGACTAAAGACTTATTTTCTCAATACATTTTCTGCCAGTTCAATTGCTTTTTGAAGCTTTTGTTCCAATACTTTTTTGTCAGGCAAAACAGTTAAGTATTCAGCTACTTTTATGTGTTCATCGTTGTCCAACATAAGATAATTTATTTGTTCAGGCGATTTCTCACTGCATAGTATAAGTCCGATAGGTTTGTTTTCTCCTTCCCGTTGCTCATTATGTTCTAGCCAACGCAGGTATAATTCCATATTTCCTTTGTATGCTGCTTTAAATTTATCAAGTTTTAAATCGATCGCTATAAGTCGTCTTAACCCGCGATGAAAGAATAACAAATCTATATAAAAATCCTCATTATCTATGATAATTCTTTTCTGTCGGGCAAGAAACGCAAAATCGGTTCCCATTTCTGTGATAAAACGTTGAATGTTTGCTAAAATAGCCGATTCCAGGTCTTTTTCACTGTATGAGTCATGCAGGCCAAGAAAATCAAGAAAATACGGATCCCGAAAAGCTAAATCAGGAGTCATTTTCTTTTCATTCTTCAATAACTCCAGATCATTTACAATAGTTAGTTCAGGCTTTTTGCTGATGGCAGTCCGTTCATAAAGCATACTGCCCATACGCTCTTGTAAAGTCCTCACACTCCAACGTTCGTGAATGCATAGTTGGGTGTAAAATTCACGTTTAATAGTTTCCTTAATTGGGATAATATTACGAATATGTGTCCAACTCAATTGTGTACTCAGTGAGTACACAATCTCCGAATGCTGATATAATAAATTGAAATTCACAAATAAATGCAAGTTCTTTTTATTAAATCCGGAACCATAAAGTTGCAATAACTCTTTACTAAGTTCAGCAATTATATTCTTGCCATAATCAGCTCTGTTATTTTTTAGAATATCGTCATTGATTTGTTTTCCGATATTCCAGTATAAAAGCGTAAGCTCACTGTTTATTGTTAAAGCAACACGTTCGCGTGTACCGTCAATTAATGATACGATCGCCTGAAGTAAGTCCTTCTTTTGAAGTTCAATTTTACTCATAATTTGTTGTTTTAAATTGTCAAATCTGTGTGCACAATTGATATCCATAACCAGCAAATTATGCTAATCCTTCCGTTTGAAATAATTCAAAACTTTTTCCACCCACTTCATTTCGGTACTGGGTTCAAAATCTTCCGCTTTGAGGTATCCGCCATCGAACAACAGTTTTATGGCTTCTTCTGCTTGTTCTGAACGTACCTGAAGTTTTACCCCTCCGTTTACATTTGCATAATCACGGTTTAAAATTGCATCCTGTCCGAAACATTCTATCTCAAACGATTCGAGATACGATTTTGCCATTTCAAATTCGATTGATCGAGTAAAAGACCTGACAGTTATGAGTTCGTCCATATTAAATAGTATTTAAAGGTGAATAAATAATTTGAATTTCAAATAACTAATTAATTGTAATCTGGTTGATTATATACCGACTACTTACTATTAAAAAAGACTACCTGTTTCTCCCAGTCTGACTCTCCCCAGGTGTTTATATGCCAGTTCGGTTACTTCTCTGCCTCGTGGTGTTCGTTTCAGGAATCCTTCCTTAATCAGGAATGGTTCGTAGACTTCTTCAAGTGTGCCGGAGTCTTCACCCAGGGCAGTGGCAATGGTGGTTAATCCTACCGGTCCTCCCTGGAATTTATCGATGATGGTGGTCAGAATTTTATTATCGATTTCATCCAGACCATATTTGTCGATATTGAGAGCTTCAAGGGCATAGCAGGCTATTTCCATATCGATGCTCCCGTTTCCTTTTACCTGTGCAAAATCCCTGACGCGCCGGAGCAGTGCATTCGCTATACGGGGGGTTCCACGGCTGCGGCCCCCGATTTCAAGAGCTGCCTGATTTTCAATTTCCACATGCAAAAGCGATGCTGAACGTTTGATAATGCCGGTAATTACATCTAGGTCATAATACTCAAAATGGCAGTTAATGCCAAAACGTGCCCGCAAAGGTGCAGTAAGCAGTCCGCTACGGGTAGTGGCTCCAATGAGTGTAAACGGATTTAATTCCAGTTGAATGGACCGAGCACTGGGTCCCTTATCTATCATGATATCTATCCTGTAATCTTCCATGGCCGAATACAGGTATTCTTCCACAATGGGGCTCAGTCGATGGATTTCATCAATAAAAAGTACATCGTTTGGTTCAAGGCTCGTCAGTAGCCCTGCCAGATCACCCGGCTTATCGAGTACAGGTCCTGATGTGATTTTAAACCCTACGTTCAGTTCGTTGGCAATGATGCTCGAAAGAGTAGTCTTGCCCAGTCCGGGAGGTCCGTGAAGCAGTACATGGTCGAGTGATTCTGTACGCATACGGGCAGCCTGAACAAAGATCTTCAGATTCTCGACAATTTTGTTTTGTCCGCTAAAATCCGAAAAAGTCAGCGGACGCAACGCGTTCTCAAACTCTTTTTCACCCGTCCGGTTGTTTCGTATATCAAAATTGGTTTCTTCCATGTGTATTTAAATAACTTTTCCAAAATTCTAAAATCCGGGAATTGTTCTAAGTTGACTCTTATATTTCATTATTCAAAAGACAATCCACATTCAGGGCATTTGTTTTCGTTTTCAAGTAGTTTTTGACCACATGCCGGGCATTTATCTTTTACTAAAACAATATTATCTCTTTCAGTAATATTTCTTTCCATATTATTTATTTTATGGCCATCCTTGAAAGTCAAAACCGGTTTATGAAAATAACTGGTATAAATCTCTAACCAGAATTCCTGATTTTTTTCACCTTTACATCCGATTATTTTAAGGTGTTCTGTTTTTGACCAAATCAATGGAGTCGTATAGAAAAAACTAAACTGAAAATTAGCTGGTTTTTTGAATGGACTTCTTTGCCAGTCTTTCTTTTTAGGGCTTATAATATCAACTAGTGCATAATTTCTTATTTCAAGATAGCCTATAATTTCTTTTTTATAAGTGCGTAAATAACGATTATAAATTAATCGAAATTGATCAAATAAGATATAAAGCACAAAAAATAATAAAATCAAGATTCCTAAAAATTCCATTTTAAATTATTTAGAATTATAGTGTCAGGCTCTTGAATACCTCTTCCATGCTCCGCTCAATTGGTTTTATCATCAAAATCTTATTGTTGGTCAGTACGGCAAAATCATAGATATCACCCCGGACATCGGCAGTAGCAATAATGGTGAAATGAGTATCACTTATTTTGCTGACTGAGGAAATATGGTTTATCTTATCCAGTTCTTTTGTAGAAACAGGATTCGAAAATTCAACTTCGAAATGAAGGCTTTCTTCTGAAAATTCTTTTATTTTTGATAAATCGGAATAATCCGCTACAATAACTCCTTTGTTGATCACGATCACCCGGTTACAAATGGCTTTGATCTCCTGCATGATATGCGTACTGAGCAATACGGTTTTATCTTTTCCGATTTCACGGATCAGACTCCTGATTTCTTCCAGTTGATTCGGGTCGAGTCCGGTGGTAGGCTCATCGAGTATCAGTACCCTGGGATTGGGAATCAATGCCTGAGCCAGCCCAACCCTTTGACGAAAACCTTTTGATAATTGTCCTATTTTTTTATGAAACTCCGTACGCAATCCAACTTTGTCGATCAGTTCATTCACCCGATGCTGCTTTTCTTTTCCTAATCCGTAGATCTCGGCAATAAACAGGAGGTATTCTTTTACATACATATCCTGATACAATGGATTTTGTTCCGGTAGATACCCTACAAAACTTTTGGTTACCATCGGATTTTCGCTCACTTCAACATTACAGATTTTGACCTGTCCTTTGTCGTATGACAACGCTCCTGCAAGAATCCTCATGGTTGTAGTCTTTCCGGCACCATTTGGGCCAAGAAAACCGACTACTTCCCCCTCACCGATTTCAATAGTAATATTATCAAGGACAGTTTGTTCCCCGTATTTTTTGGTTAAATTGGATATGCTGATTGACATGACTGCTTGATTTTTGACAAATGTACAAATAAGCCGTGGTTACCGAAAATTATTTGATAGCTGAGTAAACGATACCCCGGAGTATTTTTTTTAGGAAATCCGTTTATTTAGAAGTTTTAAAAAGATTCATACCCAAAGACACTGCAATGTACCATCCAATAATAAGTGCAAAGGCATTTATCCTGAAAATCAATAATATTATCAAGCATCCAAGCAAAAATAAATACTGAATCTGATTGTCTTTCCATTTCAAATTCTTGAATTTAAGTGAAAACATTGGAAATTCAGAAACCAGCAAATAGCAGAATACTCCGATTAATATAAGAAATGCCCATAGGTTATTCATCAATAAAGGAGAGAATGAATAAACCATTCCCGCCCAGAAAATGGCGTTTGCCGGAACAGGCAATCCTAAAAAAGAAGTGGTCTGACGATCATCAATATTAAATTTAGCCAACCTGAGCCCTGAGAATACCGGTATCAGAAATCCCAGAAAAGGGATCCATTGGTTGATCCCGGTTTCTGTCAAAAGGGAAAAAACAATAGCTCCCGGTGCCAGTCCAAAACTTATCATATCGGCCAGTGAATCGAGCTCTTTGCCCATTGCTGAATAGGCTTTCAACAACCGTGCGGCAAAACCATCCAGAAAATCGAAAACCGAAGCCAGTAAAATAGCAATAAAAGCTCCCTGGTAATTCCCTTTAAAGGCCAGATAGGCAGCTACACAACCAGAAAATAAATTGAGACAAGTGATGAAATTTGGAATATGCTTTTTCATATAATTTTAATTATTCTTTATTTTTACTATCTATCCAGATGGTTACAGGACCATTATTCACCAGTGCTACTTTCATATCGGCTGCAAATGTACCTGTCTGTACTTTTTTACCAAGTTGATTGCCAAGCTGTTCACAAAAATGTTCGTAAAGTGGGATGGCTGTTTCATGTTTCGCCGCTTTGATATACGACGGCCGGTTCCCTTTCCGGGTCATGGCATGCAATGTAAACTGGCTTACTACCAGTATTTCCCCATCAATGTCGAGCACTGATCGGTTCATAACCCCTTTTTCATCATCAAAGATACGCAATCCTGCCACTTTCGAAGCCAGCCATTCCGAATCAACCGGTGTATCGGCCTCTTCAATGCCGACAAGAACCAATAAACCAACCCCTATTTTGGATGTAATACGGTTATCAATTTCTACCGAAGCCTCATTAACCCGCTGAATTAAAATACGCATAACTTATTTATTGGATCTGTTTTTTCAGTCTGTAAAATTACAAAAAAATGTCGATAGTCAGTTTGGTTGATTTATTAAGTTGAAAGATTGTTTATTAGTATAGAAAATATCCGGATTTTTAATCATACATTTTTAATCTGTTGATAATATTTTACCTGCTGCAATATCCGGATTTCCTGTTTGTATTCACTTTAGTGTGAAATTTCAACCCTGTTTTAAATGATTATATATTTAAAGCATTCTGTCTTAAGTATGATTTTTCAAATGCTTTTTCACCGTTTTTGGAATAGTTTTGGAATGGTTTTGTGAACTATAATTCGTTCATTTATTTTCAAAATATATGCCATATACCTTTATAGATATATGGCATTTGTATGGCGAATAATTGAATATTAAGTGACTGATATATCAATAAGACCTCGGATCTAAAACCAATCCAAAACTGCTTCAAAACCATTTAGCGTTAGAAATGGATTCGTAATACAAATATAAAAAGAAAATTTGATGATCCGCTTTTTATTTGAAATAATTCAGGTGACCCCAACTAAAACAGCAGAATTATTTATTTACTGTCAGATGAGTAAAATTGAATACTTTCGATTGTTCATGGACAATGATGATGGTTGAAGGTTATGACATATTCGCTTTTTTAAAATCATCAATCAGGCACAGGCATATTGTGAGAACAAATCAAAAACTCCTCATAAAAAATCAATTTTTACTTCCTGATTTGTAAAAAATACACCAAATTTGTACGGACTATTGAAATTCATTTTTTTTAATTGGGAAAGCCGTAATCACTAATATTCCATTAAGGCGGAATTGAATAATATTTATTTAATCTTTGTTGCTAAAACATTTTAAAATGATAATACAAAAATTTAAAACGATCATCATTAGTCTTCTTTTACTGACGTACATTTCGGTAACGGAAGCAAAACCTTATTCAGTGTGGATGGCAGATTCTGAACTAAAACGTAATCCTCAAAGTTGGATGGTCGATTTTTGTAAAAAACCTAAATGGGATTATTGCAACGGATTTGAACTTCAGGCAATTTATCAGGTATGGAAACTGACAGGTGATCAGAAGTATTACGATTATGTAAAAAGCTACGCCGACACCATAATCAGTTCAGAGGGACAAATAACCGGTTATAAAATGGAGGATTATAGTCTCGATAAATTGAATTCCGGTAAATTTTTATACGATTTGTATTTAAAAACCAATGATCAGAAGTATAAAAAAGCAATTGATATCCTCCGGAGTCAGATTAAAAACCAACCACGGACAAGTGATGGGGGGTTTTGGCATAAAAAGATATATCCGGGTCAAATGTGGCTGGATGGGTTGTATATGGCGTGTCCTTTTCTTGCCGAATATGCTTTTCGTTTCGGAGATAAAGAATTGTATGATGAAGTAGCCCATCAGATGCTGACGGTGGCAAAGCACACGTACGATCCTAAAACCGGACTTTATTATCATGGGTGGGACGAAAGCCGTAAGCAACGCTGGTCGAATCAGCAAACAGGTACTTCGCCTAATTTCTGGTCACGAAGTATGGGATGGTACATGATGGCAATGGTTGATGTACTTGACTATTTACCCGAAAATCATCCTCAACGAACGGAAATTATCAGTTTGCTTTTGAAATTAAGTCAATCATTAGAGAAATACCGTGACCCTCAATCAGGAATGTGGTATCAGGTGACCGATAAACCGGGTGAACCTGGAAATTATGTAGAATCATCGGGATCGGCCATGTTTATCTACAGTTGGGTGAAAGGAGCACAAAAAGGATATTTACCGAAATCATTCGGTGTAAAAGGTGCAAAAGCTTACACGCAGTTTGTAAAACAGTTTATTATTAAGAATCCGGATGGCACTATTTCGGTAACCGATGCGTGCTCGGTAGCAGGTTTGGGGGGAGAACCCCGGTACCGGGATGGAAGTTACCGGTATTATGTTTCGGAACCAAAGAGAACCAATGATGCTAAAGCAGTTTCACCGTTTATTATGGTGAGCGTATTATTGAAAAAATAAGTGATTCATTGTACAAACAAAGACCCATTTTCAAATAATCAAATGAAAAAAATTGCTCTATTTTTCTTTATTCTAATAAGTTTAACCGCCCGGTCACAGCAACAGAATTATATTGTTGTGGATAGGAACGGATACGTCAGGATGGAAATGGACGAAAGTGCTCACTGCTACGCAAGCAGAAGGATACTCCCTTGAAAAATATTGGGCGGTTATGACGTAGGATGGGTTCCAACCAAATAAACTACAGTTTTCCATTAAATATCACTATAATATAATGAAAATAAAATATATATTGTTGTTTTTACTGACTTTCAGTATGACACAGGCTAAAACCAGGATATTTACCATTGGCGATTCTACAATGGCTGATTATGATACGATAAAGTATAGTGGTGATAAAGAACAACGTGGTTGGTGTCAGCTTTTTCCTGCTTTGTTGTCGGATAGTGTGACATTGAAGAATGCGGCTAAGAATGGCCGGAGTTCGAAGTCGTTTTATAAAGAAATCTGGGTAAAACTCCGGGATCAATTGCAACCGGGAGATTATGTATTTATCCAGTTCGGGCATAATGATGAAAAGCAGAACGGACTGGATACCGACGAAAACGATTCGACAGCACGTGGTACCAATCCGTGGAGCCTGTACCGGAAATATCTGAAACTTTATGTAACTGAGGCACGTGACAGAGGGGCTATCCCGATATTATTCACTCCTGTTGTTAGAAGATATTTTGCAGATGGTAAGCTAACTCAAAAAGCACAACATAATTTAATTGATAATGCTGCGGATACCACCCTGAATTATGTTGCGTCCATGAAGAATGTTGCCATGGAGCTCTCCGTTCCGCTGATCGATATGACAGCCTCAACCAGACAGCTTGTTGAAAGCTATGGCCCGGAGAAATCCAAAAAAGACCTGTATATCAATACCGATGATACTCATTTAAAAAAAGAAGGAGCCTATCAGTTTTCATTGTTGGCAGCCAAAGAACTTGTAGAAAAAAACATATTAAAAAATTACATCCTCGTGAAATAAAAACTGTCACGGACAGTAAATCCTCTCATGAAACTAACTGAAAAACATGTACAATTTACAATTTTAAATTTACAATTTGCCCGCTAACACTCGTTTGTTTCTTAACATTTTAGGTTCCACAGTGCGGAACAATACGCTCTTATGAAAAATTCATCATCGCTGGTCCTTGCTTTTGTTTTGTTTTGTTCTGTATCATTAAAGGCACAGGGTATTTCAAAAGTCCGGGTATCTGATATGGGAAATGGGAATTATAAGAATCCTGTTTTGTTTGCCGATTATTCCGATCCTGATGTGTGTAGGGTAGGGAAGGAAGTAGTAGGAAGTCGGTAGTTAGTAGTAGGAAGACGGGTTGTTAGTCGGTAGTAGTCAGTAGTTTATTATAAAACAGAATGAGACATCGATTGATGCCTCATTCTGTTTATAAAAAACGATCTTTCAATTCAGATCAACTGATAATTTTTATTTTGAGTTAAATAATACCCTGCACTACCCACCAAAGGAAGACAAAAGATGCCACCAAGAATATAATAAATGGAAACGTGTTTGATAATTATCACAATTTGTTCAATCAGTCCGGTAGTGATTCCCAGATAGATGGATAAAGCCATGCCAAAGGCAGCAAAAATCCATACGATCCAACTGTGATCGGTATGTTCGGGGAGTCTTCGATTCACCCGTTGAGTAAAACCGTTGTCCGCGATTTCCTGTTTGTGTTCACTGAAAAAGTCTTTCAGTAACTTGTCTGATTTATTAGTTTCCATATCCTGCTTTTGTTAAGTAAACAGTTAATTTTTCTTTTCCTTTCAGAATGTAGGTTTTGGCAGTCCCGAGAGGACAATTCATTATTTTAGAAATTTCTTTATGCGTCTTATCTTCCATATAAAACAATAAAACAGCAGTTTGTTCTTCTTTGCGTAACATTTTTAACGCTTTATAAATATCCATCTTTTCAGCCGAGAACTCATTCAAGGTATGATGCTGGCTGTCAATGACCACTTCGTTAATATCTTCATAATGTTTTTGAGCCCTTACCGAGTCGTAATACACATTATAGGCAATCCTGTACAACCAGGTAGAGAATCCGGATAATCCTTTGAAAGCAGTAATGTTCAGATAAGCCTTGATAAACGTTTCCTGAGCCAGATCGTCGCTTAACGGACCATCGCCTACGGTAAGGTTCATAAAGAACCTCCGTATAGGCGACTGGTATTTACAGGTTAGTTTATCGAATGCGTTTTTGTCGCCCAGTAATGCAACCTGTGTGACCCAGCGGATATCATCCGTGTTGCTCATCGTTGTTTCCTGTTGTATCAGGTTTTGGTTTTTCCAGAAAATGAACCAGCAAATAGCCAATACCAACAAAGGTAGGAACAATACCTACAATGAGTGCATTTTTTTGACCAATAAACAGGAATGAAATCAGCAATGCTATACCAATTACAAACCACAGAATACCTTTTTTCAGATTGGATGCCGGATTTGCTTTTTTAGGTTCGTCAAAGAAATGTTCGGGAACCGTTTGACCCATTTCAAGTGATTTGGAATATAAATCGTACTTACGTTTGGACTCTTCTTTCCGGGCCTTTACATTCATGTAAATAATGGTTGCCACAAACAGGAAAGGCAATAATACGATCAGAAAGAGTTCGAAACCATTAAAAGGATTGTCATTATGTCCTTCATTGATGATTTGTTGCTTTTGTACTTCCTGTTCTCCTTTTTTAAGTTCAAGAATTTGATTAGGCGATAATTTAGAGAACATGGCCGAATCTTTCTTTTGTTCCTGAATCTCTTTACTGGTACTGATGACAGCCTGTTTAAGGCTATCCATATTAACACCTTTTTCTGCTGCATGAGCCCCGACAAATAAAGTCAAAGCCAATAAAAATAATCCAATCCGTTTCATAATTGTAAATTTTAAAGTGTAAAAATAATGTTTGTTTTCTAATTAGACGAAACGAACATTCAATTTGGATTTAAAACAAACAAAAAGAATTGAGATTTAACTTTTAAAGATGAAAATAAATTTGGAATGGTTGAAATTCCGGGATAAAATTACTAATATTTTCGCGTAACCGAGAAAGACAGTTTAGGAAAAAACAGAATCGGTAAAGAAACACCAACTACCAGCGCCAGTAGAATGAACAAAGTAGTCAGACCGTTATGAAAGAAATCAAGCATGAATCCCTGGGCTTTGACAACATCCGTACTTTGCATAAAGCGGATTAATGTCAGAATCGTTCGGTAGGCAAACATCCCGGGAATCATAGGCAGGAGGGAAGGAAATGAAAAGACTTCAGCAGGACAACGAATGATCCGTGCAAACAGCATGCTCAGAAGCCCTATAAAGGTCGCAGCCACAAAAGTGGATAAGGATATATCCAATCCGGATTTAATCAGATAAAAACGCAGGGAATGGCCCAGTGCGGCCAGAATAGCCGAGACAAATATTGCATTGCGCGGTGGATTGGAGATCACAGCAAAACCTATGGCAGCTATGGCTGCCAGGAGTCCATCAATGAGCATCAAACGGATCATTTCACTTGTCATAATTTCTCCAATCCTAAAATTAACATAGATGTAAATAATCCGATAGCTATGCACACAATTAAACTGGTTGCATTGACCAACCTGGCCATACCGGTAAGAATATGCCCCTGTAATATATCGAGTATAGAATTAATCAGAGGAACGCCCGGAATAAGAAAAAGCACACTGGATGCCAGAGCAATTTCAGGGGTATGACCTACATGCAGTACATACCCTAACCCGGCTAATAAGGAGGCTACAAAGGCACTGGTAGTAAATACAACCAAATGATTAATGTGTTTCTTAATCATTGCCTGACGAACGAAAAATCCGGCAATAGTAGCAAAAAAGACGAATATCATGGCCGTGGAATCCCCTTTAAATAGACCGCAAAATGAAGCATTGGCAGCAGCAACTAAAAACAACACCCACCAGCTATTCAATCTTTTATGGGAAACGATGAGTTCGAAGTTTTTAGTGACTTCTTCGAAAGGAAGTTGTTTGTCGTAAGTATCCCAGCTCAGTGCACTTAAGTCGGACACAATGCTGAAGTTCAGGTGCAGGGGTTTAATCTTTCTGATTTGAGTCAGTAATTTCCCGGGATCATTTTTACTGATGATGGTCATCATAATGCTCATTTGAAAAACTGACAGGTCAAGATCATAGCCAAAGGTTTCGGCCATACGGGAGACATTTTGAATGATACGCATGGTATGGGCACCTGAGGACATCAGGGCAGACGCGATATCAATTAATAATACCGCTGTTTCTTCAATGGTAGGCTCTATGTTTCCCGGGTCGTTCATGCTGAATAATGAAGTTCATTTGTCATTCAGGGACAAAGGTAGATAAAATTGACTTCCTTTTTATAGGGAAACCTATAATTTTACTAATTTTGCACAAGCAGACAGAGAGATTGTGAACATTAGTGGTTCGGTACTGTTTTTATGTTAAACATTTATTGAATGAATGAAAACTGAAAAATTCGATGTAACCGGTATGACGTGTGCTTCCTGTGTGGCTCATGTCGAAAAAAGTGTAAGTAAATTAACAGGTATCAGGTCAGTAAATGTAAATCTGCTGACCAATAGTATGTCTGTGAATTTTAATGAAAATAATTTGACGACTCTTTCGATTGAAAATGCGGTGGAGGAAGCAGGTTATGAAGCACATGTCCGTGTCATTGCAGGTAATGCCAATGTAAATGTTTCGCCCAAAGTTGACTATGTTCAACAGGAGCAGCATGAAATGAAATTACGTTGGTGGGTTTCGCTGATATTTCTGATACCACTGCTTTACATTTCAATGGGTCATATGATTGGCCTGCCAGTTCCACATGCTTTTCATTTAACCGAGAATGCATTAATTATTGCATTTACACAGTTTCTATTAACGCTGCCCATTCTTTTTGTCAATAAAAAGTATTTTATTGTTGGTTTTAAAACTCTCTTCAAAGCTTCGCCGAACATGGATTCGCTCATTGCGATCGGTTCTTCGGCAGCCATCGTGTACGGTGTATTTGCCATTTACCGGATTGGCTATGCACTTGGTCATGGAGATATGGCGACGGTTCCACAATTTTCACAGGATTTGTATTTTGAATCGGGGGCTACCATTCTGACACTCATTACCCTTGGAAAATACCTTGAATCCAAATCAAAAAGCCGGACATCTGATGCATTAACCCGGTTAATGGATCTGGCTCCTAAAACAGCAACGGTTTTAAGGGATAACATAGAATCAGAAATACCTGTTGAACAGGTTTTGGTGGGCGATAAAGTAGTCGTTCGACCCGGTCAGCGTGTTCCTGTGGATGGAGTGGTTGAAAGCGGGAATTCATCGGTGGATGAATCAGCCCTTACAGGAGAAAGCCTTCCCGTATTTAAAGAAAAAGAGGATACTGTACTCTCGGCCAGCATGAATAAATCGGGCTATTTTATATTGAGGGCAACGAAAGTAGGGAATGATACGACTCTGGCACATATCATTCAGTTGGTAGAGGAAGCCTCCTCCTCTAAGGCTCCTATTTCAAAACTGGCAGATAAAATCAGTGCCATATTTGTCCCTGTAGTCATTGGAATTTCATTGTTGTCCATTGTTGTTTGGTTGTTGCTGGGTTATCCTTTTGATTTTGCCCTGTCCATAGGCATTGCAGTACTGGTCATCTCCTGCCCTTGTGCGCTGGGGTTGGCCACACCGGTTGCCATTATGGTCGGTACGGGCAAAGGGGCTGAATACGGAATTCTAATTAAGTCGGCTGAATCACTTGAAATGGCTCACAAAATTGATACGGTTGTTCTGGATAAAACAGGAACCATTACTGAAGGAAAGCCCAGGGTCACCGATATTTTCACCTTACCTACCATTCAGGAAAACAGACTCCTTGAAATAGCGGCTTCTCTTGAGAAACCTTCAGAACACCCTTTGTCTGAAGCAGTACTTTCGGAAGCCATAGAACGTAAACTGAGCATTCAGGAAGTAGTTGATTTTCAATCCATACCGGGGCAGGGAATTGAAGCCATGCTGGATGGAATAAAATATACAGCGGGAAATCTGAAATTAATGACCGAACGGAAGGTTCAGCTTCATGATTTTGCCGGATTGTCCGATCAACTTGCAGATCAAGGTAAAACACCTTTGTTTATTGCCAATGGAAAAGAAATTCTTGGAATCATAGCGGTGGCGGATGTGGTGAAGGCAACCAGTAAAGAAGCTATTGAACAATTTGAAGCGATGGGAATGGAAGTAGTAATGCTTACAGGCGATCATTCTAAGACGGCGGCTGCCATTCAATCTCAACTGGGGATCTCAACAATAGTAGCCGAAGTACTTCCTCAGGATAAAGACAAAGAAATATCGAGGTTGCAGGCTGCCGGTAAAACAGTGGCCATGGTGGGTGATGGGATCAATGATGCTCCGGCCATGATGCGTTCAGATCTGGGTATTGCTATTGGGGCAGGTACTGATATTGCCATTGAATCAGCAGATGTTGTGCTTATGAAAAGCGATTTACTGGATGCGGTAACCACCCTACGGCTGAGTAAAGCTGTGATATTGAATATTAAACAAAATCTCTTCTGGGCATTCTTTTATAATATTATCGGCATTCCGTTGGCAGCCGGTGTCTTTTACGGTGCGCTGGGCTGGAAACTGAATCCAATGTTTGCTGCGGCAGCAATGAGTGTCAGTTCGGTTACAGTTGTACTGAACGCGCTCCGATTATTACGTTTTAAACCTATAGTCACAGTAAATTCAAATAATAATCTTCAAGATAAAAATCAATTAAAATCAATTAATACAAATACAATTATGATAGTAAAAACTCTGCAAATAAAGGGTATGAGTTGTCCTCACTGCTCAGACCGGGTTGAAAAAGTTCTGAATGCCATTGATGGTGTAGAAGCAAAGGTAGATTTAGAATCAAATTCGGCAAAAATTAAACTTTCGCACGAAGTGAGCGATGAGACGCTTAAAATAGCCGTTGATTCTATTGGTTATGAAGTAGTGGGAGTAGCCTGATTGAATTAAGGATTGAATTTATTTCAATCCAGGGTCTTTAATTAAAAATGAAAGCTTCGGAAATTTAATTTCGGGAGCTTTCATCATTTTACATTGTGTCTGTTTATTTATTAATTTACTATTTATTAAAAAAAACAGAAGGATTTTCCAGAACACGATAGTTACTGAAAGCAAATCAACTATAGTATTCCATTTTTCAAATAAGGAAAAGAAAATTACCTGTAAGGAATTTATTTTTGAATTAAAGGAGTGGTAAGTAATGAATAAGATACAAATTGGTTTAATATAAAAACAGGGGATTTATCAAAACAATTCAAGTTTTGATAATTCCCCTTTAGATGATAGACCTTTAGGAATCCGGTATTTTCAACAATGTTTTTTAAACTTCCCGTATCAGTTCTTTCATGATAAGCGTCATAAGGGGTTGCACTGAATTCCCGATTTCCTGTACTTCTTCATGGCTGACTTCCACAATTTTTCCGGGTACGCCCAGATCAGTTACAATTGAAATTCCAAAACAACGCATACCGGCATGATTGGCAACAATCACTTCGGGAACAGTGCTCATACCAACAGCATCGGCACCGATAGCCCTGAAATAACGGTATTCGGCCTGTGTTTCAAATGTCGGTCCTGTAGTGCCTACATAGACTCCTTCGACTACTTTGATATTGTTTTTTTTAGCGATTAATTTAGCTTTCGCAATCAATTCTTTCGAATAGGCTTCGCTCATATCCGGGAAACGGGTCCCCAGCTCTATAAAGTTCTTTCCACGTAACGGATGTTCGGGGAAGAGGTTAATATGATCGGTAATAATCATCAGATCCCCGATTTCAAAATCAGGATTTACTCCTCCTGATGCATTTGAAACCAAGAGAGTTTCAATACCGAGTGCTTTCATAACACGTACAGGAAAGGTTACGGCTTTCATATCATAACCTTCGTAATAATGAAAACGGCCTTGCATAGCGAGTACTTCCACATCACCCAGTTTGCCGATAATGAGTTTCCCGCTATGACCCTCAACTGTTGAAACAGGAAAATTAGGTATTATTTCGTATGGAATTTCTGTCTTATCAGTAATCTGTGTTACTAAGTTGCCCAATCCTGTACCGAGAATGATTCCGGTCTTAGGATTTGTATGAATTCTTGTTCGTAAGAATTCAGCAGTTTCTTGAATTTTCAACAACATAACTTTTGATTTTTTGGATGAATAATGTTTCTTGATCGTGTAATATGTGCACGCGGATAGGTAATGCAAAAGTAATGGATTTTAATGTCTCCGGATAATTTGGATTGGACAGCAAACGCACGGCATCTTTTTCAGTGACTAAAATTATTTTGTTAACAGGGGAAAGACCGCCTAACCGTTTGTTTATTAAATTAAAATCTTTTGTCTGGAATGCATGATGATCTTCGAAAAACAATGTCTTTACATTTGAAGTATATTTATTCAAATGGAGAAGAATAGGTTCAGGAGAAACGATTCCTGCGACCAGTAGAACCTCTGCATTCGTATCCTTTATCTTCTGAAAAGTCCATTCTTCATGGAGTGAATCCGGAAAAACAGGTTTTAATTCATCATAGATGAAGGTTGAAAAAAACAACAACTGATTATTTTCAGGGTTCAATTCAGTTTCATACACCCGCATATCAATCGGTTTCATGTCTTCGGGACATTTTGTAATCACTATGATATTAGCCCGTGAACTGCCGCTTTTCCATTCTCTTAACCCACCGGCAGGTAAGAGCATGTCCCTGGTGTATAAATTCCCGAAATCTGTAAGCAGGATAGATAAACCGGCCTGAATATACCGGTGTTGAAATGCATCGTCAAGTACCACAAGTTGCAAGCCGGGAACCAGTTCCTGCAGTTTAGTTACACCATGAACCCGTTTTTCATCCACGGATACCGTAACATCCGGAAACTTTTGAAAGATTTGATACGGCTCATCACCAAGGGTCTGACTATTCGAAGTATGACCGGCCAATTGAAAGCCTTTGGTTTTTCGTTTATATCCCCGGCTAAGCATAGCTGTTTTCCATTCATTTTGTAAAATGGAAAGAATAAATTCAGTGTGTGGTGTTTTCCCAGTTCCACCTACTGACAGATTACCCA
>Ga0302286_10001099_pt1 | contig 20488 bp, 20 predicted proteins | sample III_Fen_E2_3_FD_198765 | JGI IMG/M metagenome (GOLD analysis project Ga0302286, IMG submission 198765) | Peat permafrost microbial communities from Stordalen Mire near Abisko, Sweden - III_Fen_E2_3 | ecosystem: Environmental > Terrestrial > Soil > Wetlands > Permafrost | place: Sweden: Abisko...
TGTTGGAACACGTGAGCTTCTTGCTACAACAACACCTTTTTTAACAGCTTCACCAAGAGCTGCTTCGGTTGTTGGGAATGGATTTCCATTACCCATACCTGCATGGATAATACCTTTAGCGCCAGCAGCAACAGCAGCTTTGACTAAAGTGTCTGTATCTTCTGGGTGAGCAAAAAGAATGTCAACACGAGGGAGATCTTCTAATTTACTGATATCAAATTCTGAATTTACAGTATGTTTACGTGTTGGTTGCATCAAATACTTAACATCGCCATAGTAAACGGTACCAATTTTACCTGCATTTGGAGAAGCAAATGCGTTGACAGAACTGGTATTGACTTTGGTTACTTCTCTTGCGCTGTGGATTTCGTCATTCATAACAACCACAACACCTTTGCCTGTGGTATCTTTATTGGTGGCAACATTAACCGCATTCAAAAGATTCATAGGGCCATCAGCACTCATAGATGTACCTGAACGCATTGCACCGACTAAAACAACAGGTTTATTACTTTTAACAGTTAGATCTAAGAAGTAAGCAGTCTCTTCCATGGTGTCAGTACCATGAGTGATAACCACACCATCGATGTCAGATTGCGCGAGGAGTTCATTGACACGTTTTGCCAATTTTAACCAGACTTTGTTGTTCATCTCTTGAGAACCAATGCTAGAGATTTGCTCACCTTTAACCGTTGCTATATCGTTGATAGCAGGGACTGCTGCAAGAAGTTTATCAACCGTAACGGCACCTGCTGAATAACTACTTTTAATCTCAGAGGTACCAGCGCCCGCAATGGTACCTCCGGTTGCTAAAATGGCAATGGTAGGTTTTGCCATTAAACTCGTTGTTGCACCAACGAGTGCCAACGCTACGATAGATTTGCTCAAAAAATTCATACAATACTCCTTATAAAAGTTGTTTTACATGTAAACATATTCGGCTCTTAAAGAGCCGATAAGAAGGCAAAAATTATAAGATCATACTTCCCATAGCAAAGGCAAAGAGAACAGAAAGTGCGATAGCAATAGTTCCTGGAATAACGAATGGATGGTTAAAAACATATTTACCAATACGCGTTGATCCTGTATCATCCATCTCCACTGCTGCAATCAGTGTTGGGTAGGTTGGAAGGACAAACAGTGCGCTCACCGCTGCAAACGAAGCCACAATGGTTAAAGGTGAAACACCAAGTAAAATAGCACTTGGAATGAGCGCTTTAGCCGTAGACGCTTGTGAGTATAAAAGTGTACTGGCAAAGAAAAGTACAACCGCAAGTAACCAAGGATAAACATTGAGCAAATCGCCTGCAAAGACTTTAATCTCTTTAATGTGATTGACAACAAACGTATCACCTAACCATGCAACACCCAAAACACAAATACATGCACTCATACCTGATTTAAACGTTGCCGAATTAAGCACTTGTGCCGCGTCAATTTTCGTAAAGAAAGAGATGAAGGTTGCTGCTGCAAACATGAAAAGCATAATGGCTTCATTACGTGGAACAACAGGGTTTTTAATCACACCCACTTTGTCACTAATCAAGGTTGCATAGGTAACAACGGCCAAGATGGAGATTAAAAAGATCGCAACGGAGAGTTTTGCTCCTGGTTTAAGTTCCAGTTTGGTAGCGCCTCTGGTTTTAACCAAGCCTTTTGCGAGTCTGTCTTGATAAATTGGATCATCTTTAAGATCTTTTCCCAAGAAGTTAGCCACAAATGCTGCACACATACACGCAAGAAATGAAGAAGGAATTAAAATCGCGAGTAATTCTAAGTACCCAACACCTTGTTTTTCCATAACACCACTTAAAAAGACAACCGCAGCAGAGATAGGAGATGCAGTGATGGCAATTTGTGACGCTACAACAGCAATACTCAAAGGGCGAGAAGGGCGAATGCCTTGCTCTTTAGCCACTTCTGCAATAACCGGAAGTGTTGAAAATGCGGTATGTCCCGTACCAGCAAAAAATGTCATAACATACGTGACGATAGGTGCTAAGAATGTGATGTATTTAGGGTTTTTGCGCAAAATTTTCTCTGCGATACTGACCATATAATCAAGGCCTCCCGCAACTTGCATCGCACCAATGGCAGCGATAACCGACATAATAATGAGGATAACATCAATAGGAATGGATCCTAATTTAAGACCAAGACCAAGTGTTAAGATTAAAACACCCAATCCTCCTGCGTAACCAATACCAATACTACCCAGTCTTGCACCAAAATAAATGGCACCAAGAACGACGATGACTTCTAACCACACCATGGTAACTCCTTTTTGATTTCATAACGCATCAAGAGCAAAGCTCCTGATCTCACGCTAACCGCTGTGGTACTAAAGCTAGCCGAACAGGTCGGCAGAAGTTTTAGCAATAGCAGATTTTGTTATTACTTTTTGTCATGCGAACGAGGTTTGATCATATTTTCGGGTTTGATGATGTCATCAAGTTCTGCTTTGCCTAAAAGACCACGCGCAAGAATGATGTCATACACAGAACCACCTGTTTCTAAAGCTTCTTTCGCTACTGAGGTTGAGTTCTCATACCCGATGAAAGGATTGAGCGCTGTAACAAGTCCGATGCTATTAAGCACAAGATTGAGGCATCGCTCTTTATTCGCTGTAATGCCATCAACGCAGGTATACGCCAATGTCTCAAAGGCATTTTTCATCATGTTAACAGAGGTGAAAAGGTTGTAAGCAATGACTGGCTCAAAAACGTTCAGTTGGAGTTGACCTGCTTCACATGCCATCGTAACCGCAACGTCGGTACCAATGACTTGGAAACAGACTTGGTTAACGACTTCTGGAATAACTGGATTGACTTTACCTGGCATAATGGAGCTACCTGGTTGCATAGCAGGAAGGTTGATTTCACCAAAGCCTGTTCTAGGCCCTGAGCTTAACAAACGAAGGTCATTACAAATTTTAGACATTTTGGTGGCTACACGTTTAAGAACACCTGAGATTTGCACGTAAGCGCCTGTATCTTGCGTTGCTTCAACAAGATCACCTGCGGTTACAAACGGACGACCTGTTACTTCTTGCAGTTTTCCTTCAACGGTTTTTGCGTAGTCTGGATGCGCGTTGATACCTGTACCAATCGCCGTAGCACCAAGGTTCATCTCACGCATCAATTGTTGCGCTTCGATGACACGTTGAATGTCTTCGCCGATCATAACGGCATAGGTACGGAACTCTTGCTCAAGTGTCATTGGAACCGCATCTTGAAGTTGTGTACGACCCATTTTAATGACATCTTTAAACTCAAGTGCTTTTTTAGCAAATGAATTTTTGATGATGCTCATCGAAACAGTCAGTTCGCCGAGTTTTTCAAAAAGGGCAACACGAAGGGCTGTTGGATACGCATCGTTAGTAGATTGAGACAAGTTAACGTCATTGTTGGGGTGAAGGAATTTGTATTCACCTTTTTTATGACCCATTTTTTCAAGTCCAATGTTTGCGATGACTTCGTTCGCATTCATATTGGTTGACGTCCCCGCTCCACCTTGGAACATATCAACGACAAATTGGTTATGGTATTGACCACCAATAATCTCATCACATGCTTCACAAATCACATTTTTTTTGTTTTCCGCAAGAAGACCAAGCTCATAGTTTGCAAGCGCTGCCGCTTTTTTGACTTTTGCAAGGCACGCAATAAACGTTGGGAATTTCTCAAGTGTGATGCCTGTAATGTGAAAGTTCTCAGCTGCTCGTGCAGTTTGAACGCCATAATAACACTCATTGGATATTTCTTTATCACCGATTAGATCGTGTTCGATTCTAGTTGACATTTTGTCTCCTTAAGATTTAAAGGTAGTGGAAGTTTAAACCTCCAAAGAGACTTGAAAATGACTTTTGAGAAAATAATTTGAAAAAATATTGAAAGAATAGAATTAATAGTGATATCTAAAGATGAGGTGTGTGAGAAGATTACATGTAAAGAAGAAAAAGGGGAGAAATCCCCTTTTTAGATTAAGGTTTTATAAATTTGCTTTTCTCTGAAAGACCAAAATTATGGGGTTGAATCATATTTTCTGGTTTAATGATCTCATCGAGTTGCTCTTTATCCAAAAAGCCTTTTTCTAAAACGATGTCATAGACAGAACCACCACTTTCCAATGCCTCTTTGGCAACGATGGTGGATTTTTCATAGCCCAAATAAGGATTGAGTGCCGTGACCAAGCCAATGCTATTAAGAACAAGATTGAGGCATCGCTCCTTGTTCGCTGTAATGCCATCCACGCAGGTATACGCGAGCGCTTCAAAGGCATTTTTCATCATATTGACCGAGTTAAAAAGGTTGTACGCAATGAGTGGCTCAAAGACGTTGAGTTGCAGTTGTCCTGCTTCACATGCCATGGTTACGGCAATGTCCGTGCCGATGACTTGGAAACAGACTTGGTTCACCACTTCAGGAATGACAGGGTTGACTTTGCCCGGCATAATGGAGCTTCCCGGTTGCATCGCAGGCAGGTTGATCTCGCCAAAACCTGTACGAGGCCCTGAGCTTAAAAGCCTTAAATCGTTGCAGATTTTAGACATTTTGGTCGCAACCCGTTTTAAAACACCCGAGATTTGCACGTAAGCGCCCGTATCTTGGGTCGCTTCGATAAGATCGCCTGCTGTGACAAACGGACGTCCCGTCACCTCTTGCAGTTTAGCTTCAACGGTCTTGGCATAATCAGGATGCGCGTTAATACCCGTTCCAATCGCCGTTGCACCCATGTTGATCTCGCGCACCAACTGCCTTGCTTCATGCACACGTTGCATGTCCTCACCGATCATAACAGCGTAGGTGCGAAACTCTTGCTCTAAGGTCATAGGCACTGCATCTTGGAGTTGGGTTCGACCCATCTTGATGACATCTTTGAACTCGCTGGCTTTTTTAGCAAATGAGTTTTTAATGATGCCCATCGACTCGGTCAGTTCGCCTAGTTTTTCATAGAGTGCTACGCGAAGGGCGGTTGGGTAGGCGTCATTGGTCGATTGCGAAAGGTTGACATCGTTGTTGGGATGAAGGTATGTGTATTCACCTTTTTGGTGTCCCAAAATCTCCAATCCAATGTTGGCGATGACTTCGTTGGCATTCATATTGGTCGAAGTTCCAGCACCTCCTTGGATCATGTCAACCACAAACTGGTCGTGGAATTTACCCGCGATGATGGCATCGCACGCCTCAATAATCGCATTTTTTTTAGGTTCGCTAAGAAGATTTAATTCATAATTGGCTAAAGCGGCCGCTTTTTTGACTTTGGCGATGGCTTCAAGAAAGGTAGGGAAGCTTCCAAGTGTGACGCCTGTGATGTGAAAGTTCTCCATAGCACGCGCCGTTTGAACACCATAATAACACTCATTAGAAATCTCTTTATCGCCGATAAGATCATGTTCGATTCGAGTACGCACGCATATGCTCCTTGAGTTTAAGTCTCATTGTATGGATACATTATAGCATTCACAGACTGCATAATCTTTACATGTAAGGGTTAATTTTTACGTTTTTGGGAGGATTAGTAAACCTCGTCGTGCGAGCCGATGTCAAGTAAAATAATCACTTCATCTATAATCACAAAATCCATAATAATGCGATATTCAATGTTGATGGAAATGGAATAGTACTCGCTCATCGTTCCTTTGAGTTTATGCAAGCGCAAAGAAGGATGATACGGGTTTTCTTGGAGTAGGCGAATCGTTTTTTCGTAACGTCCCGCCATCTCTTTATGCGTTTGAATGAACTTACGAAGCCTTTTTTTGTAGCTTTCGCTTAAGCGTATTTCATAAGCCATTGGCAATAGCTCTTATTTCTTTAAGATGCTCTTCCACATCCGTGGTATAATGCCCCTCTTTAATCTCTTGCATTGTCTCTTCATATAAGTGGTCAAGTTCCAAGGTTCGCAACTGTTTATAACGCTCAATGTCGATGACAACATACTTATTTTTTCCGCGCACATTGATGACGACTTCACTCACGCTCTCAAAGAGTTTATCAAGAAGCGTAACCCCTTTGGTTTTAATATCATTGGCTGAAACAATCATAATCGTATCCTTAATAGTACTATTAAGAGTATTATAAAGGATACTTTTGGAAAAGAAGCTTAGGGTTTTGTTATAAAATAATTTTTTAGTATGGCAAAGAGCGTTTCAGTCATTTGAGAACCATCAAAATTAGAGATATTTTTCTCGTCAGATTTTTTAGGTTGATAGAAATTGAGACCTCCCACTTTAATTTGGGTTAAAATACCTGAATTGAATAATTTTTGTTGTACGTCATAATAAAATTCTTGTTGAGGTTGTATTGCATACTGAAAAAAACCATTTTCCAGAGTATTCTTATTCTTCCATAATTCGTAAAAACATTCAAAATCTTCACGAGTAAACGTATTGATATTTGTAAAAAGCGAAGATTCATAATAATCGAGTGAGCCATTTTTGATTTTATTTGCCCAAAGTTTGGCAAGAATAAAAATGGTGATTCGATTGTCAGCATGAAAATTTTTAATAAGCATATTGCTAAGAAATTCTCTATCAGATTGAAATTGGGAGTTGATAAAATCTAAAAGTTCTTTTTCTTGAATGTCGTTATTTGCTAAATTTAACAGCAAATTATCAAACTTCTCTTTTACAAAACCTTGATGGCTTTTTAAGATAGTTTGAACAAATAAAGAGAGTGTTCCACTTGTTGCAAAATCTATTGCTTGGAATATATTGTTGCTTTTCGCTTTTATACCATTGCCAATTTTTTTAGGTAAAGATTTGATACTCATAAACAACCTTTTTTAAAGTTCTAAAATTATATCCAAACCTTTACATGTAAAAAAACTACTGAACCACTTCAAAGCCCGAAAGTGCTGCACCAACAGCGCCTATAAGTTGAGGGTGTTCAGGTACAAGGATTTTGCGCTCAAGTTTGAGTTCAAGCATATGGTGTAAAAAAGGATTGAGTGCGCCGCCACCAGTAAAGACGATGCAGTCGTTTTCTTTGACGACAAATTTTTTAGCCATAGAAGCCAAACGAGAAGCGATGGATTCGTGGACTCCCCAGCAGATGTTCGCTAGACTTTCTTTTTTGGCGATGAGGGAGATGACCTCAGATTCGGCAAAAACGGCGCACATACTTGATATTGTTAGCTCTTTCGTCGCCTCAAAGCCTGCGTTGGCGAAGGTTTCCATGTCTAAGCCCAAACGATTGGCGGCGATTTCGAGAAATTTGCCTGTCCCTGCGGCGCATTTGTCATTCATGCGAAAGTCGGTAAAGCCACCATCTTCAGCCATTTTGATGACTTTGCTGTCTTGACCGCCGAGGTCGATGACGGTTTTTACTTCATTGTGAAAAAAGTACGCCCCTTTGGCGTGGGCTTTGATCTCAGAGATGACGGGCGCGCCGAGTGAATCTCCGAGCATATGCCGTCCATAGCCCGTGGCAACGAGCATCTTGACCTCTTTGTCTTTCAAATACTCGCCGACGATAACGTCTTGGTTAAAAATGGTCGGGATCACCGCATGATGGGTGATCTCCTTCTCTCTTCCGATACCGATGATTTTTGTATAGGTTGAGCCTATATCTACGCCCCAAAACATTATTTGTTAGCGAACGCTTGGGCTTTTTGTTTGAAGGCAATGCTCTCCAAAAAGGCTTCTACGCGCGTTTTGATTTGCCCTGCATCTTCAGGTGAGTAGTCAGACTCGATGACAAGACACGGAATACCTTCTTTGGCGAGTGCTTTGGTGACAAGGTGCGACTCGACATTGTACGTGTGGCAAAATGAGAGCGTGTAGTAGATGACACCATCGGCTTTGCGCTCTTTGTACATTTGGACGATTTTGTCAACTCTACCCGTGTTTGGAGTGAAACAGGCGCAGTCGATTTTGGCGTAACGCTCTACCAAGCGTGCGTAGAGTTCATCTTCGCTGGTGACGCCTTTGATATCCACATTGTCTTTATAGTAGCGATGTCCCGTGCAGGACTCTTCGTTGATCACGCATCCGCCTGAACTCTCAATCGCAGTATGAAGTTTCCAGTTTGGAATGGCAATCGGTGTTCCTAAAACCATCAATCGTGGCGTATTTTTTGGGAAAACACTGATGCCTTTTTGAAGACGCACTTCGAGTTCATCGCAGACTTTATGGACGTTTTGGGTGTAACGCACAGCATCGTCCATCGATCCCATTTGCAAGATAAACAAAGCGTCTTTACCGCTGATGGGCATGACATCGGGATTTTGGCTGCGAAGGGCGTCTAAGCGTAAAAGAGCGTCACGTTTCGCGTTAATGATCTCCACACCTTTGAGCATCTCAGCAAGGGTCAACTTCTTTTCAGTGACGCTCTCAATGCGCTCTTTAAACTCTTTGACCTCTCCTTGCCACATCGTGAGGTCACGTTCACGCTTCATATGGGGAACATGCATGACATGGACGGGATGGTGTTTATTTAAAAGTTCCCACGTTTTTTTCTTCGCTTCGCAGGTGGTTTCACCGCAAATAAAATCTGCCGATTGGGTATACGCACATGTGCGTTGAAGTTTAAAGCCATAGGCAGACTTAATCAGTGGGCAGATGTTACGTGGAAGTTCGCTCTCCGCGTCTGTGACCGTGGCATTAGAGCCGCCACACAAACCATAACAGACACCTCCCGCACCCACCACGAGCTCTTCCGGAACGAAGATGCAAAATGCTCCAACGGCGGGTTTTTTCTCGGATCTTAATTGATTGATCTCGGCAATGCGTTGTCCTTGGATTTCACTCATAAACCAGTTAAAATACTCCATAGCCTCGGGGCGATTGGGTTGGCTCATAAACTGAGTTTTATAGCCTTCAAGTCCCATTCCCATCATTTTTGCGTGACGTTCAACGTCAACATTGATACTCTCTAATAAATCTTTATGGAGTTCAACACCCATTCTTTTTCCTTGTGTGCAAATGTTGTGCTGTGAAGTTTACATGTAAAGAAGATGCAGAAAAAGAGGTGCTACTTCATGTAGGTCTAAAGTCTTAGACTAACAGCATTTTTTATATTCTAATCCATGAGCAATTAAAAAAAGATTAACTGCTGTCAATTGGTTTTATTTAAGGTTAGTCATCTGCCCTCTATAGCCACTACAATTTTATGGACATTAAAATCGTCATATGCGTTTTAAACACTTTTTAAAAAAGATTCAATTACAATATACGAAACACTGTTCGTCTAAGGCTTTAGACCTACATGAAGTAGCACCTCTTTTTCTGCATCTTCTTTACATGTAAATCATACAGTCACTATTTATTCTGCCACCACAACACTCATGAGCATTTCATATAAATGGCATTGATGTTGAAAATCTGACATTTTTGGATGTAAGCTATTATGATAACGATAGAAAATGTGCATAAATATTATGGCACGGTTGAAGTACTTAACGATATAAATATCACGATTGACGATGGAGATATATACGGTTTAATTGGCAGAAGTGGTGCTGGAAAATCGACACTGCTTCGATGCATCAATGGCTTGGAAAAATTTCAAAGTGGAACGGTTGTGATTGATGGTGTTAGCATTCATGCGTTACAGCATAATGGACTTAGAGAACTGCGCAAAAATATTGGGATGATTTTTCAAGGATTTTCGCTGATTGAGCGAAAAACGGTGTATGAAAATATCGTTATTCCTCTGGAATGTTGGAATATTCCCAAAGCTGAGCAAGAAGAGAGAATCCAAAAGCTCCTTAAAATCGTTGGCTTAGAGAGCAAACGCGATCAAAAAGCACGCGATCTCAGCGGTGGGCAAAAGCAACGCGTAGCGATTGCACGCGCGATGGTGCTGAATCCTAAAATTTTACTCTGCGATGAAGCCACTTCCGCACTCGACCCTAAAACAACGGACGAAATTCTTGAATTACTGTTGCAACTGAACAAAGAATACGGCATAACGATCATCATGGTGACGCATCAGATGGCGGTCATTCATAGAATGTGCAACAAAATGAGCATTCTTGAAAATGGGCATTGCATGGTATCGGGTGATGTGAAAGAGGTCTTTTTAGAGCAACCTCAAGCCCTGCAAAATCTTGTGGGAACATTGGAATGTAACTTGCCTGAAACGGGGATCAATATAGAAGTTTTGATTACCGATGAAGCCGTTGGTCAGGCATTTCATTCCACTTTATCGTTAGCACTTAAAAAACCGTATAAATTAATCAACAGCAATTTGACGCACTATCGTGAAGGTGTTTTGAGTGCTTTTGTGATTAATGTTTCGGAAGATTTGCAGAAAGATTTTTTAGAGTATTTTCATGCAAACAACCTCAATTATAAACTCATTGAACGCGTATAAGGAAAAAAAATGGTTAGTTATTCATGGGAAGTTATTATTTTTAAAATTATATTTCCTTCAATGGGGGTAACGCTGTTAATGGTACTTTGTGCGGCGGTGTTGTCCTCTTTCTTTGGATTTTGTCTCTCCGTTTCTCTCTTTTTGTTTGGAAAAGATGGCTTATCACCGAACGAAAAATACTACACAGCTTTAAATGTTGTCGTCAGCTTTATACGCTCATTCCCCTTTATTATTTTAGCCATTTCGATTCTTCCTCTTACGCGATTTATCACAGGATCGGTGATAGGTTGGCAATCTGCCGTGTTTCCTCTCACGGTTGCGGCAACACCGTTTATGGGCAGAATTTTTGAGAACTGTTTTAAAGAGGTATCGAAAGATCTGATTGATGCAGCACGTTCGTTTGGCGCAACCCATTTTCAAATTATTTTCAAAATCTTGATTCCAGCCATATTGCCATCCATGGTCAATGGTGGCGTATTATCGGTGATACAGATTTTAGGGTTAACAACGATTGCGGGAACCTTGGGAGCGGGTGGAATTGGTGCGTCCGCATTAATCTATGGCTATCAAAGTTTCAACGATAAGATCATGTACACACTGGTGATTGTCATGTTTGTCTTGGTTTTAGCGATACAGTTATCGGGTGATTATATTTATAAACGTATTAAATAAAAGGAGTTAAAATGAAAAAAATAGTGATGTTATGTGCAAGTATTGCCTGCGGTATGCTGCTGTTTTCTGGATGTTCAGACGACAAAAGTAAAACGGGTGCAACTGTTGAGAAAAAAGTCATTACCATAGCAACAACAGCGTTGGCTATGCCTGAGGTTCAATTAGGTGTTGATGATCTCAAAAAGAAAGGGTATGAGGTAAATATCAAGGTATTGCAAGATGCAACAACCATGTGTCAAGCCATTCAAAACGGTGAGATTGACGTTGCTTTGCATCCGCATAAACCATGGATGGACAGCTATAATGCAGGAAATAAAACCGATATTGTGATGTTGACGCCGTATATTCATAAAAATACATTTGGCATGTTTTCAAAAAAATATACCAACCCAGAAGAGATTCCAAATGGTGCAAAAATCATTATTCCTCAGGATGAATCTAATTTAGCGCGTTCTATGTTTATGTTGGAGCAATTAAACTTTATCACACTCAAACCAGGCGTCACGAATCCAACGGATTTAGACATTGCGAGCAATCCAAAAAATCTTGACATTATTAAAATACATGTCCATCAAGTCATCGCTTCCATGGATGATGCCGATGCAGCTCTTTCTGCGACACTGTTTGCTGTCAGTAACAATTTAGACCCAAAATACCAAATTGCGACATCGAAAGATGCTGATAAATTCGGTGTTGGTTTTATTATTGCCAATAAAAATAAAGATACGAAATGGGCGAAAGATATTTTGGCTTCTTATACCACTGAAAAAGTACGAGAAGGCATTAATGTTATTTACAAAGGAAGCAGTATTCCAGGATTTTAATCTTGTAGGCTGAATAAGAAGAGGAGTAAACGATGAAAATAACCAAGATTGATGTTATTGCGATGGATGTGGAAGACAATCCTAAAGGGTGGCATCCTATTTTATGCAGAATTTATACGGATGAGGGCATTTACGGCGATGGCGAATCGGCGATGGCGTATGGTATCGGTGCAAAAGCGGCACATGGTATGCTGTTAGATTTGGCTCCCTTGATCATCGGAATGAACCCCTTTGACACGGAAGTGATCTGGGAAAAACTCTACAAGTCAACCTTTTGGGCACAAAATGGTGGCTCGGTTATCTTTTCAGCGATTGCGGCTTTGGACATTGCATTGTGGGATATCAAAGGCAAAGCGCTTAAGATGCCAATTTACGCTCTTTTGGGTGGAAAAATGCGCGATAAACTGCGCACATATGCGAGCCAACTGCAATTTGGTTGGGGTGAGAGCAGGCAAATTGCGGCAAGCCTTTCGGATTATGTGAAGTATGCAAAAATTGCGGTGGCACAAGGGTATGACGCGATTAAAATCGACTTTTTTACGTTTGATGAAACGGGTCGCCGCCTTACGAGTGAAGATACGACCAGACTGCTCGCTCCCAAATATAAAAATATGGTGGTGAATAGAGTCGCCGCTGTGAGAGATGCCATAGGCGCGGATGTGGATATTATCATGGAAAACCATTCGTATATTGATGCGCAAGTGGCGGTTCAACTGGGTCGCTTGGTTGAAAAGTACGATATTTTTCTTTTTGAAGAGCCGTGTACGCCAACGCCTAAAACCAATAAATTTATCCACGATCATATCAATATCCCCATCGCTCAGGGAGAACGCATCTACTCTAGATGGGGATTTGCACCTTATTTTGAGGATGGCTCCATTCAGATGATTCAGCCTGATATTGGCAATTGTGGTGGCATCACGGAAGCGAAAAAGATTTGCGATATGGCGCATTTGTATGATGTAGGGGTTCAAGCCCATGTTTGTGCTAGCCCGCTTTCAACTGCGGTGGCGCTTCAACTCGAAGCGGCGATTCCCAATTTTACGATCCATGAGCATCATGTTTATAATTTGCATGACTACAATAAACGACTCTGCATCCATGACTATCAGCCTGAAAAAGGGTTGTATGCCGTGCCTGATCTTCCAGGAATCGGTAATGAATTTTCGGAGTTTGTATTCAAAAAAGGCGTTATAACTACGATTCATTAAAAAGAGTTCGCAAGAACTCTTTTTACCATCACGTTAAGAGACTAATTCGCCATTCACTAAGAATTTTCCTCCAACACGACCCACATTTTCAAGCTTTACATGTAACGCTTCATCAATGACATCATCCGCATAATAGGCGTGCTCAACAAGCAGTAAACACGGCGTCGTTACACTGCCTTCGATGGGCATCGTTTTGACAAAACTGCAAAAGAGCACGGCGTGTGTTCCCTCAACGATCATCGGATAATCTGGTAAAATTTTTTGACCCATAATGCCAAATTGTTCAAATTCACTCTGCTCATACGCAAGTGAAGTGGCACTTTGGCTCATGATGTCTTTGAGCTCTTTAGAGGCAAAATTGATCGTGGCTTTAGAGCCGTTCAAAAAGTTGACGAGGGTATCTTTAGGCGTACCATTCTCTTTTTTCCCGATAGAGACGATGAGCATCGGAGGCTCTGAGGAAAGAGGAATAAAATAACTAAAGGGTGCTAGGTTGCTAATGCCTTCATGCTCGGTGCTGATCCACGCGATGGGGCGTGGGGTCACGGTGTTGGAAATGAGTTTGTAGATGCTCGTTGTGTCCAGTTTTGAGAAGTCTAACAGCATAGAGTTTCCTTTACATATAAAAAGTTTTACGGCTCAAAAAGGATTATAACATTGCTTATGTTACAATCCTTTTTTATTTTACATGTAGGACATTTCGTGGATATTTTTCAATCAATCATCATGGGAGCCGTAGAGGGTTTCACTGAGTTTTTGCCTGTTTCTTCAACGGGGCATATGATCGTTATGGCGGATTTTTTAGGCATCAAACAAGACAGCGTCACCAAAGCGTATGAGATCATCATTCAGTTTGCGGCGATTTTAGCGGTGGTTTTAGCCTATAAAGAGAAATTTACGTTTCAAAAAATAGAGCTTTGGAAGAAAATCATCGTGGCATTTTTGCCGATTGGCATGGTTGGGTTTTTATTTGCAAAGCAGATCAAAGGACTCTTTAGCGTCGAGATCGTCGCAACGATGTTTATTGTCGGCGGTGTGGTTTTTTTGATTGCAGAGAAGTACTATAAACCCAAAGAGCATTTTATTGATGACGTTGAAAAGGTAAGCTACAAACAAGCCTTTCTCATTGGACTGGCACAACTGGCTGGTCTGGTTCCAGGTACATCGCGTTCCGGTTCTACTATCTTAGGGGCGATGTTTGTGGGACTCACCCGTAAAGCCAGTGCAGAGTTTTCGTTCTTACTCGCCTTTCCTGTGATGAGTGCGGCAACAGGGTACAGCATCGTTAAAAATTATAAAGAGTTCAATGTCGACAATCTCATCGTTTTAGGCGTTGGTTTTGTGGTGGCGTTTGTGGTCGCGTATTTTACGATTAAGCTCTTTTTGCGCTTTTTACGAAGTTATACCTTTGTGAGTTTTGGCATCTACCGCATCATTTTTGGTGTCGCACTGTTGGCACTGTATTAGATTTTCAGCATCAAAGGTGCTTGGGCACTCTGCCGAGGAGAACCCAGTGTTAACGTAGCTTTCTAAGCTTTGCTTGGAAAGCGTGTAAAGAGTTCTGCAAAAACTCTTATTAAAATCAGAAAAGTTTAGGTATCTCTTCTTCGGAAATGCTCTCTTTTGAGATGACCTGAATGCCTCCAGAGGCGAGGGTGTTTTTGAGCCCTTGCCCGAGGGTTGCTGTGAGAAAAAAGTTGACGTTGTACTCTTGAAAAAGAGGGGTTAATGTCAGTGGTGGTTTGACCTCTTTCTCATGCGCAGGATTGTCTAAACACAGAGTCTGCTCTATTGTTTGATCTTGCACGGTAAAAATAAAGATGTATTTTCCCTTGGGATGAAGGTTCTCAAAATGCTCTTTGTCATCGCAACAAAATGCGATTACATAGCGATCTCGCTTGACTTCCAGATGCAATTGATGCCCGCATAAAAGTGCTAAAGAGACTTTTTGACGTGCCGTTTTAATGATGCGCGCAAACGTTGGGCGTGAGACTTCCATCTTTGTTGCCGCTTCTTCTTGATACAACCCCAACAAATCCATCAGATAAAGTGCTTCAATCTCTTCAGGAATCAGCGTAATAGCTTCTTCATGAACGCCCCCTTTGGGCATAAAACGCGTAATAAGCGGTTGATAGGAAGTGGCACGTCGGCATTTGTGGCGTGGCATTCAGTGTCCTTTGTCTAAATCATGTAAGGGATAGTAGCATAATTTTTTTAAACATAGTTGACATATGTTCATTAAAAGTGTATGATAGTGAACATATGACCAAATAAGGAGTTTAAAATGATTGCATTTCCTATAAAAACAGAAAAAAAAGAGAGTGCCCTTGCGCCACTTTTTGGTAAAGCAAAATGGTTCGCTTTTGCAGATGAAAATGATGAGATAACAGTATCCCCCAACAAAGCAGAAGGTGGCATCAAAACAGCACAATGGTTTGAGAAATCAGGCATTAAAACATTGATTACCTGTCATTTGGGTGAAAAACCTTTTCATGCGCTTCAAAAATCAGGCGTTAAAATTTACTTTGCAGGCAAAGAGCGCATTGAGGTTGCCGAAGCACTTCAAAAGTTTAAAGAGGGCGCTTTAGAAGAGGTAAATGTCACCAACTATATGACCTTGCTGGGTGAAGAACAAGATGAGAAAAAGGGACACGGTTGTGGTGAGGATGAAGTGGGTGCATTTCGTACCAAAGTAAAATGCTGTGAAAAACCCAAAAACTATCTTTTAAATGCGCATCATGGTGAAGAAGAAGGTTGCCACGGTGGACATGAACATGGATGTTGCCATCACGATCACTAACACCAAGAGTGTTTACCATAAAATTGAAGTAGAAACTATCGCGCATGACGACATCTCGATGGGCAATAGTTTAGTTTTTCAAAAATAGTAGATTTATGAGTATCGTTTCGTGCTATAATTGTGTCTATAAAGTGTTGAGTAAGGAGTAACGTATGACCATTAATAATTCTCTTGCAACAATGGTTTCATCCAGTAGCAATGTTCACACTCAAAGTAGTGCTAGTAGCATGTCATCGGCAGAAGATTTTAGTGCTGTTATGAGTTCTCTTGGTTCATCGTCAGATACCAATAAAGATAGCGGCATTAATACCTCTGAATTTCAAAAAGCGGTTGATTCAAAATCCAGTTTGACTTCAGATACATCAAGCAATACCGATCAACTTGTTAGTACTCTTGATACCAATAAAGATGGCTTAATCAGTTCAGATGAATTTTTAAGTGCATTGCAACAATCACAGTCATCAAATGGATCTACGAGCAGTACGACATCAACAAATCAAACCTCTTCCTCTGATATAGGATCAGAATTGTTGCAAAAAATTTTAGCATCGTATGGCAATACCGAATCAACATCCAATGGTAGCAACTCGCTATTATCCATACTCTCCGTATAAGTTTTGAAGTTTTAGCACGGTGTACAGTGCTCGCTTTAGCGCATTTACAACACCGTGTGAAATTCAGATCACTGTCAATACTCAAAAAGAGGGAGATGAAATCCTCTCTTTTCTTCTGCCAAAAATTGAACATCTTCAACGCGCGTACAGTTTTTACGAACCAACCTCTCAACTCTACGCGATCAATCACCGAACCTGCGATAGCCTTACTCTTAGCAAAGAACTTTCAACCATCTTAACGTTAGCACGTTTTTATACAAATATAACCCAAGGCGCTTTTGATATTGCGCTTGCAGGAACGCTTAAACAAGCATATCAAGCACCCACCTTAGATGAATATCACGCATGTCACGCTGCCTTATCTCCTTATGCTTCATCTTCCTCTTTTACCGTGGAAGGAACAACACTTCATTTTTCCAATCCCTACACAAAGCTCGATTTAGGAGGTATTGTAAAAGAGTATGCGGTAGATCAAACGATAACATGGCTCCAAAAACTAGGCATTAATGCGGCTTTGGTAAATTTTGGAGGCGATATTGCTGCGTATGGAATGTGTGAGAAAGAGAGATGGCGCATTGGCATCCAAGACCCCAAAAATCCTGATATTAATATAACAAGCGTTGAATTGAACGATGCATCGCTGTGTACTTCAGGCCATTCCAAACGTTGTTCTTGCATTGAAGCGCAACCGTTTTCGCATATTATTGTCCCCTCTTTAACGTCAGTTTCTCCAATATTTCAGCAAATCAGCATCATTGCTCCCACAACAGTCGATGCCGGTATTTGGAGTACGGCATTATTGGTCAATCCTCTTTTAAATGTGCCCGAGCATATTTTTAAAGTGTCTGAAATTCTTATAGAACGTTAGAGTGTTTGTACTTTCAGATCTAAACAGATGATTTTCTCTTTACCTTCAAAGGCGAATTTTTGAGCGAAGGTGCGGCACATACGACCTGAGGCACGCGAGATGTATTTTTGACTAAGGTAGTTGCCGCGCTTTGACTCTTTGGTGATATAAAAATACTCTTTTAGTGCGTGGTTGTCGCCATTGCGTGCTGGTTGAAAAAATTCGTTTGTGTCTGCGCTAATAATCGTATTGCCCTCTTGAATTCCCGTGTGTGCATCAATGCAGTAGATCGCTTCGATGATCTCAAATTTTTTGAGAAACTCAAACAGGTCATGTTGAGGGTTCTTTTTAAGCGTGTCAATAATCGTATGCGTGTAGGTGTTGGCACTTTTGATTAAACGCTCTTTGGTTTGCATAGAGGCTTTGACATTTTTCGTATGTTTGAGCCCGATATAGGTGATTTTCTCATCCAGAAGTGCTTTATCAAACATTGACGCACTCGGTCGTGCAAACCAAAATCCTTGAAAAAGATCGATGTTGAGTTTCAATGAACGCAATATTTCCTCTTCATCTTCAACCCCTTCTGCAAGCACGAGTGCTCCAATGTTAAAGCACATGTTAGCGATGGATTTTAAAATCTCTTTATGGATGAAATTTTGATGAACGTTAAACACGAGAGAACGATCGACTTTAACGATGTGCGGACGCACTGTAGAGATGCGGTCAAAATTGGCATTGCCAGCACCAAAGTCATCCAGAGCGATTAAAAAGCCCCGATCTTTGTAGAAGTCGCAAAACTGTTTGAGATGATCACTGTCTTTAATTTGGTACTCTTTGATCTCAATGACGATGCGAGAGGCTGGAATACCAAACGTATTGGCGAGTGAACAAAAAGCGAAATCATCAAAGCTGATTTTACGATCCAGTAGATGCGATTCAAAGTTGAGAAAGAGCAACAGATCTTTATTGGCTTCCCACAAAGGCTTGAACGCTTCAAGCGCTTTGGTGCGAACGTATTTATCGAGTTGAAAGGAAAGGTTCTCTTTTTTGGCTTGATCAAACACAAAAATAGGCGAGAGGGGTTCGTTGTGTATGTCATGGGAGCGCATCAACGCTTCAACCCCAATAACTTTGGCACTACGAATAGAGACAATGGGTTGAAAATAGATATAAATAGCATTGTCTTGAATGAGTTGTGAAACCACAAAGCCCCCTTTTGATCTTAAGGCATTATAACACAGCGTTTTAGGCTTCATTGGTGAAAAAAAGAGCATTTTAGTCCAAAACTATTTTCCATGTGTCGATGAGTTTCTCTAGTGAACACGCCGCATTGGCAGGGCTTGTCGAAGGCAATTTAACAATGTTCCGACCTGTGCTTACTTCACAATATTTTTGATAGAGCTTTTCTGCGGTTGCGCCATTGGCATAAATTTGTTTGATCTTAGCGCTCTTTAGAATGCGTGAGAAATCCATAGGCACGACATTTTTAATACTGCTATCGCTTGAGCCTGTAATATCACAGCTTTGAATAACATCCCAAATCGCAATGCCATGGTGCAAAAGCATTGCTTTTTTCTCTTCGACAGTAAGAGGCAAAGGGGAGCATGTGATGGCGGCAATGACTTTCCAAAAACGGTTTTGAGGATTGCCATAAAAGAAATTCTGTTCACGTGATTTGACAGAAGGAAACGTGCCTAAAATCAGCACGTTCGATTGAGAATTATAAACAGGTTCAAACGTATGGTGCATCAGTTTTTCACTTTACATGTAAAGATGAAAAAGTATAGCACAAACCTAGTGCGAGAGGTCTAGGGTTGGCTTGTATTCGCTTGTTTTAACATCAAAAAGACCTAAGAGCGTGTGGAAGAGGTTGTCCTGTGAAAAACGATCATTCTCTTTTACATATAAACGTTCTATCTTCTTTTTATCGCTAAAATAAAAAACCGCAGGCACATGTTTTTGATCTTCGGGAGCGATCATATAGGGAAGCCCATGCAGGTAAATGCCGTTCTCGCCCAATGACTCACCATGATCGGAAAAATAGATCAGGGTTGTATCGTACTTATCTTCGTTGGCTTTGAGCAGGTTAATCGTTTCATTGACGATGTAATCAGTATAGAGAATCGTATTATTATATGTATTGACGATCTGTTCTTGGGAGCATTTATCGAGCTCTTGCGTGTCACAGGTTGGGGTGAATTTTTTAAAGGCTTCAGGGTAGCGCTTAAAGTAGGTTGGTCCGTGACTTCCTTCTTGATGCAGGACAATAAACGTGTCTTCGTATTTTTTGTCAATATTGGCTTGAAAATCTTTCAAAAGTACGCTATCAAAATCTTTTCCACCGTACTGAATGACATCGCTCATACGTTTGGCGATCTCTTTATCGCCCCCTGAATTGTTGTCTCTCCAGATGATGCGAACCCCAGTACGAGCGAGAATATCGACAACATTTTCGTTGTAAGCCTTCTCATCGCTCCACTCCGCCCTGCCAAATTTAGAAAACATACAGGGTACAGAAATGGCAGTCGCCGTTCCACACGAGGCAAAGTTGGGCAGATAGACAATATCCTCTCGTTTGCTCAAAAGTGGAGTCGTTGGGACATTGTAACCACCTAACGCAAAGTTGTGTGCACGTGCCGTCTCACCTAAGACAAATACGACCAGTTTTTTCTTGGCACTGCTTTGGCGCGTTGCATCCATGGCAATGGCTTTAAACGTGGGTTTAGTTTTGATTTGAGCATATGCAAATTTTGTAAATGAGGCGATGGGATAGTAAGGGTTAAGGTACATTTTGAGTTCATGGTGATTTCTAAAAAAAGCACTGTAGGATTTGCTAAAACTCATATACACGCCTGTAATCATCAACAATGAGAGCAGTGCAACGGCTGCTTTTTGGATAAACTCTCTGGGGTAGCTTTCAAACCTAAAAGGTGCTTTAAACAAAATCCACAGTGAGAGTAGGCTGGCACATCCAACATAAATGAGCAGTTTGGTGGTGATAAGGTCTAAAATTTCAGCGCTATCGGTTTGCATCATGTTGGTGAACATATTGGTATCGATGATAGTTCCAAAGGTATCAATAAAATAACTACTGAGTGCGCCTATAATAATCAAGGCAACGAAGAGAATTTTAAACACTATTTTAGAAGGTAAAAGCAGTAACAAGTTTAGAACACAAATGAAGATAAGTGTTAAAACAAAAGG
>Ga0302286_10001102_pt1 | contig 20470 bp, 18 predicted proteins | sample III_Fen_E2_3_FD_198765 | JGI IMG/M metagenome (GOLD analysis project Ga0302286, IMG submission 198765) | Peat permafrost microbial communities from Stordalen Mire near Abisko, Sweden - III_Fen_E2_3 | ecosystem: Environmental > Terrestrial > Soil > Wetlands > Permafrost | place: Sweden: Abisko...
TCATCTACTTCAGGTTTTGGCATAAATATGTCTTCGGCGTCTTCATCGGGTGTTGGAATAAATGTTTCGTCAACTTCTACCGGCGTTGGAATAAATACGCCTTCATCATCTTCATCTAATGGAATATCTCTTAATTAAGTGGGTAGAATTTTATAATTGCGAATGAAATGAAACAATCCATGTGCTACGTCCGTAGGCAAGGGGTTAAATAAAAATTTTGATAAATTTGTGATGTTTTATATTGCGATTGTTTTTTGAACTCCTCTGCATTTTTTATTAAGGAATGTAACAAACTGGGGAAAATTATTAAAGTTATAACTAAGATGTGCCGTAAATAGAAGTATAGAATTAGAATCGGATATGTTTACGCAAGCACATTGTGTTTGGTCATAGACACTCTGAAAAAGGAAAAAGGAGTACTAAAATGGGTTTAGCATCATCACAAGCAAGATTATTGAACTTAACCGGTCGTATGCATGACATTGAATATAAGGCTCAAAATCTTGAAGCACAAAAATTAGAAATGGCTAATGAATCAACAGCTGTTTATCAAGATTATGAAGATGCTCTTAATAAACAAAAAGTTCAACTTAAATCTGTTGGTTCTGATGGAACAGCTACTTATAGAGATGTAACTGGCACAGATTTAGTAACTGCTCATTATGTTTTTGAAGTCGCAACAGGATCCAATTCTGGAATGGTTTATAATTCAGTAAATGACGCGGCTACTGCGGCAGGTACTGCTTTGTCTCCTGCGGCACAAACAAATGGAGGAACGACGGACGCTATTACTAATTTAATTGAGGCAGGTTTTATTGTTTTAGTAAAATTATCTCCTAAATCTGATGGAACATATCCAACTATAGCTAATGGTACAAAAATAAGTGATGCACAAGCGGTGGTTGCTAATAATGGGCTAGTTAATGAAACTAATGTCGCAACAGATACAAGTTTACAAGAAACATCAGATGAAACATTGCTAAAGAAAGCTGAAGCTAAGTATGAAGCTTCAATGGCAAAGATTGACGCTAAGGATAAAAAATTCGACACAGATATCGCATCTCTTGATAATGAAAGAACTGCCATTAAAACAGAAATTGACACATTAAAAACAGTAGCAAAAGATAACGTAGATAGAACATTCAAACTATTTAGTTAATAATCAGTAATTCTTTTTCTTTGTAAAAATTCTATTTCTAATATTAAAAAAGCCTGTTGCGAATTGCAACAGGCTTTTTAAAATAGTTCCTATTAAGAAATGTAACGAATAGATGGAAAATGCTAAAGTTATAACTAAATTATGCCGTAAATAAAAACATAGAATTAGAATCGGGTATGTTTACGCAAGCACATGGTGTTTGGTCATAGACACTCTGAAAAAGGAAAAAGGAGTACTAAAATGGGTTTATCATCATCACAAGCAAGATTGTTGAACTTGACCGGTCGTATGCATGACATTGAGTATAAAGCTCAAAATCTAGAAGCACAAAAATTAGAAATGGCTAATGAATCAACAGCAGTTTATCAAGACTATGAAGACGCTCTTAATAAACAAAAAATTCAGCTTAAGTCTGTTGGCTCAGATGGAACAGCAGTATATAAAGATGTTACAGGTAATTCTTTAGGACAATCCGGTGCAGGATATGCATTCGAAGTTGTTTCAGGAACTAATTCTGGTAAAGTTTATCAAACTCTTACTTCAGCTGCTACAAATGCAGGAACTTCATTAACAGATACTACAAATGGTGGTACTACTGAAGCAGTGACCAATTTGATAGAAGCAGGATTTGTTGTTCTTGTTAAGTTACCGATGCAGTCTAATGGTACATATCCTGCAATTGGTGATGGTGGTACTGATATTGCGACTGTGAAATCATCATACGTAGGTGCTACTGAAGCAAATGTTGCAACCGATACAAATTTACAAGAAACATCAGATGAAACATTGTTGAAGAAAGCGGAAGCAAAATACGAAGCTTCAATGGCAAAGATTGACGCTAAAGATAAAAAATTCGATACAGATATAGCATCTCTTGATAATGAAAGAACCGCTATTAAAACAGAAATTGATACATTAAAAACAGTAGCAAAAGATAATGTAGATAGAACATTCAAATTGTTCTCATAGTGAGACTTAGAAGTATAATTTACCCACAAGCAAATAACCGCCTCAATAGGGCGGTTTTTTTTGTCTTCAAAATCGTAGATTTTGGGGCACTCTTGTTTTCCCATTTGCAGAATGTGGTTCAATAATGTATCATTATTGAATGATGTAGACTCTTATTGGGAAAATGTAATATGCCTGAAACTATTGAAAAACCTATTATAAAACTAAACGAAGCGCAACAAAGATGTATTGATAAAATTCAAGATCAGATTATGGTGTTGGCTGGTCCTGGAACCGGTAAAACGTTTACTGTAATTCACAGAATTTCAGAGATGATAAAACAAGGTATTAGCCCTGCTTCAATATTGTGTCTGACGTTTTCTGATGCTGCAGCTAGTGAAATGCGACATAGAATAGTTAAAGAAATTGGATTTTTAGCCTCTTCAGTAAGCATTTTCACGTACCACTCTTTTTGTAATGAAACTATCAAAAAATACCCAGAACAATTTGGATTATCTGCGGATATAAAATTAGTAACTGATACAATAAAACGGGAATTGATGATTGAAGCTATTGATGAAATTGGTCTTAAAACTTTTGTTGCTGATAGAGGTGGAAAGTATTTTTATCTTTCAACATTTATTTCGTGTGTTGAAAAACTGAAATCTAAAAGAATTAAAAAAGAAGATTATAAAACAGCTTTTAGCACAAATCCTAATATGCTTAGAGCAAAAGAGGCTCTTGAATTTGAAATTCAGGAACGAGAATCAAATGGCAATACAAAAAATAAAGGCAGATATGATAAACTCGAAAAAATCAATAATAATATAGAGAAGGCAAAAGAATTGTGGTCAATTTATGAACTATATACACAGAAAATGATTGAACATAATTATATTGATTTTGCGGATATGATTAATCTTGTTATTGACCAGTTTGAGAGTGATAAAGAATTTTTAGAGATTGTTTCCAAAAAATTTGAGTATTTTATTGTTGATGAATATCAAGATACAAATGATTTGCAAAACAAAGTTTTGTTTTCTGTATTGAGTACAAAAGATAGTCCTAATATTTTTGTAGTTGGTGATGATGATCAAATAATTTATGGGTTTCAAGGCGCAAATAGTGCTAATGTTGAGAACTTTTTAAAGCGTTATCCTAAGGCGGAAGTTATTTGTTTGACAGAGAATAATCGTTCTACTCAGACAATTTTAGATATGAGTTATCAAATTTTAAATCAGGATGACACGAGGTTGGAATCGAATCCTCTGTTTAAGGAAAACTGTATAACTAAAAAGCTAACTGCGAAGAATAAAGATATTATTGCTAAAGATAGGAAAATTAAACGCTGGCAGTTTGGTGAATTAACTCAAGAATATAATTATATAGTTGAAGATATTCAAAAACTTATTAATTCTGATAATTGTCCTAAAGACGAAAATGGAGAAAAGAAATTTTCTCAAATAGCTATTATTTCTAAGAAGAAAGCGGAACTTAGAACTTTTGCTGAACTTTTAAAATCAAAAAATATTCCAACTCAAATGAGTGATGGGACTGATATTTTCGGAATAAAGTCTTCAATCGTAACTTATTTTTATTTGAAAGCCCTTAATAATAATGTTTTATCTTCGGATAAATTATTTGGATTGCTTCTTGCAGAGCCTTTTAATATTTCACTAAAAGATTATAATAAACTTTTAAAAGAGTACAAACGGACGCTTAAAGACAACAATGACTTTATTACTAATATGCGGAATCTCTCTGATTGGGATGATGCTTTGAAAATCAAAAACTTTTTGAAAACGTTTGATGGTTTAAAAGAATATTCTGCAACGCACAACTTGAGGGATACTTTAATAGAGGTTCTGAATGAAACTGGAATATTAGACTATTTCTTTAAAACGCCATCAAATAGATTAGAAAATATTTTAGGAATAAAAAAACTTATTGATGAAACTACTGATTTTATCGCACTAGATAAATCAGCTACAATAAATGATTTTATAAATAAATTGGATTACTGTAAAACAAATGAAATTGAACTATTAACTGAGAAAAATAGTGTGGTTCAAAATGCAGTTCAACTTCTTACATATCACGCGTCTAAAGGACGTGAATTCGGGCATGTTTATCTTCCAAATCTTATTTCTGGAAATTGGGAAAGTTTTTCGATGAAAAATGAGTATAAATTAATAACAGAAGAAGTTGAAGATGAGGATACTCAACAATTAAAGAAAGATTCAGAATTAGTTAAACAGTTGTTTGTAGGGATTACCAGAGCAAAATATGATTTAACGCTTTCTCATTCTGAAACTGAAAATGGGAAGACTAAAACAGTAACAAAATATCTTGATTCGATAAAAGATTTTGATTTCGAAAAACAAGAGTTTGAATACAAAGAGGATGATTATATTGTTGAATTTGTTAAATCTATTTCCAAAGAGACAACAGATAATAGACTCTTTTTAACAAATGAATTAAAATCTAGGGTTGAGAATATTACCTTGAGCCCATCATCTATAAATAGTTATAGACAATGTCCAAAACAGTTCTTGTATAAAAATATTTTAGGTATTAACGTCGAAGAAGTAGATTGGGATGCCGCAAATTATGGCTCTATAATTCACAAAATTCTTGAGGATTCTGCTAACAGTGCAATAGATGGAAAAGGATATTTTGATAAAGAAACTGCAATATCAATGTTTAATATTTTGATTGATAAAGAGATTTTCAAGTCAAAAGATTCAAAAGAAACATATACTAAAAGAGGTTTGTCTATATTTGAAAACTATTATACTCACTTTTGTGAAACTCCACCTCAGATGATTGATGGTCTTGAAACAAAATTTGATGGAGTAGAATTTGGCGAATACAACTTAAATGGCAAGATAGATAGGGTAGAAAAATTATCTGACGGAACTTATGCTCTATATGACTATAAAACCAGCTCTCCCAAAAGTATAAATCAATACAGGAAAGATGGTGATAGAGAAGACTATTATAACCAATTGTGTTGTTATAAATACGCATTTGAAAAAATGAGTGGAAAAACTGTTTCAAAAGTTGGAGTTATTTATGTTGAAGAACATACAAAATCTGTAACTCTTGAACTGGCTCAAGATGATATGGATTATATTGAAAATTTAGTTGCAGAAACATATCAAAATATACGTGGTTTGAATTTTGGTGTCCCAATATCTCAAGATGTTAAATCTTGCAAATATTGTGCTTATAAAGACTTATGTAAACTTGATGTTTTATAATTCGTTGCAAAACTAATATGCAATGTCATTAACATTTTTTATAGATGTAACTCTGCCACTTGTATGGCCAAGGTGGCATTTTTCAATATGTAGTTTCCCGCTTTCTACTGCGTGTCTAATTATTTCTGAATTTTCGATTAATATTTTTTTTGCACTTATAGCATACTGTTTTGAAAGTTGTATGTTTGTAGGTCTTTCTTCAAAACTTTCAATTACTGGATATAGGCATCTAGTAAAAGATTTAAACTCATTAGATTTTTCAGGGTATTGTTCATTTGAAAATTCCATTACCCCACAGTCATCGTGTCCCATAATTACTACAAGAGGTACTTTTAAACTCATTACAGCATATTCTACGCTGTTGATTACATTATCTCCAATTGTGTGTCCTGCGGTTCTTACGGTGAACATATCACCAATCCCACAATCAAATATGATTTCAGGAACAATACGGGAATCGGAACACGTAAGTATACATAAGCTTGGCTTTTGGTATTTTGCAAATTTTTGGAGTGTGTCTACCGATCTATTTGTTGCAGTAGAAATGCCATTTATAAAATTCTCGTTACCTTTGAAAAGCCTATCTAATACTTCCTTACCTTTATTATTTATATCCATAAATCTCTCCATTTATTTTAAGAATTATACATCACACATTAGTAAACTTCTATTTTACAAGATTAAATTATTACTCTAATTTATGTAATTTGTAAACGCAATGTAACTAAAATTTAACAAAATGTTAGGCTAGCCTTGCAATTAAAATATGTACATGTTAATTTATTATTTGTTAGGCTTGCTTAACAAGTTGTAGATTGTAGAACCCAATTGATTATTGGGACGTTAATTTCAAGTTTATAAGTTAAAAAATAGTTGAAAAATGAAATTAAAATTTTTTGTGAAAGATGTTAGGGAAACAAAACAAAATGAACATAGTAAAACAAGTCGGAAAATATCTAGATCAGCCTTTATTAGTTGGTAAATTTACAAAAGCTGTGCCAAAAGTTATGCTGGGCTCCTCTATTTTGTATACTCTATATGAGACTAAAAACGCCCCAAAAGGCGAAAGAAAAAGAATAGCTATAAACACAGGGATTGTTCTAGGGTTCAGCACTCTTGCGGCTTTAGCAGCCCCAAAAATATCCGCAAAATGTGTTGGTCAGGTATATGAGAAGGTTAATTTTGCGAAAATTAAATCAAAAAATGCTGTTCTAGTTGATGAGTTTGTTGGTAGTAATGGTAATATTTTCAACAAGAAGGTTTCAACCATTTTAGATAAAGCGAAGGAAAAAGTTTTAAACTTTAAGGAAATAAAAATTTTATCTGAGTTTTCTGAAAAACATGAGCCTGTAAAAAAATTATTTAATAAATTAATCCCAGAGCCAGATAATATTACATCAAAAGAAATTTTCGGGCAGATAGGCAGATTATCCGTAATGGGTGCTGTTCCTGTTGGGGGCGGTATTGTTGGCGGTATTACTGCTGACAGAGTTACTGACAAGAAAAATTGGAAAAGCAAGGTTCCAAATAAAGTGAAAGAGGGGGTTTATCAATATTTAGCAAATATTTTCTTATGTAATATTGGAGCTGCTGGTGCGCTTTCAATAATGGAGAGCAGAAACATAAAATCAAAATCAGCAAGAGCTATTGCTATGGTCTCTGGCATAATGGCTACAGGTGTAATTGGAGGTAGTTCAATTGCAAACTATATTTCTAAAAAAGCTATTAATCCTATTTTTGATAAACAAAAAAAATGTAAAGAAGCGAAAAAAATATGTCCAGAGCGGAAACCAGAGTTACTTGATATTTGTCTCCACACAGATGATATTGCAACAGTTGCCGTTATGTCCGGGCTAAAATGGATTGAGCCTGCTCTACCTATTTTGTATGGTATTTCAGGTTATAGAGCAGGCATTGGATATCGAAACGGTGATGAATCTAAAAAATAATATTTATTGTACGGGAAAATTAAGAGTTTCCGCGTATCTTTATTAGATGTACAAATTGTTCGTATCTGCAAGAAATTCTTCAAATTTCGATTTGTACATAATAATATTAGCAGATGTGTCTGTTGGATCTCCTGGATTTATTATTTTTAGAGAGGTTCCACCGAGTTTTGATAATTGTTTGAAAACATCTTCATCTGACCCCACATAAATGAATGAGGCGTCTTTATTTGATGTTTCAAGATTTTTTATTAGATTTATTTTAGAAAATGCAGGATTAAATAGTTCCACTTTGTTTTGTGAAAATTTTATATCTAAGTCTATTTCATTTACGTATTTTTTTCTTGTTTCTCCTAAATATTTTTTTAGTGATTTAAAATCAGCTTCTGATAAATTTTTTGTATAAAGTATAATTGACCAGTCTTCATTTTCCATTATAATTTTAGGGTTTGGAATTTCTTTTCTAATTTTGGATGTCAATTTTTTTATAAATTTTTTGTATTCTTCATCAAGATTATATGATTGGATTGAGTTAATCTCTTTTTCTGCTCCAAAATTTCCATAAATTGAAATGTTTTCTGACGATATAGAACACTCTTTTTTGAAGGTTTTAATTCTTTTATTTGTCAACAGAGAAACATTTATAAATTCTTTTTTGGCAAAATTTTCTATAACTCTTTTAAACATTGGACTAAAAAATAGAGATGCAGAAGTTCTCATATATGGTGTAATAAGCCCATCATAGTCAAATATAAAGTGGATTTTTTCTTTGTTTTTAATACTATCCTGTATATTTGTCACTGTATTCATAAGAGACTCCTTTCGTCGATGCAATAAACATCTACATACAAAACTGCACGAATAATAAATTCAGTATGCGAGAAATTATTATCCTGATATTAATATATCTCGCGGGACTATACCAATTTTTCGCACTTAGAAATATGGAAATCTAACTCTAAGTTTTTCACAATACAAGAGCGCGTGAGACAATCATTCCCAAGTTGAAAAGAGAATAAATTAAATTTTCCTACAACACGTTTACTCATATACGCTCCTTAAAACAGTATTATAGCATATTTTTTTAGTTATTAAAAGAGGGAATTTGATACTCTATTTTATACTTTAACTCTATAATATTTATCTCTAATCCAGAATGATAGGTTTACCAATGATATTAGAGCAGGAACTTCAATTAGTGGACCTATTACACAGGCAAAAGCTACGCCTGATTTTATCCCAAATACCGCAATCGCAACCGCTATTGCAAGTTCAAAGTTGTTACCTGCTGCAGTAAATGATAAAGTGGCAGATTTTTCATAATCTGCACCTATTTTTTTACTCATAAAGAATGCGACCACAAACATGATTAAGAAATAACAAATCAGTGGGATTGCAATTCTTACAACGTCTAAAGGTATTTGTACAATCAAATCCCCTTTCAAACTGAACATTACTACAATTGTAAAAAGCAGTGCTATTAATGTTATAGGACTAATTTTGGGTATAAAAACATTATGGAACCAATCATATCCTTTTTGGGCTATGAGGTATTTTTGTGTTGAAAATCCAAGTATAAAAGGTATTCCAAGGTATACGAAAACGCTCTGAGCAATTGTTATAATATTTACGTCGACGATAGCTCCCTTCAAGCCCAATAATGGTGGTAGTACAGTAATAAATAACCAAGCATAAGCGGAGAAAAATAATACTTGAAATATGCTATTGAATGCAACTAAACCGGCACAATATTCAGAACTTCCATCGGCTAGTTTATTCCAAACTAAAACCATTGCAATACACCTTGCTAGGCCTATCATTATTATACCTACCATATATTGTGGGTAGTTATGCAAAAATATTATTGCTAGAACAAACATTAAAATTGGACCGACTATCCAATTAAGGACAAGTGATAATCCTAATATTTTCTTATCTGCAAAAACCTCATGAAGTTTTTCATACTTTACTCTTGCTAAAGGTGGAAACATCATTAATATCAAACCTATTGCGATAGGGATGTTTGTCGTGCCAACTTGAAAACGATTAATAGCATCATTTACCCCTGGTATAAAATAACCAATAGCTACACCTAAAAACATTGCTAAAAATATCCACAATGTTAAATGTCTGTCTAAATAGCTTAGTTTGCTCGATAGTTTTTCCATGTTTACGTCCTTACCCAAAATAGTTATAGTTATTATAATACTATTTGGTGATTTAACCAAACAGCATTAAAGAACTTTTACATTTAATCTTTTTTGATATCTTCTAAGCAGGTAAATAAATTTGCGACACAAGGGCAGGCAAGTTTGTAAAATACGTTCAAACCCCGTTTTTCATCCTCAACAAGTCCTGCGTTTTTCATAACTAATAGGTGTTTTGAAATAGTTGAAATATCTACTCCAACTTGTTCAACAATTTCGCAAACGCATTTCTCGCCATCTGCTAAAAAATCTACAATAAAAAGTCTTGTAGGGTGAGCAAGAGCTTTCATAATCTCTGATCGTTTCTTATATTTTTTTTGAATATTATTGTCCATTTGGGCACCCTCATACTAATTTTTACCAATTATAACACATTAACCGCTAAAGCTAATTTTTGTAAACTAGCACATAAAACTATCTACTTGGCTAATTTGCCAAATAGATAAATTAGTGTTTTAATGTGAATAGAATAAATTTGAATAAATAACATAAAAATAATTCGTTAAAGTAGGTTGGGTTTACTAACCCAACAATATTAATTCAATGTAACCTACAAATAATTATTTTGCGTTTATCGGGGAGAAAATGTTATGCGTGATTTTTTGAATAAAGTACCAAAATTTTTATTTTTTACAGGTAAAGGCGGTGTTGGTAAAACATCAATGGCTTGTTCAACTGCGGTTGGGCTCGCAGAACAAGGTAAAAAAATATTGCTTATTAGTACAGACCCGGCATCAAACTTGGATGAAGTTTTGGAAACTAAACTTTGTTCAAAACCTAGTAAAATTATTGGAGTCCCAAATCTTTTGGCTATGAACATTAACCCTATTGAAGCGGCCGCTGAGTATCGGGAAAGAACGGTCGGTCCATACAGAGGAATTTTACCTGATGCTACAATAAAGCAAATGGAAGAACAGCTTTCTGGCGCTTGTACTGTAGAGATTGCCGGATTTAGTGAATTTTCTAAATTTGTTGGGGACGAAAGTGTTGTAAATGAGTATGACCATGTTATCTTGGATACTGCTCCTACAGGGCATACGCTCAGATTATTAAATTTACCATCAGCTTGGAATGATTTTATTGAGAGTAATAAAACTGGCAGTTCTTGTTTAGGTCCTGTATCTGGGTTATCTGAGCAAAAAATACTTTTTGAAAAAGTTGTTGAAGCATTAAAAAATCCTGAAAGAACTTTGCTAGTTATGGTTTCAAGGGCAGAAGCGATGAGCTTTAATGAAGCTAATAGAGCTAGTATAGAACTTAGAGAGGTTGGATTTAGCAATCAACATTTGATTATTAATGGATTGTTCGTAACGATGTCTAATGATGAAGTCGCAGGTGCATTTGCTGAAAAATCAAATTTAGCAGTAAAGAATATGCCTCAAGAGTTAAAAGAATTACCTACAACAGAAGTATTGTTCAGACCTGCAGGTGTTATGGGGATTGAAGGATTAAAGGATGTTTGTTGTAGAAAATTTAATCCCGTGGTTGATGTCAAAAAAGAAGATTTAGAAATTAAATCAAAGGAAGCATTTAAAAAATTAAATACTTGGACTGATTTGCTTTCAAAGTTAGAGGCGGATGGAAATGGCGTAATAATGACTATGGGTAAAGGTGGCGTCGGTAAAACTTCTATGGCTGCTATGATTGCAACGCAACTGGCAAAGAAGGGGCATTCCGTATTGTTATCGACAACTGATCCTGCAGCGCATTTGACTCAGGCTATTAAAGAGGATGTCCCACATTTACAAATTGAGAGAATTGATCCGAAAGTTGAGACTGAAAATTACAGATGTTCTGTTATTAAAAAAAATGCAGGCAAACTTTCACTTGAAGATTTGGCACTTTTAGAAGAAGAACTTCGCTCACCTTGTATTGAAGAAATTGCAGTGTTTCAAGCATTCGCAAAAACTGTCGCCAAAGGTGACAAACAATTTATTGTTTTGGATACAGCCCCAACAGGGCATACACTGCTTTTGCTTGACTCTACAGAGGCTTATCATAAAGAGGTTGCTAAATCTTCTGATGATTTACCAGATGAGGTTAAAAAACTCTTGCCAAGAATTAGAAACCCTAAATTTACAAAGGTTTTGATTGTTGCACTTCCGGAGGCTACTCCTACACATGAGGCTAAAGCATTACAAGAAGATTTGAGAAGAGCTAATATTCAACCTTATGCCTGGATTATCAACCGTAGTTTTGCGGCTTCAAGTACAAATGACCCAGTTCTAATTTCCAAAGGGCTTTATGAACTAAAGTATATTGAAGAAATTACAAATACGCTCTCTATAAATTTAAAAGGAGGCGCTGTTTTGTCGCCTTGGGTTTCAGATGAATTAGTCGGTGCGGACAGGTTGAAAGAATTGATTTATGTATATAAATAGAATGAGGAGGATTTAAAATGTCAAAATTAGAAATATTCGACCCACCAATGTGTTGTGCAACAGGAATTTGTGGAAACAGTGTTGATCCCAAATTAATAACTTTTGCATCTGATTTGGAGTGGTTAAAAAAACAAGGAATTAATGTTGTAAGACATGGGCTTGCTTTTGAACCTGAGGTATTCGTTAAGGATGAATTGGTTAGAGATACTCTTCAAACGGATGGCAATGATTGTTTACCAATTGTTATTTGGGATGATAAAATTGTTGCGATGGCTTGTTATCCATCAAGAGAAAAGTTAGCTCAAATTTGTAATATTTCATATGATGATGAGGAGTGTTGTTGCGGAGATTGCGATTGCGCTACTTCTATCCATGAAGAAACTAAAGAGGCTGATTGTTGTTGTGGCCCTGACTGTGATTGTCATAAATCAGGAGTAAGTGATATTGCTAAAAAAATATTATTTGTTGCTTTGGTAATTGCGATTGTTACAATTCTAGGGGTAAAGTTTGCTCCTAAAGCACATTCTGCTCAGATTCCATATCAATCAATAAGTTCATTTAATCAAATTAAACAAAGTCAAGAAGTTGCGTTCGTTTATATACCAACTAAAAATGGTAAAATGAGTAATAAAATTATGTCAGCGATGATTTCTGCAAAGCAAACTTTGGAATCTAAGAATACAAAGGTAGAATTGTATTCATTGAATCCTTCATCTGCTGATTATTCGGCTCAAGACAAAACTCCTGCGGTGATTGTTATATATAAAGGAAAAGGTAAAAGTACAGTTTCAGGAGACATAAATACTAACAGAATTTTGCAAGCATATATGGCTACAACTCTTGCGGGTGGGTGTGGCTCAGGTTGTCCTTGTCATAGACATTAATATTAGTTAGATAGATATATTAAGTTAAAAATAATTTAGAAAGGACGAAATCATTATGATTTCGTGTGATGGTGTTTGATATGATTGTTCAACAAATAATGGATAAATTACAGAGCGTTTCAACTCAACCTATAGGACTTTTATTTGCATTTTTATTGGGTGCAGTAAGTGCTGTGGTTAGTACGTGTTGTACACTTCCTGCACTTGGATTAGTCGCTGGGTATTCAGGTACTAAAGTGGAATCTTCTAAAGATACCACAAGAAAAGACCTTGTTAAGTCTGCATTGTTTTTTATGCTTGGGACAGTTATTTCTCTTATGATTATTGGTGCTGTTTCAGGATTGGTAGGTCAGGTTGCGCAAACTACACTTGGTAAATATTGGAAAATATTTGCTGGAATCGTCGCTGTAATTTTGGGTCTAGCTACATTAAAACTATTGCCTTTCAATATTTCTTTTGGAAAATTTAATCTATCAAAATTTGAATCAAGCAAATTTGGTGCAGTTATAACAGGGATTATACTTGGCGGGATTGTTGCTATTAGTTCATTGCCATGTAATCCTGGAATTTTTATTGTAATGGGGGCAGCTATTTTACAGGGAGCTGTTTTGTGGGCAATGCTATTACTCGGAAGTTATGCAATCGGTTTTTCTCTTCCATTGGGGGCTTTAATATTGGGAGTCTCTATAGGTGGGTTAACCTTAGCATCCAAAGGGTTGGATAAGTTTTTCCGCTGGATTGCCGGTGCCATATTGGTTATAATCGGATTTTATTTCTTGTTGTCATTATAACCTGTCTGGAAGTTTTAGATTTACAGTTTTTTTTTTGTAAAGAATTACGTCTATATTTTTTGAAATTAGCAAAAAATCTGAGATTAGTGCTTTATATAACCAGGTGTGTGTATTTTTTTTATTATGCCTGGAAGGTTGTGTAAATGAATATAATTTGTGGGAATGTTTTGTCTCATAATATCCCGACTGATAAGGCTTCTCTTAATGAAATAACTTTTAATCCTAGTTTTCTTGGTCGACAATCTCTAAAAACACTTAAATCTGATGTCGCAACTTTTTCTGATATAGCAAAACCTTTTATAAAATCTCCAATTTTAAAGCGTGATGCTATTCAACCATTGGTTAATCCTGAAATGGTACAACATTTGGGTAATTATTTTGCAACATTTAATCCTGGTGTAATCAAAGATGAAAAGGGTGGAGTGCACATACTAATTAGAGCCGTGAGGGGTGAAAACTATCCTCAATTGCCTTTTTTCTCAGACCTCATATACGCTCATTCAAAAGATGGTAAAAATATTGACGCTGATAGTATGAAGGTTATGGTTAAACCAACCAAACGCTTCCCTAATGGGTTTGAAGATCCTCGAATTACCAAAGTAGAAGGTGATGATAACTATAACATTATCTGTACAGGTTATGATGGTAAATATCCGATGATGTGTCATTGGCAGACGTCTGACTTGGCTGATAAATCAAAATATCAATTTGTAAGTACAATTGGTCCTCAAAAAAATGTTATAAAAAATGGTGATGATAAAGATGCATTGTTATTCCCTGAAAAAATTAATGGAGAGTATGTTCTTCTTCATCGTATAGGTGCTAATATTCAGGCTGTTTTTGTCGATAATTTGCACAAATTAAAAAGTAAACATTTTTGGAAAAATCAAATTAAGGATATTGATAAAAATACAATTATGAGAAATAAACCCGGAACGTGGGAAAATAAACTTGGTGGTGGAGCTCCTCCTATAAAGACCAAAGATGGTTGGTTAATGCTTTATCACGCTTCTGATAAGTCTGGTGAAGGTCGTCAGTATTGTGCTGGGGTAGCATTACTTGATTTAAATAATCCTAGTATAGTTATTGCCCGTGCACCCAATCCAATATTAAAGCCAAAAACTCCGTATGAAAAGGGTGGGCCTGTCCCTGGTGTTGTCTTCCCTGAAGGTTTAGTTCAAAATGGAGATAACCTCTCTGTATTCTATGGCTGTGGTGACAAAAATGTTGGAATTGCTGAAACAAAAATTTCTAAATTACTGAAATATGTTAAACAATTTGATGAGAATGGACAAACTAAAACAACATCATCCAAATAGAAATAAGTGAAGTTATTGCTTGATGTTATTTGTTATTATAATAATCAATCACAAATTGCCTGAATTTTAGTGAGATGGGTGAAAGATATGTATTTTCGTTCCATGCTAGAGAAACTGTTCGTCTGAATGTTGAATTTCCAATGGCTATCTTTACAATTTTCTTTCTGTCGAATAGTTCAATATCAGGCGCAATTCCTATTCCTAAACCTGCTCCGACTATGCCTGCTATTGTGTGTGCATCTTCTCCTTCAAAAGCATATTTAGGTTTAATTTTGTGTTCTTCAAAAAGTCTATCTACTAAAATCCTTAATGCGTAGCCCTCTTTAAAAGAGACAATAGGGAAATCTTTGACTTCTTCAATATCAACTTTCTTATTATTGGCTAAAGGGTGATCTTTTGGTACTAATATAAATAATTCATCACAAAACAAATCAGAATATGAGAGCTTTGGATTTATGTCAAAAAAGCTTCCGATTCCAAAATCTATTTTTGAATCTTCGAGTTCTGTTAGTAACACTTTTGAACTGTTTTGGCTTAGAACAAAATTAGCTTTGGGGTATTTGAGTTCAAATTTTCTGATTAAATCAGGAACGGTGCTAACACCAAGTGAGTGGATGAATCCAATAGAAATTTCTCCGCTATCAGGTCTTAATAAGTCATTAATTTCTTCTTTTGCATGCTCATATTCACCCAAAATTTTGTTAACTCTTTTTAAAAATAGTTTTCCAAAATGGTTTAAGTATATAGAACGACCTTTTCTGTCAAATAATGGAACTCCAAGTTCTGCTTCCAATCTTGAGATAGATCTACTTAGCGCTGGTTGTGTTAAAGCAAGGCTTTCAGCTGCGTCTGTTATATGTTCTAACTCTGCTGTTTTTTGAAAATATTCAAGTTGTTGCCATTCCATTTTTGCTCTCCTTTCGAATTATTATTACACAAAAAACATAAATATAATAAAATTTATGCATTTGAATGAATGATAAAAAAGGCGTAAAATTTATTTTGTGAATTGAAAGAGAAGATAAATGTCTAACATTAAAATTGGTAGTAAAGAACATAAACGTGCCTCATTAAGTATGCTAATAGGTAGTATTGTTACTTTTTCATCAATGTTTGGTCCCCAACCTTTAATAAAAACATTTGCAGATCAGTATGGAATAAGTGCATCAGCTGCAAGTTGTTGTATATCCTTAACCACATTTGCGCTTGGTCTGGGTCTTGTATTTATTGCAATTCCATCAAATAGATATGGTAGAAAAGTTGTTATGGGTGTTTCACTTTTGTTGACATCAATTCTTTCAATTTTATCAGCTTGTTTTCATAATTTTTATTTTTTCTTAGCAGCAAGGTTTATTGAAGGATTTAGTATTGCGGGTTATCCCTCAATTGCTATTACATATTTAAACGAAGAGTTTTCTGGAGATTCAATTGGGAGTGTAATTGGAGCTTATGTCGGAGGGAATGCAATAGGTGGTTTGCTTGGAAGAGTAGTAATTGGCTCTTTGGGTGATTTGTTTTCCTGGCATGTTGCTTTAATTACTCTTGGAGTTATAAATTTGGTTTTGAGTATTTGGTTTTGGAAACTTTTACCTGAATCACATAATTTTGAAGTCAAAGAACATATGAGTATAAAACATTGGGCATATAATATTTTGGGCTGTTTTAGAAATGAAAAATTGATTTGCATATATGGAATCGGTTTTTTGCTTATGGGTGTTTATGTCGCACTTCTTGATTATATTGGTTATCCATTAACGAAGGCTCCTTATAATATGAGCCAAACGGTTTTAGGGTTTATATTTGTGGTTAATTTAATTGGAACGTTTAGTTCCGTTTGGTTTGGGAAATTGACAGATAAAATTTGTAGAAGTAATGTTCAATTACTCGCCGTGGTTTGCTTATCACTAGGTGCTTTTTTAACATTATTGCCAAATTTGATTTTTAAAATACTTGGTTTAACAATTTTTGTATTTGGATATTTTGGTGGGCAAGCTGTCGCAAGCAGTTGGATTGGTTTACTTTCCCCAACGAAATATAAGGCTCAGGCTTCTTCTTTTTATATGATGTTTTACTATATCGGTTCAAGTATAGTTGCTTATACAGGTGGATACTTCCTTCAATCTTGGGATTGGGTTGGGTTTATTTCTTATCTATTGATATTATTAGCAATAACAGTTTTTGTTATTGTAAGAACAGAGCCGATTCACAAATATCAACTTATTCCTTTAAGGGTAAATAGTAATAAGTAGCTTGATTTAAACATTCTACGGTTGACAAATATCTAAAAATCTTTATAATTAAATTACTAATTAACTTTATATTACGTTTGAAGGCGGAATATCTTTTGGAAAATAATACTTTTTATACACAAAAAAATCAATTAACTTCATCAATGATGATGTGCATGTCGATTCTCAATTTGAGGTCTACTGTTTGATTTGTTGTGAATAATTAAAATATTTAACTAAAGTTGAACCAATTGATCTCATTTTGAGTCAAGAGGTTCAACTTTTTTTGTGCAAAAAATTGCCCCAATAACTAAAGGAGACAAAATAATGGCTAAGGTTTATTCAATTGGAATAAGTACATATTCAACAAACAATAATAATAACATTCATTCAATAAATTTTGGGAAAAATCCTCGTTTAAACTTGGTTGATAGAAGACTTTTGAGGTTGAGTAATAAGGTTTCAAGTGAAAATCTACATCATCATTTAGATATTATTGCAGGACCTGCAACTGAGGGGCGAGGGGTTGGCCAACCTGGAATTGAAGTCGCAAAGGATTATATCTCTGGGCAATTTAAAAGTATTGGACTTGCTCCACTTGATAAAATTAATTTGACTGGTTTTTTACAAAAATTTAGTATGAAAAAATATATTACCAAAACTTATAATTCAAGTAAAAATACGGGTGGGTATATTGACACTTTTACTGCTAGTAATACAGAGACTTCAAATGTTATTGGGGTAATAAAGGGGAATAAAGATAATAATGAATATTTACTTATAAGTGCACATTATGATCATCTTGGTAAAGACGAAAAAAATAATATTATATTCCCTGGAGCAGATGATGATGCCTCAGGTGTTGCTTCTTTACTGGAGATAGCGCGCGTTTTAAAAAATAAACATCCTAAAAAATCTATTGTATTTGCAGCATTATCTGGCGAAGAGGCCGGACATAATGGAGCTAATTCATTAGCTAAAGAATTAAATAAATATGGTTTAACAAAACAAGTACAAGTTTTGAATTTAGAAATGCTCGCGGGAAAATCAGGAAATACTTTAGATGCTTGGTCGCAAAAAGGCGATTTAACTAAGAATATTATGGAAAGTTTAAAAAAGGCAGGTACCTTCTTTGATACAGAGGTTAAAATTCATCCAGGGGATCCAGGGTCCGATGCAAGGGCATTTAGTGAGCATAATATTCCTTCAGTTTGTGTAGCGTGGGATTATACGTCCTCTGGTACTCATCCACATTATCATAGAGCAGATGATACAGTTGAAAATGTCGATTTTAATATTTTGGGTAAAGCAACTAAAATGTTAGTGGCGGCAAGTTATCTTTTTGCAAATAAAATGTCTGAAACGGATTCAAGTTTACATAAAAACTTAAGAAATTTTGTTAGTCGTATTACTAATAAATTTAGAAAGTCAGCATAATTTTTTCTAGAAATATTTAACATTTTATTTAGAATTTATATTATTATATAAATGATTTATTGTATTTATAATAGCAAGAGTGCACATCAAATACTTTCAATGTGCACTCTTGCATATTAAATTTTAACCGTAATAGGACTTATGTTTTTTCAAATAAATCCATTAATCGCTACAATCATTGTAGGTCGGTTTGTTGCAGCATGGCTCTTGAATTGGAGCTGCAGGACATGGCATTGCTTCACAAGGACATTTTGCCGGGCAACATGGTTTTACTGCTGGGCAACAAGGTTTTACTGCTGGGCAACAAGGTTGTGCAGTCTTACAACATGGGCTTTGTGTAAAAGCATAACTCGGACTTGAGTATTGGTAATAAGATTGAGATTGGCATGGACAGGCTGCAAAACTTGGTAATGCGGCTATCCCTAAAGCTAGGAATACACCTAAAGCTATTAATTGTTTCTTCATGATAAAGTTCTCCTTTTTGAATTTAAAATACAATTGAGATAACAACACTTCTTTATCTCAATAACTGTATCATTTTAAGTTTAGAAAATTATAAAATCTTTACCCAAAAAGGTTGTCTTTTAAAAAAAAAATAATCCATTGTGTTACTTTTTAGTATTTTGTTTGTGTAAATTCAAATTCATTTTTGTTATTTTTAGTTAATAGTATTTGGTTATCAGTTTCTTCAGGAAGTATGTATACTTTTAGACCTCCATGAATATATTTTCTTAATTCTTTAAAATCACCGTCAAGGAAATTTATGCATCCATGTGACATTCTATTATTCTTTAAATCTCCATCATAAAATTTCTTAAGTCTATCTTTTTCTCTGAATTTTGGGACTTTGTGCAATGCAACTATTTTTTTATTATTTGGGGCTTTATTTGCTTTTTGTCCTAGAGACAGTGTTAAATCTCCATAGGCAGATTTATTGAAGATATTTGTTATAAGTGTATATTCTCCAGCTGGAGTTGTATTTTTTGATTTGCCTAACAAACCTGAGGTATCATTATAATCATCACCTATTTCAGTGCCTATTCCGACTTCGAAGTTTGATATTTCTTCTCCGTATTTGTCATAAATAGTCGCTGAACAGTCCTTTTTATTTACAATTACGTAATTTGTATCTGAATTAAATCTAGCCCATTCTTTTACTTTTACTTCATTATCTTCCAATGAATTAATTTTAGATATCTTATCTTGCAGAGTATCATCTTCAAGATCATTAAAGTCTTCTGCAAATGCACTAGTTGTCATAGATATTAAAACCAATAAAATCAAAATTATTTTTTTCATACAGTGTGTCTCTCTGATTAAATATTTCATACCCAAATGTTTATTACTTATATTTTATTGGTGAATTCTAAAATTTACACTACCTATTTGTATAATGTTTGCTTTGTGGTTCTCGTCGGATATATTTCCGACAATCAAATAAAAAAAGATTAAACGTGTAATATTAATTAAAACTAATTTGTTGAAAGTTTTTTGTTTACTTTTTTTTTATAAAAAGTAAATGGGCGATATCCGGCTCGAACGGATGACCCCTTGAATGTCGTTCAAGTGCGCTACCAACTGCGCCAATCGCCCATGTTTAATTGTATAAAATTTTCAGTTTTGAGGATTGGCTTGTTGTTAGCGCACTATTTTAAATAATAATATAAAAATAGTATAGCGCTACCGTACCTCTCCTCTGATGATACTTAATCATCCTCGTCGGCAGAGTGCCAATCGCCCATGTTTAATTAATAATAAGTCTATCCTTCTTAAGTAAGGATAGACTTTATTAAAACAAAAAATTAATATAATTTCAAGATTATAATTTTAATGAGTATTTATTATTAATTGACACTTGATTCATTGCTGAATAAATACTGGCTTGTGATGTTTGTACGGACTGGTAT
>Ga0302286_10001103_pt1 | contig 20459 bp, 22 predicted proteins | sample III_Fen_E2_3_FD_198765 | JGI IMG/M metagenome (GOLD analysis project Ga0302286, IMG submission 198765) | Peat permafrost microbial communities from Stordalen Mire near Abisko, Sweden - III_Fen_E2_3 | ecosystem: Environmental > Terrestrial > Soil > Wetlands > Permafrost | place: Sweden: Abisko...
TGAGCTACGATTGTTTCTACAGTTGCTGTTACCCCATATATATACCAACGGTTGACTTTATGGTGTATTTATTAAATAATCAGACGATTACAGATATTAGCTTGACGGCTATGCCCCCCGGGGTAAACACCCCCCCTATAATTTCTTTTACTTATTCGAATTTTGAAATTTTAAAAGTATATTTACCCTAAGAATATAAACTTCGAAAATCATGTGTTAACCGAGTTTATTATTACTATTTAAACGACAAAAATGAAAAAGATATTCGCATTTCTAATCCTTTTAAGCATTATCTCATGCAAAAAGTACAAACTGAGTAAGTTTGAAAAGGAACTTTACGAAATCTATAATGTTGGAGATACTTTGACTTTTGAATCGATAAAAACGGGAAACATTATACGATATGTCATTACGGATAAAACAAATGAAATTTATTCGAATTTTGATACTAGAGAGCGACTAGTAACTGTAAATTACAGAAATGTAGATAAACCATTAAATACTGATCCCAATAATACTTATAAACCTGAAATATTCAGCATTTACAATAATAAATATGGATACTCTATTCATATCGCATTTAATTTATTTGGAAGATTTTATGAAAATAATTTTGGAACAATTAAAACCGATACTCTATCATATTTAAATAAAAAATATAGTGATTACTATACACTTACAAATACATCAAATATTAATGAAGGATTAGAAACTAAACTATTAACGATTTACTGGCAAAAGAAATACGGCATAGTCAAGTATGATTTATTAAATGGGGATTCATATGTTAGAACCAATATACCATAATAAATGACAATTAATATAGCCACCCATTACCACTAGCATAAAAAACCAAAAATGACACGATATATAATTATTACATCGTTATTCCTTACAAATTGTATATATGGACAACATTCCAAGATAACTAATATTGAAAAAATTATATTTGTGACATCTCCTTGTAATGGTCTTTGCTCTTCTTATGAATTACAAGTTGATAGTAACAAAAAAGCACAATTACATTCTGTACAAGTTTATAAGGATATTATTCATTATCCAGAAATTGATACTAATAGAATGGGATATTTTAAAGGACGAGTAAGTGATCCTATTTTCGATAAATTACTTAGATTTATTAAAACATTAAAAGTTGATACTTTTTCTGATATCGAAGAATCACCTCTTAGTTCTCAACAAATAACAATCATCATTTATTATAATAAGAAAAGAAAAATAATAAAAACATATTCGCTTTCAAAGAATAAACCAGATGAATTAATCTCTACTTTATTTGAAATATGCGAAAAGAGTGAACTTGTGAAGACTAATGAGAAATTGAAAATTGAAAATTAATAATGCACTATTTGGAGGCATAATTATAAAACGAAAAATGAAACATTCTACAATATTTTTTTTGTTGATAGTAATACTCAATTCGTGTGATTGGAGTGGAAATTATTATTTTAGCATTGAGAATAAATCGTCATATCCTATTGCGATAAGGTTATATCCAGCAAATAAATATCAATACAACAAAACAGCAGATTCAATAGTCATGGTATATCCGAACCAAAAGACGGTTTTTTGGAAAGAACAAGGACGTAATAGTGGTGACAGGGGAATTTATTTCTTAAGACTTTTTGATACTATATACGTCGAAATAAACGACACATCAAACCGATTAACCAAAGACATTACATTAAGAACAAATTGGGATTTAAAGGTTCATAAATATGGCTTTGAAGGAAAAAACGCAGATTATTATTACAATTTTACATTTTCCGATATTAATATTGAAAAGAAGGAATAAAAAACTACGCCCCGCTATCGCAAGTGTTACGAAGTACACTTGTGGTTATATTTTCACTTCCCATTGAAACATAGCATTAATCCGCAAAGTTTTTAACTTTGCATCAATAAAAATTTCAAAGTATTAGCAACAAAGTTACAAACTTTGTAAGAAGCTCATTGCTCTGGTTAATGTTTATTAATAAACCCACAAGTGTCCTACGGAACACTTGCGGGAGCGGTGAGCGGTGGTACAAAAGATAATTGTAAGTTTATAGCTTCAAAAATACATATTTATCATTTTTCTGTACTAGCGTTAACAAAAAAAAGAGACTCCCTATTTTCATAGAAAGTCTCTTTTCTTTTTTAATGCATTGTTATAATTATCTTATAACTTGAACATTTACAGCGTTCATGCCTTTTTTGCCTTTTTCCATCACGTAAGATACTTTGTCGTTTTCTTTGATGTCATCAACTAAACCACTTTGATGTACAAATACATCTTCGCTTCCGTCTGCTGGTGTGATAAAACCAAATCCTTTTGTGTTGTTGAAAAACTTTACTGTTCCTTCTTTCATAATTGTAATTAATAATTGTATTTATATTTAAAATCGTATATGTCTTTAATCTATTTTTTAACCACTGTTAAGCTTAGTCTATAAACGAAATAAGTTCGACAAATGTTCTACTTTAGTCGAACAAATTTTGATATGCTATTCCTGTACAAAAATAATTATATTATGTTCAACGATGTCTTTTTTTTGCAAAATATTTCAAAAAAAAGTAGAGCCTCTTAGAATATGTTCGGCTAAGGCAAACAATGTCTTCTAAATTAGCAAATCAGCACATTCCCCAATTAGCACATTAACAATTTATTTAGCTTCATCCAACATCGTACGAAACGACACGAATTTTGAGCCATATTTAATATTGTGTAATTGATCAAGTTTGCGGGCATGACGGGCTTCAAAGTCGGTATATGTTTGCATATCGCGACTCATCATCATTAATGCAAACGATGAACCACCTTGGTCTTGGTTATTTAGCACTTTAAATAAACGCACATCGATAAAACTACCCGTATTCATTAATAATGGAATGTAGGTTTCGTTCATCCATTTGTTCCATTCGGTTGCTACCGAATTATCGATACTAATTGTTGTGTTACAAATTACCATGATGCTCTTTCGCGATGTGTTAAAACAACTTCGATATCGAATGTTGATTGTAAATAATCTGCCATTTTCTCAGCACAATAAACCGAACGATGACGTCCGCCAGTACAACCAAAACTTACCATTAAATCGGTAAACTCACGTTTCAAATACGTATCGACGCTTATGGTAACCATTTCTTTTGCATGTTCTAAAAGTTTTGTAATAACTCCCTCGTCTTCAAGAAACGTTATAACTGGTTGATCTTTGCCTGTTAAAGGTTTGTATTGATCATATAATCCGGGATTGTGAATACCTCTACAATCGAATACAAATCCGCCACCATTGCCTGTCTCGTCAACGGGAATTCCTTTTTTGAAAGAGAAACTATTTACTCGTACTTTTAGTTTTTTCTGCTGCATTATTCGTTGATTATTGATTTTGTTTGTAATTGTTTTAATATTGATTGAAAATACGGAATATCGATAGACGATTCCACTTTTTGTGCAATGTTTTTAAGAATTTCTAAGGATTGTGGAATACTTTTTAGGAACAACTCTTTCTGTTGAATGACTCCACGAAAGCCATAAGCACCCAATGTTTGCAAGGTACGTGAAAGCACAATTGCATAATAAGTATCTTTAAATGTTTGTGTCGAAACTGAAATTCGTTTGCTAAGTTCCGCAATATAAAAATCGAGCAATTGTTCTCGCATATCGTCACGTAAACCCGCTCGCGATTGATAAAGGAGTGATGCCACATCGTATTGCAAAGGTCCACTCATTCCACCTTGATAATCGATAAAATAAGGCTTTCCATCTTGTATATAAATATTTCGAGCTTGGAAATCGCGATAGAGGAAATAACCTTCGGTCGATTCGCCAATGAAGTCGACAAAAGTATGAAAGTCCTTTTCGAGCTTTTGTTCATCGAAAGGAAGTTCGGTAAGTTTTAAGTAATAATATTTAAAATAATTTAAGTCGAAATAAAGCTGTTGTTTGTCGAATGTAGAACGAACCAAACAGCGTGAATAATCGAGGTTGGGACCTACTTCAATTTGTATTTCCAACAATCGAGACAATACCGTTTTATAGATATCTAAAATCTTAGCATCGGCATTTTCTTCTTTTCGTGCTGACTCAATATAATCGAGCAACGAAACAGTTCCCACATCGGAAAGCATATACGAAAGTCTATCGTTCGAAATAGCTAAAAGCTTAGGAACTGCAATTCCATTTTCGGAAAATGCTTTTGTAAAATACAGAAAAGCTTCGTTTTCGGCTACATTGTTTCCTATGGCAACAATGGCAGTTCCACCATTATAAAAAACTCGAAAATATTCGCGTGCCGAACCAGCTCCAGCAATCGATTGTATGTCAACAATCGTTTCATCGGAATAGCTCGCAAAAAGACCTTTAATTATTTCGTTTGAATTATTCAAATCCATTCAATATTGTTAGAAACTAAATGTATACCTTTTTTTGAATTTAATAGACCAAAATCAATCACCCAACCCTCTTCGCCAAGAGGGCTAAACAGCCATTGTCGTTAATTGGAGATAGACCCAAAATATATTTTATTTGGTATTATTCAAACAAATATACATTTTACAATTAAAGTCATTGCATTTTTTTATGAAAAACTTTAACAAAACAGAGAATTGTATTGTATCGTGCCTTATTTTTACAAATAATTAAATGTAGGAAAATCAATGAAAGATTGTATTTCGAAAAACGCTTATGTTAACGACAAAATTATTTCGGCAGAAGAAGCTCAGAAAGCTTTATTTACTGGAAATACAACCGTTTACGAAGTCATTCGAATTATTGATGGACGACCTCTATTTATCGAAGATCATTTAGGGCGTTTAGAAAAATCGGCTTCATTATTGCAATTACATTTGTGTTTTTCAGCATCACAAATCTACGATATCATCATCGAATTTATTAAACATGAAGGTATTTCGATAGGTAATTTAAAGCTACAATTCTCTTTCGACAACAATAAATCTTTATTTCTATTATATCAATCGCAACACTCCTATCCTACTGTGGAAATGTATGCACAAGGAGTAATTACAAAAACCTTGCATGTTGAGCGTGAAAATCCAAATGCAAAAAACATTCAATCGTTTCATAGCGTTGCTCAATCGTTTATTAAAGAACACAATTTGTACGAGGCATTATTAATAGATAAAGACAATAATATTACTGAAGTTAGCAAATCGAATATATTCTTTATTAAAGGAAATACTATAATCACAGCATTGGCAAGTGATGTTCTTTTAGGAATAACAAGAAAATATGTGATAGAAGCAGCTATACTACTTGGACTAAAAGTTGAAGAGCGAAAAATAGCAATCGACGAATTACCAGAATTTGATTCTGCATTTATATCGGGAACATCACCGAAAATATTGCCAATAAAAATAATCGATTCGAAGATCTATAAAACAGATACTGTTGTACTTTTGAATCTGATGTCGAAACTCAATGAATTGATACATCAAAACATAGAAACACAAAATAAATAATAGAAATGAAAAACATTGCAATTGTTTGTGGAGGCGACTCCTCAGAGGCTGAAGTATCGTTAAAGAGCGGTGCAAATTTAAAATCGATGATGAGCAGCGATAAATATGCAAGCTTCATTGTATTTATGAAAGCTACGTATTGGGCAGTTCGAATTGATGGACGCGAAGATATTGCCATCGATAAATCGGATTTCAGCTTTGTACTTGATGGTTCAAAAGTAACATTCGACTGTGCATACATAACAATTCATGGCACACCAGGTGAAAACGGAATTTTACAATCGTATTTTGAATTAATACAAATGCCATATACCAGTTGTAATGTATTTGTGAGTTCACTTACATTCAACAAATTTGCATGCAAATCGTTTTTAAAAGAATTTGACATTCCATCGGCAGATGCAATGATGGTTCGCAAAGGTGATGTCATTAATCCCGATGCAATATTACTACGTTTAGGAAGTCCATGTTTTGTTAAACCTAATAATGCTGGATCAAGTTTTGGAGTGAGCAAAGTAAAATCGGCAAAAGAAATATTACCAGCACTTGAAAAAGCTTTTGAAGAAGACGATGAAGTGATAATAGAACAATTCCTTTCGGGAACAGAGGTCACCAATGGAGTGTATAGAGTAAACGGAAAAACAACCGTTTTACCAATAACCGAAATTGTAAGCGAAAACGAATTTTTCGATTACGAAGCTAAGTACACAGGCAAATCGCACGAAATAACCCCTGCCCGTTTACCTAAAGAAACAGAAATTGCAACAAAGGAACTAACAGAACGAATCTATACTATTTTGGGCTGTACAGGAATTGTTCGTATCGACTATATAATAAATGGGAAAGGAATTAATCTGTTGGAAGTTAATACAACACCAGGAATGAGTCCAGCAAGTATTATTCCTCAACAAATAAAAGCACAAGGTTTAGAACATTCAGTTGTATTTAGCCAAATCATTGAAGATTCAATTTCGCGATTAAAAAAGTAAAAACAATTACATTAAAATATAAGGGAAGAATGTGTAAAAGGCATTTTCTTCCCTTTTTTTATGATAAAACAATTCAAAAAAAACATCATTTTCAAAAAGGTTTTAGAAAAGCTTTTAATATTATCAACAGCTCAATTTAGCAATAAACATAGAATAAAAACTTTAGATAGAAACAAGTATTGTAATAGATTATCAAATAGATAAACAACATTACATACAATCAACTTTAATACCTAAAACACAGTATTTTACAAATCATTTTTAAACAAATTTTGTTCACTAATTGTGAATAACTTATCGACTATTACCAGTTACAATTACAACAAATACACTATTTTTATAGCATTCATAAATACTAATAAAAAAGGCTTTATAGATGCGTAAATTATTTGTCATAGTATCACTTTTGTTTTGCACATATCTTGCATTTTCGCAGGATGTAATTACATTGAAAAATGGAGATAAACTTAAAGTGAAAATCTTACAAGTTGACAAAAAGAAAGTAACCTATACTAAACCTGAAGATACATCAGGTAAAATTTACACACTTAATCTTTCAAAAGTATTTATAATAATCTTCGAAAAACAAAACGAAAAATACGAGCACAATCCCAAAGCTGCTGAAATTTTAAATCAATAGATTTTTACATTTCTAATATTAATTTATAACAATGCAAATATATTTGTGTATTGTTCTTTAAAAACATTGATATACCTATATATAATTAACATTTACAATAATAAACAAGTTATTCCGTTTAAAACAAACAAAGCTATTATCTTTGCAGTATTGATTTTCTGACAAAATACAAATGAATAATAATACTATAAATACAAAACAATCGCCCATTTACAAACTCTCCCTTTTTCTTTATTTGCTCCTATTCTTTGGCATTACAAAAGGTCAATCAATAAATAATGATACAATTCCACAAAAAGATATTGTTGATTTTTTCCGTTTTAAAACAACACTTTCTATTCAAAAAGATAGTGCTAATGCTAAAAGTAAAGGACCTTTCATTTCATTGATGCCAGCAGCAGGCTATACAATGCTTTCAGGATTAACGGGTACATTTGTAATTAGCACATCTTTTTATACCGACAGTAACAAGACTAAACTTTCGAGCATTTTACTAAATAGTAATTATTCTCAATACAGTCAATATTGGTTTATTCTTAATACAAATTTCTATTTCGAAAAATACAAATTGCATTTCACAGGCGATATGAGATATTACAAATTCCCAACTAAAACATATGGTCTTGATATTAACAACAAACGTAGTGATGCATTGGCTATAGACTACTCATACTTAAGAATCTACCAGTTAGTATATCGAGAAATAAGAAAAAATCTCTATTTAGGATTAGGTTATAATTTAGATTATCATTGGAATATAAAATCGGACTCATTGCCTACAAAAACTTTAAATGATTTCAAAAAATACAATAACAACAAAAAAAGTTCAACATCAACTGGTATTTCAGTGAATATTCTCTTCGATAACCGTTTAAATTCTGTTAATCCCAAAAATGGATATTATGCACTGATTCAATATCGTCCTAACTTTAAAGCTATGGGAAGTGACAGTAATTGGCAAAATCTATTAATTGATATAAGACATTACATTCCCTTTCCAAAAAGGTCTAAAAACACTTTATGCTTTTGGAGTTACAACAAAGTAACACTGAAAGGTACAGCACCCTATTTAGATTTGCCTAGTATTGGATGGGATGAATATTCAAACTCAGGTCGTGGATATGTTCCTGGTAGGTTTATAGGTAAAAACTTATTTTATGCAGAAACAGAATACCGTTACACAATTACACGAAATGGATTTTTCGGCGGTGTCGTATTCTGTAATGCACAAACAACAATGCAAGACATCAAAAGCAAGTTCAACACCATTATTCCAGGCGCAGGATTTGGTCTACGATTCAAAATCAACAAACGATCTAACACCAATTTAGCAATAGATTATGGCTTTGGAATTGGTGGATCGAGAGGTTTGATTTTCAATCTTGGTGAAGTGTTTTAAACTTTCTTTTTAAACTTGGTTAAAGCTAACATAATCAAGCCAAACAACAACATTCCTAGTCCCGACCAAATATTTATATTGATACCGAACGATTTGGTATACATTACGGCATTTGAATTTGTAACAAAGCCATAAATGCTTATTAATACACCTAAGACGGAAAACATCAAACCGATGGGGATTCTTATATCTAACATAATTTTAATTATTAATTGTGAATTATGAATTATTAATTACGCATACAATTTCATTAAACGACATTCAGTTTACCAGAATATTACAGTTAAGATTGTAGCTAAAGTCAATACGAAGATTGCCAATGTTGATGAACGATTATACCACGCAACATTTTCTTCTTTCAATTTTGGTGTTAATGAATAAACAAGTCCAACCAATTCGTTGTCAGATTTTTGTTGTTTAGTAGCTAAAGAAATAGTAACAGTTATTAAAGCACTTGCAGCACAAGCATAAATAGCTGTCCAGAAGTTTTGAGCCATTTCTACAGGATAGGTATGAACTACCGTTATCCAACCACCTTTTACCAATGTTGTAGCACCAGCAGGGATTGTTAAACCATGATGTAAAAGAGCTATTGCAAAACCAGATAAAAGACCAATAAATGCAGCGTGACCTGTAGCTCGTTTCCAGAACATGCCAAGGAAAATAACAGCAAATAAAGGAGCATTAATCATAGAGAAAATGGTTTGAAGGAAATCCATAATATTACCAAATAAACCAGCTAAATAAGCAGCGGCAATACTCACCAACACACCAAATATTGTTGCCAATCGACCTACTTTTAAGTAATGTTTAGAATCGGCTTCTTTATCGTTAGTTGCAGGACGAATATAGCTTTGGTAAATATCATACGTCCAAACGGTGTTGAAAGCCGAAACATTACCTGCCATACCACTCATAAATGATGCTAAAAGAGCTGTTAAACCTAGTCCTAAAACACCAGCTGGCAAATAATGTTTTAGAAGCATAATAATCGTTAAATCGTAGTTAGGTTGACCATTTGCCATTGCTGGAATAGTAAAGCCTGAAGTTGGATTATTCATTAAAACCAAAGCTACAATTCCAGGAACAATAATTAAAAAAGGAATAAACATTTTTGGAATTGCTCCAATCAACGGAGTATTGCGAGCAGCAGTTGTAGACTCAGCAGCCATAGCACGTTGAACAATCAAGAAATTGGTACACCAATAACCAAAAGAAAGAACAAATCCTAAACCGGCAAATATTCCGTACCACTCCACTCCCATTGGGTTTGCAGTAGCAGAACCAGTATGTTTCCATGTCGTAGTAAATGTATCGGTAGCATAACCTTTAGCTTCAACAATAGGAGCTAAACCATCTTTCAATCCATGCCAACCACCAACTTCGTGTAGACTTAAAAATACGATTGGCAAAAGTCCGATAACAATGATAAAAAATTGTAAAACCTCATTATAAATTGCCGAAGATAAACCACCTAAATACGTATATCCAAGAACAATAGCAGCAGATAATAAAAGGCTTACATTAAAGTCCCAACCAAGTACTTTTTCCATTAATAATGCTAATGCATACATCGAAATTCCCGATGCAAGAATGGTCATTACAGCAAACAGAATTGCATTTAATCCACGTGTTTTTTCATCGAAACGTAATTTTAAATATTCAGGTACCGAACGAGCTTTTGAACCATAATAAAATGGCATCATAAACAAAGCAAGAAATACCATAGCAGGAATTGCACCTATCCAATAGAAATGCGTTGTAAGCATACCATATTTAGCACCCGAACCAGTCATACCCATTACTTCCAATGCACCAAGATTGGTTGAAATAAATGCTAATCCAGCAACCCAAGCCGGCATTGAACGACCAGCTTCAAGAAAAGCACTTGCATCTTTCATATATCGTTTTAAAACCCAACCGATACCAAGTACAAATGCAAAGTAAATAATCATTACTGCGTAATCAATCCATGCTAATTGAAATATTTCCATTACTTTAATTTTAAATTATGAATTTTTAGTTTTTAGTTAAGTCGAAAACAAATTCTGTTGTTGATTTATACTCTTCACCAACATCCAAAATTACTGATGGGAATGAAGGTGTATTGGGTGAATTAGGAAAATGCTGAGTTTCCAAACCCATTCCATAACGATAATTATATATTTCACCTGCCTTGCCAATTCCTTGACCATTTAAATAATTACCCGAATAAAATTGAATCCCAGGTTCGGTTGTATATATTTCCATACATCGTCCACTTACAGGTTCGATAAGTTTTGCGGCTTTAGCGAATGAATTATCGGGCTTATCAATTACCCAAGTATGATCAAATCCCGCTCCCGAAACTATTTGTTCATTATCAGCATTAATATCAATACCAATTGTTTTTAATGATGTAAAATCTAATGGAGTGTTTTTAACCGAAGCAATTTTGCCATTTGGAATTTGCATAACATCTCCAGGTAAATAATAGTCGGCAAACAGTTGTAATTTATGTGAAAGTATATCCTTTTGCGTTCCTGCCGAAAGATTAAAATAAGAATGTTGAGTAAGATTTATTATTGTTTTTTTATCGGATTTAGCTCGATAATCAACTATCAATGAATTATTAGGACTTAAAGTATAGCTTACATATACATCAAGATTTCCAGGAAAACCTTCTTCTCCATCTTTGCTAAAATAATGTAATTGTAAGGCTTCACCATTTTCTGTTTTTAAAGGTTCTATATCCCAAAATGCTTTATTAAAACCAAATAAACCACCATGGTGATTATTGATATTATTATTTTGAGCCAAGGTATATGTTTTATCGTCGAGAGTAAAACGTGCTCCAGCAATGCGATTTGCAGTACGTCCGACAATAGCTCCAATATAATGCGTATCTTGAATATAATATTCTAACGAATCGAAACCCATTACCACATCCCCCAGAATTCCATTTCTGTCGGGTGTTATAATAGATGTGACGATTCCTCCATAATTGATAACCTTTACAATCATGCCATTGACATTTGTCAATGTGTATTGAAACACATCTTTGCCATTAGGTAAGGTTCCGAATTTCGATTTTATTATTGCCATATTTTTTTTCGTAGAGACGCGATTAATCGCGTCTCATTTAATAACATTTGATGTTACAAAAGACGTTGCATGCAACGTCTCTACATAATCGTTTTATAATGAACTGTATCTAATTTCCTTAATATTTCTGCACTTTGTTCTGCAGTAATATCGCGTTGTGGTTCTGCAAGCATTTCGTAACCTACCATAAATTTTTTAACCGATGCAGATCGGAACAATGGTGGATAAAAATGCATATGCCAACACCAATGACTATTATCGTTTCCATTTGTTGGAGTTTGATGTATTCCTGCCGAATAAGGGAACGATATTTTAAACATATTGTCGTATTTGCTTGTAACAATTTGATACATTTCGGCAAAAGCTTTTGCTTCGTCAGAACTTAAATCGGCAAGACTTGGTTTTGCAATTTTTGGAATAATCATTATTTCAAATGGCCATACAGCCCAAAATGGAACCAATGCCACAAAGTGATCATTCTCAAAAACAATACGCTCTCCTATTTTCAGCTCTTGTTGAAGATAATCTTGCAAAAGATTTTTATTATTAACTTTGAAATATTCGCGTTGATTATCGTCTTCTTTTCTAACAATTTCGGGAATTGATTCTTGTGCCCAAATCTGTCCATGAGGATGAGGATTACTACATCCCATTATGCTCCCTTTATTCTCGAAAATTTGAATGTGATTGATAAAATCTTTTGAGCCAAGTTCAATCGTTTCTTGTTGCCACAGTTTTACTACCATTTCAATTTCTGATAATGGAAGTTCAGGAACTGTCTTCCCATGATTTGGCGAAAAACAAATTACTTTGCAAATGCCTCGCTCACTCTTTGCTTGAAACAAGGGATTGTTTGTTGCACCAGTTTCAATATCAGGATTGATTGCACTAAAATCATTTGTAAAAATAAATGGCTCGGTGTATTTAGGATTTTTGATTCCTCCAGCACGTTCATTTCCTGGACATAAATAACATGTTGCATCGAATTCGGGAAGTTGAGCTTGTGAAACGCTTTCCTGTTGTCCTTGCCATGGACGTTTTCCTCGGTGTGGTGATACCAAAATCCATTCGCCCGAAAGGGGATTGTATCTGCGGTGTGTGTTATCTTTTATGTTGAACATCGTTAAATTATAAGTGGTTAATGATTAATGGTTAATTAACAATTCATAATTAATCATTAACAATTATTCCTGTGCCTTCTGTAATTGCTACTTCAATGATATTTTCGGGTTTATTATGTGCAAGATAATATTCTTTTTGTACTCGTTGTTTAAAATTGGCAACAGATTCTTTATGAACAATATTAATGGTGCAACCACCAAAACCGCCACCCATCATACGTGCACCAAGAACGCCTTGTGTATTACGAGCAATATCAACTAAAACATCAAGTTCTTTGCAGCTTACTTCATATTTTTTTGAAAGACCTTCGTGCGATGCATAAATCATTTTTCCAACGGTTTCGAGGTCGTTTGCCAGCATTGCTTCGCATGTTTTTTCGAGGCGAATATTTTCCTCTATGACATACGAACATCTATTAAATGTTAAAGCAGAAAGTTGCGATGCACAATGATTCAATTGATTGAGACTTACATCGCGCAACGAATGAATATTTGGGAAATGTTTTGCAACTTCGGCAACACCTTTTTCGCATTCGGCACGACGAAGATTATATTCCGAAGAAGCTAAAGTGTGTTTAACAGCGGTATCGCAAAGGAGAATACTATAATCATCTAATTGTAATGGAGAATAACTAAATTCCAATGAACGACAATCAAGTTTCATTACCTGATTCTTTTTGCCAAACATTACAGCAAACTGATCCATGATTCCACATTTAACACCAGCAAATTCATGCTCTGCCATTTGTGCCATCTTTGCCATATCCCAGGTTGAAAGATTGAGCGAAAACAAAGTATTGAGTGCAAATAAAAAGCCACATTCCATAGCTGCCGACGATGAAACACCAGCTCCTATTGGAATTGTTCCACCAACTACAACATCTACTCCTGATATTTCAATTCCCTTCTTTTTCAAATGAGCAACGACTCCTAAAAGGTAATTTGTCCATGTTTTTGAAGTTTGAATTTCAATTTGCGAACAATGAATTTCGGCTGATTCATTTAAATCGAATGCAAAAAAACGAAAAGCCTTAACATTGTTTGGTGTAACTGCAAAATACATCTCTTTGTTGATTGCTGCTGGTAACACAAAACCTGCATTATAATCGGTATGTTCGCCAATAATATTTATGCGTGCTGGAGAACGAAATACTGATGGTTGTGATTTGTATAAATCTTTGAATTTCGAAATTATTTCTTGTATCATAATACTTTAAAATTATTCAGCTAGATATATTGTTTCATTATTAAGACGCAATAAATTTTGCGTCTCTACAGGAAAACATCGATTATTCTAATCTAATTATCGAATACGACTGACCTATCATATTTACCGTTATCTTATTTCCTTTTTTAACTAATTTCAAATCTTTACCTGCTAATAAAACCGTTTTTGAATAAGGAATATTTAATTCAAATTCAGCAGTTGTATTCTTGCCCGATGGGTTTAATAAAACAAGCACAACATTCTTATCCTTAGCTCTTGCATAAATAAACGGATAGGTATTTTCTTTTGCAAACAAAGGAATAAACTCAGCATAATTTGCAAGTGCTGGCTCGGTATGTTTTAAAGCAATAAGTCTTCTAGTTTTGTTTAGCAATGAATTTGGATTCTTTTCTTCCGAAGCTACATTAGGAGCATCTTTAGCAGTATCAACGGGTAAATATAATTTTTCAGCATTTGCAGTTGAAAAACCTAAGTTCGCAGCTGTACTCCATTGCATTGGTGTGCGAGCTCCATTTCGTGGGCGATAAGCACCTTCAACTTGTGGCCAGCTTGTTGGTAATTGACGCATACCAATCTCATTTCCATAATATAAAAATGGCGTTCCCGGCATGGTTAAACCAAATGCATATATTATTTCCAAATCAACATCGCTACGCTTGTTCCCTAAACGTGCATTATCATGATTTCCAAGTGGTAAACAGATATAACCTTTATCTTTGGTTGGAGTATATTGCTCCATATATTTATCGAGGAAGTTTTTGATATTTCCTTTTCCTTCAACATCGAAAAAGCTATGACCTTCCGAATATCCGTTCAAAATTCGCCAGCTTTCTTTTTGGAAAAGATCATTATAACCATCAAACCAATGGAAGAAATCGGCATGAAAACAATTTTGCAATGCATCTTTTGGATAACTCCATTCAGAAACCATAAAAGCTTGTGGATAGTCTTTACGAAATATCTCACGAATTTCTTGCCAGAATTTTTTTGTTGCATCTTCATGAGTATTAAAGAACTGCTCGTTTCCTTGAACATTTGCAGTTTTTACCAGTGCACCAGCCATATCTGCACGAAATCCATCGGCACCCATATCCATCCAAAAACGCAACATTTTCTTTAGTTCTTCACGCATTGCAATAATATCGGGATGATTGGTAGGTAATTGCCATTTGTAATTAGTATCGGGAAGTGCAAAACCAAAATTCAATGCCGGTTGGCAATAATAAAAATTTCGCATATACTGACCATTGCGACGACCGTACCCCTTTATAAAAGCATCTTGATATTCCTTTGGAACGTTAAGCCAGGTATTATCATTCCAAATATACCAATTTGTGTATTTGTTGGTTTCTTGTTTTGCCGATGCTTGAAACCATGGATGCTCAATAGAAGAATAGCTAATTACATAATCGAAAATAACTTTCATACCTCGTTTATGTGCCTCGTCAAACAATCGTTTGGCATCATCGTTCGACCCATAGCGAGGTGCAACTTTATAATAATCTGACACATCGTATCCCGCATCGCAAAAGGGTGATTCAAAAAATGGATTAAGCCAAATAGCATCAACACCTAAACTTTTAATATAATCTAATTTCATGATTATACCTTGTAAATCGCCTATTCCATCGCCATTCGAATCGTAATATGTTTGTGGATAAATTTGATAGAATACAGCCTTTTTAACCCATTCAGGACTTTCGGGAATAGTATATTTTCCCGTAATTTGATTCGATGCAGTTGTTATAACTTGACAATTTGACCTTAGAATCGAAAGGAAAAACACGGATAAAACTGCAAATAATTTCATTTTAGAATAGTATGAATGCTTCATTATAAAGGTTTTTAAGTATTAAAATCAGACTTATCTTCTTGTATTTTTTACACTATGATTTATTTCGCTAAATTACATATTTATTCTAAAATCACAGTATGCCTGTTGTACAAAATATTTAAGAAAATTAGCTTGTTTTTCTATATCATTTTTGAAGTATGTAAAGTGTTAAATGAACTATTAAAAAACACAAAAAAACGGCTCTTTGATTTAAATATAATATATACTTTTGAATCAAAATAAACAATTCACTATTTATTGATATGAATTTTAAACACATCATATACCTATTCATAACTATTTCGATTTCAAGTTGCAACAATGAAACTGTTAAAGTAAATAGTCAAAACACAAAACCGAAAACGATTCCAAATATCGAGTTTACGTGCGTTAGGTTTTATCCTCATGATACTAGTTCATTTACCGAAGGTTTTCTTTTTGATAACAATAATCTATATGAAAGTACTGGAGCTCCAAATGAATTACTGCAAACAAAATCGTTGTTTGGTGTTGTAGATCTTACAACGGGTAAAATTGACACAAAAGTTGAGATAGACAAATCGAAATATTTTGGAGAAGGAATTACGTTTTTGAATGATAAAGTATATCAACTTACTTACAAATCGAAGATCGGTTTTGTTTATGATGCCAAAACATTTAAAAAGATTAAGGAGTTTACCTTTCCAAGTAATGAAGGTTGGGGAATGACAACAGACGGTACAAACCTAATTATGAGTGATGGAACATCTGAATTAAGCTATTTAAATCCGAATACTCTTCAATTGATTAAAAAGATTTCTGTTACCGAAAACGGATATGCTAAAGACAATATTAATGAATTAGAATATATTAAAGGATACATTTTTGCTAATATTTGGAAAACCAATACTATCGTTAAAATAAATCCTATAGATGGTAAAATAGTTGGAAAACTAGACCTAAGTTCATTGGCAAACGATGCAAAAAACGCATATATTGGCTCATTAGAAATGAATGGAATTGCTTATGATTCAACTGAAAACAGAATTTTAATTACAGGAAAACTTTGGCCTAAAATCTATGAATTGCAGATTGGAAAGTTATGAGTATGAATTATTGTCGTAATTAAAATTGGTTCGAGCAGACTTGCAGTCCGTTCGTTAATAAACATTAGCACGGACTGCAAGTTCGCACTATCCAAGTATTCAGACAGAACAAACTCTAACAAATCGATTCCTCTAAAATAGGTATAGGTTCATTTTTAATATATTCTGCAATAAGAGCAGATGCGTCGTATTGACTAAATTTATTTTTTTCAAACTGCAAATGTTCAGCAGCAAAAATCAAGCTTTCACAACCGCATTCTATAAAGAGTTTTTTGAGCGAATCATTATGTTCGATATCGCTGGCTATAAAACGACTGACACGATCGATTGCTAAATACTTTTTATCTTCTTTTTTCAATCCGCTCAATTCATTAAGCTTTTGTCCTTCGGGAGTACCATTGTTTGTAAGAAAAAGAAAAGTTTTTATCAATATATCGCCATCGATATATTCACAAACCAAATATCCGTATTTATGCCCATTAATATTATATTGTATTAGTCCGTTATGTTTTCCCGTTTTAATAACAATCGGATCGATTAATGAAATCAGCATATTAAGCTGAACTTGATATTGCGGATACACATCAATACGTTCCCATAGTCGTTGTAAAGCATGTGATTGAATATATACAGCTAAAGGTAAGTCACCAAAAGTCGTTAAGCTATTCCATTTTGATGATTTGATTGAAATTTCGGTAAAACCTTCGTTAGGTGTATACCACGAAACTCGATAAGCAGGACGAGAACCATCGGCTAGTTTGAAATATTTTAAAGTAGCTTTTTTAAAGAAAAGATGAGCTATATTAAATGCACCCTTTGTTTCTGTAACAGATAACTCATATACTAACCAAACAATACCTGTTTGGATATTACTTAACATGGTACCTAAGCATTCTAATAATTGGAACTCTGCTTTTATCGAGTTATTTATAACTTCATTGTTCGATAAACAAGCTAGTCGTTTATTAAATTCAATAGTCCAAGGTTTGGAAGACATATCATTATCGGGTACTGCTATTGTATTAATAGTACGACAAAAAACAACAAATTCATCAAGCCGAATATCTGGTAAGTCATTACCAATTAATACTTTCATATTGTGCATAACATGATATAAAAGCTTATGAATATATTTTTGAGTTTTAGAATCTATTTTGCAGTTTTCATTTGGAACAATTTTTAAAGGATGAATACGTAAGATATAGAAAGCTTCAAGATATCTAGTCGGTATCAAAGCAAACGTTCCTTTGCCTCCATATGTGTCACAATAATACTTTAGTTTTTCGAAATACATACCTCGGTAGCGAGCCTGTTCCATCTGTATACGGGCTTGTTCATTTTTTTTATTATTTTTCTTTGCCATGTCTTTGAATTTCTCTTAAAACAAAAATAGTATATTTTCAAAAACAAGAAAATAATACTCATTAATTTTCAAAAAATTTTTCTAATCAAAAGATCAATCAAAACATATACACAAACTACTTACTTTATCTGTATTACATTTACTTATTCAAAAATGTTCAATTGGGCTAAAGAATTTAAACGAAGAATATTGAGGATAGTATTGCTAGCTTAATTCGCATGATTTAAGTTTTGATAGAACAGCCAATAAACACAGAGTTGCACAGAGATTTAATACAAGAATTCAGTAGAAACTAATCGACTTTCACTACCCTTTTGTATAGCAACAGAAACTTTATATAAGCCTTTTTTTGTCGGTTTTAGACTTTGTTTCGTTCCACCTTCTGATGCTGGTATTTGTACATTATTAAAATACCATTGATACGATTCAGCATTGAATGTTGTAAGTGTTCCATTAATGAATTTTATGCTTGGTTTTGCAGCTGTAATCATCGTTTTGACAGTGTTTGCCAATACAGTACATCCTGCAAAATTAGGATGAACGCTATCGCCCATTAACCAAGCCTTTTCATTCCCTATAAACACTTTATGTAAATCGATAAGATTAACACCCATTTCAAGTGCAACTTCTTTAACTCGTGGATTAAGTGAATCGTTAATATATGAATTGTAAATATCCCATCCACGGTTTTCACCGGGTATTGCTAAACAAATAAAAATAGTTGGTTTCGTTGGCAGATTTCGAAATGACTGAATCATTTCCTTATAGTCGGTTTTGTATTCGCCACCATGTTTGTTCCAAATCCATCGTTTCGAATCGTTTGTTCCAAGTTTAATAATTACAATATTTGGATTCATTGCCAGAGCTTCTTTATACTGTGGTTCGTTCCAATATGGAAGATCGCCCGTTTTCAGCATGGTTCGTGCACTAACACCAAAATTTTCGATCATCCATTTTTTAGAATCAAACATTTTTTGCATTTGTGCTGGATAGCTTTCGGTTGCAGGATTTGATAGTCCATATCCTGCAGTAATGCTATTTCCTACACAAGCTACTTTTAATAATGAATCTTGAGCGTGTAACGTTATTCCTATAAAAAATAAACATAACAGTAAAACGCTCGCTTTACACTTAACCATAATTTCCATTTTATTATTTAATGTTGATAGTTCACAGGCTCGAGCGGACTTTTAGTCCGTTCGTTAATATTCATAAGCACGGACTGCAAGTTCGCACTATCCAAGCAAAAATTCCACCTTCTTTATTTTTATCTTTCTGGCTAGAGCCTGCTAAAATAATACGACGACGGCAGAGACGTTCGCCGAACTCACTCCGATTACAGCCTCTTGCTAACAGGGGCGTATTAGGTGGCATTGTTTTTATATAGTCCCTTCGTGTAAATCCCAAATTGGAAAGCATAACTCATAATCATTCCAAGAAATATCACCATATTCAATAGTAAATTTTTGGAACAATTTTGTATCAAGATATTTTCTTGTCATTGGATTTCTTGAACTTGTCAGAAATTCCTTGAAATCAATAGTCTGTATCGTATTATCTGAGAATATAATTTTTAACTTATACTCACCAAGATATTCAGTTTTAAGTATTGAAATAACCATAACGTTAAATTTTCTTAGTTATTTTTTCTGAAGTAATCTCAACATTATATACAAAAAAGTCAACCCATTTTCTTACGATGTCATCTCGATATAATTCTACTATCATTTTAAATTTCTTTACATTTTTAACATCTAAAGGCTCTTTACCAATGACATCACGTATTATAATTTCCTTAAACTTACCATTTTCAAAGATAATCTCAGCTTTACTTTCCTTATCTTGATATTTGCCATGAACATGAATAGGTTCATGTTCATTTGAATAGAACAAAATAATCAGTCCAAAATACTCGTATAATTTAGGCATAATATTACTTTTTTTACAAAGTTAACAAAATCGTTTAAAATTGATTCGTTTTTTTTTAATGCCTGCTAACGTATTGCTGTATGCCATGTTTTACGATTTGCAGAGCGACTTCTTATCGCACGAGAGGTATAACTTCAGCTTAACTGGTATTTTTATGATTGCTCCTAACGGTTTACGATTTGCAGAACGACTTCTTATCGCCCGAGATAATGTCCAAAGCGACTGTTGAACTTGCACTTACAAAGAACCGTAAGCTGTTACTTGCCTGCATGTTGGCAACCGTTTATTTTTTTATTCAATCATTATATA
>Ga0302286_10001104_pt1 | contig 20452 bp, 16 predicted proteins | sample III_Fen_E2_3_FD_198765 | JGI IMG/M metagenome (GOLD analysis project Ga0302286, IMG submission 198765) | Peat permafrost microbial communities from Stordalen Mire near Abisko, Sweden - III_Fen_E2_3 | ecosystem: Environmental > Terrestrial > Soil > Wetlands > Permafrost | place: Sweden: Abisko...
ACCGAAAAAATGTGTAGTTTTGTCCATAGTAGAATTATATTTTAGCGAATCAAATCTACTAAAAAGAGAAAGGAAGATGTGTATCTTCCTTCTCTTTATTTTTTATCGGACAACAGTGATTATATATATATTATCGGTTTTATTTTAATTAACTCTTTCTCATTATTTCTAACATTGTTTCTGCAAACTTTAATGCAAATTTTTTTAGTGTATCAACAGGAATTTCTGCTTCAAACGTTGGGTTTGTTGTCTTATCTTCAAAATAGTCACTAAACTTAAGATGTGTTATCATTTTATTAATTCCTTTATCCTTACTTATTGGTATCACATTCCCATGGGATACAGAGTTTCTAATATGCCTTACAATTTCATTAATTCTATATTGACTTCCTTCTATATATTTAATATGAGTTTGTTTAATAAACCAATCGTTGTTTAATTCACAATTGGGGACACTACTAAACCAAACCTGCTGTGGAAGTACCACAAGTCCTAATAAGCAATTCATGCATAGAGTTATTTCAAACTTTTCTTCTTTAAGTAATGAAAAATCAATTTTATCATACTGTTCTAAAATCAATTTTGTTCTTAATATAAAGTCAAATTCTCCTTGTGAAAAATGGCTCATAATATTATCTTCCTTTACATCTGATTATCTGTTCTTCTCGAATTATATAAGATCTGTAAATATAATTCACGATTAAATAGTATTTGATGTTTTCTTGAAATTATTTTTAATATATATAGTTTGTATTCAAATCTATTACGATTCTTTTACGCCACCACCACCGAAATAATCTCACTCCAGCCACCAGCAATCTTTCGGGTATTTAGGTAACGGGCTCGGAGATATTCGGTTCCTTTTAGTTGATCGGCTGAATAGGAGCGTTGGTAGCTTGCTCGTCCCACGCTTGCAATATGTCTAAAATCGGTTTCTTGTGGAAAGTCCGATGGTGGGTTGGTGGTATTTGGCAAAAATGCTCCTTCTATTTCTATGGTTTCAATACCACTTGGTTTCGATTTCGATTTTAGTTTTGAAACATCCGAAATTCGTAAATCGATAGTGAGATGTCCTCTGTTTTTTATTGATAAACTAGGAATTGTGTCGGGATTTTTTGCTCGACTATGTTTTGTGGCTGGTAAGGGAATGTTTAATGTGCTTCTGTCGATAGGGTTGAGATACGATTTTGGAATATCGTCAAAAAGGATTCGCAAGGCCGTTTCGAGTTGAGAACGTACTTCCGTTTTTATTGCAATAAATGTTTTTGTTGCTAATGCTGGGTTTTGACTTGTTAAATAAACACTATTCCAACTTTTATCGGTTCCCGAAAGCAGGGTATTTAATTCGGAAAGTTTGCTAAGTGCTGTTGGGGTAATAACTAGTCGGGTTTTGTTTGTGTTCAAATAATCGATAACTGATTTGATGTACATATTGAAATCAGCATCTCGTTTTGGAAATCGGGTTTGATTAGACATAGTTGTAGGTTTTTGTTGGTTCTGTTTCTTCCTCTTTATATAATGAAACGTTGTTCTGTTTTTCTTTAGTATAATTAATAAATTATTAACTAAAGAACTAGATTTATTACTAAGATAACTTGTTTCTTCTAATTAATAACTTGAAATTTTATTCGAATAAGTAGTTCTATTATTCTTCGTTCTTGTTATAGTAAAGATATAACTTATTCTTTAAAATATAGAACTTGTATTATAAGTTCTAGAACTAGTTCTATTGATCATAGTAGCTGTTTAATTTCTTATTTATTTGAATGTTATATATAAAATAACATGTTGGTTTGTCGTGAAATGCTTGTTTTTTATGTTTGTAATAAATAGATATAGAATAATTTGCATTGCTTCGATGTAGACCCCCGAGGTTTTGAAAACCTCGTAGGTCTGCCTGCCGAAATATCATGTTTTTCATATAGGAATAACGATTAAGGTTTAGAAAATTCCATCTAATATATTTTCCAAATTCTAGAATTATCGTAGAGCCGTAGCCTGCTACGGCTTCTTGCAAAAACAGAAAATATTAAACAAGGGTAGATGATGTATTATTAAAAAAAAGACTGTTAAAATATTGTTGGGATGGTTGATTAAGCCGTTGCGTGCTACGGCTCTAAGATAGATGATTGACATTGTAATGATTGAAACATATTGGTTTTAAAAGGAAAAGCTATATGTTTCTGCCAGATTTTGTCTTTTATCTGAATTAATTTTATATCCTTATATCTTGATGATTTTAAGGTAATAATTTTAAAGTAAAGTACTGTCTTGATATAGAATTTCTGGATCTAAATCAGCTTCATTAGCCCAAGCTACAGTATCAAAATCAATTTTAACAGTATTGAATTTCGATACATCTTGTAATTCTTTAAATATACCTTTATTGAGATAAGGATTCATATCAAACATACGCATTTCTCCGTTTTCGAACGTGAGAATAAGTTGGTAATTATTGGTTGGAATTACTCCAATTACTGTTTTATACATTTTTTATTATTTTAAAGGATCGATTGTAAATGGTTTTTCACCATTTTGACATAACTCCCAATCAGCTAATAATTCCTCTTGGTGTATTTCAATCCATGCTTGTACTAATTTCATTTGCCTCGAAGACAAAGTACCATCCATTAATTCTCCATTACTAATAGAAATAACTGCTTTCATGTCCTGATAATATACATGAATATGCGGAGGGTTATGTTCTTTAGGAGCATAATACATCCTTATTATTATTCCGAAAAACATTGATAATGTTGGCATAACTATCTTACTATTTATACTACAAAGATACGTTTTTTGCAATTTGATAAGAAAATTATAAGCAGTAATTCAATACATCATTTTCTTCATATTCCAGTACCCCCGTAGAGCCGTAGCACGCTACGACTTCATGCATAAACAAAAAATCATAAACAAGGGTAGATGATGTATTATTTAAAAAAAGATTGTTAAAATATTGATTGGATGGTAGAATAAGCCGTGGCGTGCTACGGCTCTACGACTGTTCGATTATTGAAAATAAAAAACCTGCTAGTGTTTTAAGGCATTAGCAGGTTTCTGTATTATAAAACTTTTGTGATTCTTATTTCATTTTATCGAAATCATTCATTGCTTGTGTAAGTGCTTGAACATCTTCTAATGTTACTGCATTATAAATAGAAGCACGGAAACCTCCTACACTACGATGTCCTTTTAGACCTTCGCATCCACGAGATTTTGCAAATTTCAAGAATTCATCTTCTAACGATTGGTATTCTTCTTTCATTACAAAACAAACATTCATATCAGAACGATCTTCAGCTGTTTCAACTGTTCCTTTGAATAAACGATTGCTATCAATTTCTCCGTAAAGAGTTTTTGATTTTTCAGTATTTATATTTTGGATTGCTTTGATACCACCAATACTCTTCAACCATTCTAACGATTGCATACAACCGAATACAGAAACTGTTGATGGAGTGTTGAACATCGATTCGTTTTCGATGTGTGTTTTATAGTTAAGGATTGTTGGAATTGGGCGAGTTACTTTACCAAGTAATTCGTCTTTAACAATCACTAGAGTTGCACCGCTTGGTCCAATATTTTTTTGAGCACCAGCATAGATAATTCCGTATTTTGAAACATCAATAGGGCGACTTAAAATATCCGACGACATATCAGCAGCCATCCATGTATTTACAATAGGATCGGCTTTTAATTGTGTTCCGTAAATTGTGTTGTTAGTTGTGATATGTACATAATCTAAATCGTTAGGTACATTAGCTTCCCAACCTTTAGGAATATATGCGTAGTTACGATCTTTTGAAGAAGCAAGTTCAATAGTTTCACCAAAATATTTTGATTCTTTCATTGCTTTTGTTGCCCAAACACCTGTATTTAAGTATCCTGCTTTTTTCTCGAAGAAATTGAAAGGTACCATGTTGAATTGTAAACTAGCACCACCTTGAAGGAAAAGTACGGAGTATCCGGAAGGCACTTCTAATAATTCTTTCACTAAGTTGCAAGCATTTTCCATTACTGCAACAAACTCTTTGCTACGATGCGAAATCGTAATAAGTGATAATCCAGTACCTGCAAAGTTCTCGATAGCTTCAGCTGTCTTGCGAACTACAACTTCATTTAGTTCTGAAGGTCCGGCATTAAAATTATGTTTTTTCATTTTTATTAGAAGTTTATTTATACTTTTTTTGAAAGCATGCAAATTTGCAAATAAAATTTTAGAATTGCGATTCTTTTTTGAATTTTATGTTAACCTTTTTCCGAAGATATTAACAGTTGTTTTTATTGTTTTAAATGTGAAATGATTACATCGTTTTTGAAGATTGGAACGATGTCGGTTTGATCTAATTTTAAACAAAAATCGATACAATCATCAAGTCCTTTTTCTTGAAGTCGATATCGTTGTGCACATTTATCTATCAATTCACGCAGATTGTTTTTCCACTGTTTCCACATATCGAGTGTTGCTATTGCCGAGTCGCAATTGCTTGAATATAAGCCTGAATCTAAAAGACTTTCGGCCAAGCATCCTGCATAAACACTATCTTCGATATTGAATTTGTTTTTCCAGCCAGCACACAAAATTATGACTGGTTTTTGTTGGGCAATTAAGTAATTACTCAATGCTTTGTTATTGATAAACGAACCAATTACAACTTGAAAACAGCTTGCTGCAAGATGAATAGTTCGAGTTCCATTTGTTGTTGAATATACAATGGTTTTACCCTCTACGTTTTCTTTTGAAAAGTTAAATGGAGAATTTCCAAAATCGGCGAAATCGAGTTTGTAGCCATTACGTTCTGCTGCTACGGTATATCCTTTTTCTTTCATTTGGCGAGCCATTTCGCTACTTTCAACTGGAATAATGGTATCAACTCCATTGGCAAAAGCATTACAAATCGATGATGTAGCTCGTAAAATATCGACCACCACAACTATTGCATCTTCGTTTTTATGATAATCGAAAAGTGCAGGCGAAAGGCAGACTTCTAAAGTGAGATTTGGCATTTTATATTATTTAAAATAAAAACCCTGCCAGTAGTTTTATGCTTGGCAGGGTTTTATGTATATTATTTTTGTGCTTTATAAAAAGGTGGTTTTACAACTACCGCTTTTAATAGCTTTCCACGAATTGATATATATATTTCTGAACCTAGATCGAAGAATGGTTTGTTAACATATCCCATTCCGATACCAGCATTTGTCATTGGTGAGATAGAACCCGATGTTACTTTTCCTATAACGGCTCCTTGTGCATCGCAAATTTCGTAGTCGTGACGAGGAATTCCACGATCGATCATTTCGAAACCTACAAGTTTTTTCGAAACACCATTTTCTAATTGATTTACGATACTTTCGCGGTCGATTAAGTTTGGTTTGTTTGCTGGTTTTGTAACCCAAGCAAGACCTGCTTCTATTGGAGATGTTTCGTCGTTGATGTCGTTACCATATAGATTGTAACCCATTTCAAGTCTTAAAGTATCGCGAGCACCAAGGCCAATTGGTTTTAATCCAAATTCTTTACCAGCTTCAAGTAATGCTTTCCAAATTGTTTCGGCGTGACGTTTCGGGATTAATATTTCGTAACCACCTGCACCAGTGTAACCCGTTGTTGCAATTACAATATTTTCGCAACCAGCAACTGTTCCATCGGTAACCATAAATGGTTTTAAGTTTTCGAGTGGAAGGTCACATATTTTTTTCATAACCGCTGTCGAAAGTGGTCCTTGAATAGCAATTTGTGCTGTTTCGGGTGATTTGTTTTGAATGTCTACACCTTCGGTATTGTGTTGTTGAACCCAAGCAAAGTCTTTATCTACATTCGATGCGTTAACAACAATTAAATATTTTTCGTCGGTAAATTTGTAAACAATAATATCGTCAACAATACCACCTTTACCATTAGGGAAGCATGAGTATTGAGCTTTACCAGGAACAAGAACAGAAACATCGTTTGATGTTACTTTTTGAAGAAATGCTAAAGCATCTTTGCCATTAATCCATAAAGCACCCATGTGCGACACATCGAAAATTCCTACTTTTTCGCGAACAGTAAAATGTTCGTCTTTGATACCAGTGTATTCAATTGGCATTTCGAAACCTGCGAAGGGAGCCATGCGAGCACCCATTGCAATATGCAGTTGGGTAAGGGGAGTTTGCTTTATCATACTAGTTAAAAGATTATTTGAACTAAAAATTAATAGGCCGACAAAAGTAGGTAATTAGAATGAAACAATTTGATTTATATGTGCGATTGATTTGCACAAGAAATGAACAGGAGAGTTGAAAATCTTGTAGACACAATGTATTTAAGGAAATTATCTGCGAAAACAATAATGATAATGAATTATTATCGTATTTCTTCAGTCCATATCCATTGAACCTTTTCTTAACTCACCCCCAGTTTGCGTTGCAAACTTTCCCCCTCTCTATACATAGAGAGGGGGTGGTGCAAAGCACCGGGGGTGAGTTTAATGTAATATGATATTCTTTGTTATTACCTATATAAAGATGTCGATTCCAAAAATATTACTTATAAAAAGGTAAATGCTAAAAAGATTTTTTATACTTTTGATTACAATAAGACTTGCCGAAGTTTTAAATTAGAAATGTAGATGAATAAAACGGAACAATATGAATAAATGGATACTCACTTTTTTTAGCATCTTCTGCTTTATTTTAGCAGGTCATGCTCAAACAAAACCCGATGTTATTGATACAAATGCAACCATTGTTGTTGAAAAAAATCAAGAAGCAGAAGTTGCTTATAACAGAGGTAATAGTGAATTTGAACGAAATGATTTAAAAGCTGCTCTTGCAAGTTTTACCGAAGCAATTAAATATAAAGCAACATTTCAAAAAGCATTTATAAATAGAGCAAATGTAAATTCTAACTTAGGAAATAATAAAGCTGCTATTGAAGATTATACATCGGCATTAAATTTAGATTCAACACAAGTTCGTTTGTTCTTAAAACGTGGTCAGGCTCGTTTTATAATGGGTGATACAAAAGGAGCCATTCAAGATTTTACATCGGCTATTCGTCATGATTATAAAACGGCAGAAGTTTATTATAACAGAGCAATGGCTCAATTTGCAATCGAAAAATATAAACTTGCAATGATTGACGATTCATTAGCAATTGTTTTAAAACCCGATTATGCCTATGCTTATAATGATAGAGGAAGTGCAAAACGTATGCTCGAGAATTATGAAGGTGCTTTGGTCGATTATAATAAAGCACTTAAAATAGATTCGAAATTAGCATTTGTATATAACAATATAGGATCTGTTTATAGAAAACAAGGTGATTACGAAAAGGCTATTCAAAATTTCGACAAAGCTCTAAAGTTGGATTCAAGTTATTATATAGCAATGAATAATAGAGGAAGTGCATATTTCGATTATAAAAATTATGAAATGGCAGTAGTTGATTATAAAAGGGCAATTAAATTAAACCCTTCGTATGCATTTGCCTATAATAATATGGGGTCAGCATTAATAAAAATGAAGATGTTGAAAGAAGCAGTTGATGCATTTACAAAAGCAATATCAATAGATAAAAAATATGCTCAAGCTTATGTAAATAGAGGCTCAGCGTTTGAATTGTTGAGAAAACCGAAAGATGCTTGTGCCGATTGGAGTAAAGCTGTAGAATTAGGCTTTGACTCAGCAAAGAATTATGTAAATGATTGTGACAAATGAAAATTAAAAATATGAGGAAGATATTACTATTAACACTTTTACTAATAAGTATTTTGGGCATTGAAGTCACATTTGGACAAAATGTAGATTTCGAAAAGAAGAATTTCTCTAGCAGAAAACCTGCATTTAAAGAAGCCAAGAAAAATCTTGAATTAGGTGATGAGCTTTTTGAAAAAGGAGATGGTTATTTTGGTGGAGCAGTTGAATATTACTTAAAAGCAAATATCTTTAATTCCGATAATGGACTTTTAAACTATAAGATAGGTGTTTGTTATTTGAATACATCAGAACAAACGAAAGCTCTTCGCTATTTTATTAAAGCTCAAAAATTGCTAAGTAATGTTGCACCCGACATTCATTTACGATTAGGCGAAGCATATCAGGTAGTATATAAATTTGATGAGGCTGTAGAAGAATTTACCAAATATAAAAATGAACTTTCGCCAGCCGATTTAGATAAAAATAAGGCTTTGATTGCAAAACGAATTGAAGAATGCAAACAAGCAAAAACCATGATGGTTGATTCTGTTCGTGTTTTTATCGATAATTTAGGCCCTAACATCAATACAAAATTTAATGAATATTCACCTGTAATTACAACCGATGAGTCTGTAATTTATTATACATCGAAACGTGAAGGTTCTGTTGGTGGAAAAGTAAATAAGTTCAATGAATATGATGAAGATGTTTTTACCTCGGTAAAAGCTGGCGATCAATGGAAACCCTCGGAAAATGTTACTTCAATCAATACAAAGAAGAATGATGGAACTTTAGGGATAAGTCCTGATGGACAAAAATTATATATCTATGGTCCAGATAATGGTGGTGATGTTTATGAGAGTTTAAGAAAAGGTGAAAAATGGTCATCGACAAAAGCTTTTAAAGCAATTAATTCGCCCGAACATGAATGTGCAGTGTCTTTTTCTCCTGATAATAATACAGTGTATTTTTGTACTAACAATACTAAAGATAAAAAGCATTTAGGCGGATATGATATTTATTGTTGTAAGAAAAACAAAAAAGGAAAATGGGGCGATCCTATAAATCTTGGCGAAACAATTAATACCATATATGATGAGGTCGATGTGTTTATGCATCCAGATGGACGTACGCTTTATTTCTGTTCAAATGGACATAAAACTATGGGAGGTTTTGACGTTTTTAAATCAGTATTGAAAGAAGATAGTACTTGGTCGGAACCCGAAAATATGGGATTTCCTATCAATACAGTTCTCAACGAACGATTCTTTGTAATGTCGGGAAGTGGAAAACATGCTTATTATTCTTCGGCTAAAAGTGGTGGACAAGGTGGATACGATATATATAAGGTAACATTCCTTGGACCTGAAAAACAAATTTTGTTAAGTAACGAGGATAATCTATTGGCCGGCTTAGCTAAACCAATAAAAGAAAAAGTAGAAATAGAACAATCGGTAGATATTAAAACAAGTCGCTTAACTGTTTTTAAAGGAGTTGTTTCTGATGGAACTATCGATACACTTGCACCTCTTGAAGCAGATATTGAAATTGCTGACAATGCAACAGGACAAATAATCTCTACAAACAAAACAAACGCTGCATCGGGTAAGTTTTTATTGACATTGCCTTCGGGTAAAGATTATGCCGTAACCGTTAAAAAGGAAGGTTTCCTTTTCCATTCCGAGAATTTTAATATTCCTGCAACATCAAGCTATCAAGAAATTACTCGCGACATTAAATTGATGAAAATTGTAAAAGAGGCTAAGATTGTGTTGCGTAATGTATTCTTTGAGTTTGGTAAATCGTCATTGAAAACAGAATCGTTTGCCGAGTTAGATAAATTGATTGAGATAATGAAATCGAATCCAAAATTAAAAATTGAAATTGGAGGACATACCGATAATAAAAGTTCAAGAGCATTCAATCTAAGTTTGTCGGAAAAACGTGCGAAATCGGTTGTAGACTATTTATCGAAAAAAATAGATGTTTCGAGAATGACCTTTAAAGGATATGCTTTTGATGTTCCTGTAGCACCAAATGATACCGAAGAGGGTAGAGCCCAAAACCGTAGAGTTGAATTTAAGATTTTAAGTGTAGATTAGTTTGCAATAGATTGATGTCTTTTATAGAATAAGAGAAAACAATGTCTGGTTTACTTTGAGAAAGGAGTAAACCTTCGCATAATTAAATGTATTAGATATGAAAAAAATATTTGTTATTTTATCTTTAGCTCTATTGAGTTTGTTTGGCTATTCACAAATTAACAGTTATAAGTTCTATTTTGATGATAATGCCAAAATGGAAACTGATACATTTAATCTAACGGTAAATATTGATTTTAACCGTCCTGATTATTATAATCAAGATAGCGTAGAAATTAAATTAGTAAAATTGAAGTCAATTAAAAACCTGACATATCATCAGCAAGTCTTTTCTCAAAATATTGTGCCAATAAATTGTGCTGTAAAAATCAAAAAAGAATCGATAGATGAATATGGAAATACAATTCAAACAATAGGAATAAAGTCGATGTCAAATGCATCTTTTGGCTTAGATGTAAATTATTCATTAGCTAATGTCACAACGTTTAAACAGTTTGCCGATTGTCCATATAGTATAACAAGTAAACTTCCTATATCTGATTCCGTAAAAGTATTTTTAAAAGAATCGGATGAAATACAATCAACAGCAGATACTGTAATAAAGCTTGCAAAAAAAATTACAACGGGTTGTGTTACATCAGCTCAAATGGTTGAAAATATTGTAAAATGGATGTCTGAAAATTTAACCTATGATTTTACATTAAACCACGATATACAAGATGCCATTTCTGTTATTAATAATAAAACTGGAATATGTGAAGGCTATTCAAATTTAATGTGTGCAATGCTTCGAAGTTTGGGAATTGCTTCTCGAAGAGCAAACGGATATCTCACAAATGCACCTATTATCTATCAAACAAACGGTAAAACATATACAGAAACATCTTCAGGAGGTGGTCATGCTTGGGTTGAAGTTTTTTATCCATCGCTCAATGCTTGGGTTTCAACAGAACCTCAATCGAATTCTAATTTTATTTACCCTAATTATATTGTATATAACAATACCATTTCTGCAACACTAAAATCGGTATTGACGTTTGCCAGTGTAAATATACAACAAGGATCAGATTCTTATTCTTATGGTTCAATTACTAATTCTAAAGTTTATAGTACAAATACCAATAGTACAAAAAATGAGCAATTACCTTCTGGTGTAAAATTTGCAGTTTTAATGACGTTATTTACTACCGAAGGAACAGATTGTGTTGATACAACAACACAGAAACCAACAACAGTAAACATAGAAACGCCTGAATTAGTTAAGATTTATCCAAATCCTGCAACAAACATTATTAATGTAGATTTTTCCTCTTTGGCAGAGGAGAATGCAATGATCAAAATTGTAAATCAACTAGGAAGCACTTTGTATGAAAAATCAATTATTCTATCTGGTAATCAAATTGAATCGATTCCTGTTTCAGGATTTTCAAGTGGAGTATATTTTGTAATTATTCAAACAGCTGGAGCTACAAGAACTGTTGCTTTTAGCGTCAATAATTAACAAACGCAAGAATTTTCTTCCATTAAATGATATTTTCAAATAATCGCAACAGACAAGTATATTCAATATGCTTGTCTGTTTGCTTTGGTATACTATTGTCATTACCATGGTTATTACCTCATGTTGGAATTCTATCATTATTAGCCTTTTCACCTTTATTCTTTTCTATTCGAAACCTTGTTGAAAAAGGTGAAACATGGCTTTCCTATTTTGCAATCATATATATTGGGTTATTTACATGGACAATTTGTAGCGTATGGTGGATAGCTAATTCTACATTCGGAGGACTAATGATTGCTATTTTTTTCTTCCCTCTTTATATGAGTATTCCATTTCTTTTATCGCGATATGTGATGAAGCAATTGGGATTATTATCTGCATATTTTGCATTTATAGTATTTTGGATAAGTTGTGAATATTTGACTTTGCATTTTGATATTGCTTGGCCGTGGTTGCTTTTAGGTAATGCCTTTGCTCGCGATGTTTTGTTTATTCAATGGTACGAATATACTGGAGTTTTAGGCGGTTCATTATGGGTTTTATTGTTAAATGGATTTGTTTATTTATTATTTCAAAAATGGAATGACCGAAAAATCTTTAAAGTTCGATTACTATCGTTTGCTTCACTAATCGTTTTACCTCTTGGATTTTCTGTTTATCGTTATAATTCCTATTTATTAACTGCTAAAAATGAAGAAGCAGTTATTGTACAGCCCAACATAAATCCTTATACCGAAAAGTTTAATGGAATAAAGCTCGATATGCAAATAAAAAAAATGTTGCACTTGGCCGATTCTTTAGTTAGCAATAAAACACATCTACTGGTTTTGCCTGAAACAGCTCTTTCAAATCCTATAGTTGAAGAGGAATTGGATTCTAGTTTTGATATTAAACTATTGCGAACGTTTATTTCAAAACATACAAACTGTGCAATTATTTGTGGTGCAATTACCGAAAGACAATACATTCCTCAAAGAGATGGATTGCAGAATTATTTTTCTATTAAAAATAGAAAAGGAAGGTATGTGCAATATAATTCGGCACTATTTATAACAAAAAATAAAGTGCAGATTTATCGTAAATCTAAACTTTTACCAGGAGTCGAAACTATGCCATTTGCAAAATATATTCCGCAGATAAACAACATGCTATTCAACTTTGGTGGTCAAGGTGGAAGTTTTGGAACACAAACAGAACGAACCGTTTTTCGAGATTCACAAATAGCACTATCTCCTTTGATTTGTTATGAATCGGCATTTGGAGACTTTGCATCACAATTTGCAAACAATGGAGCAGAGGCAATTGCAATAATTACAAACGATGGTTGGTGGGGAAATACTCCTGGCTATCAGCAGCATCTTTCGTTTGCATGCTTGCGTGCCATTGAGTTACGACGCGATGTTGCTCGTTGTGCCAATACTGGAATTTCTTGTTTGATAAATCAACGTGGTGATATTGTTTCTAAAACAAACTATGGTGTTGCCGATGCAATAAAAGTTCAATTACAACCGAATAATCAATTGACATTTTATATTCGATATGGTGATTATTTGGGATGGATAAGTGTTCTATTTTCTTTGATAATTTTGATGAGTTTGCTTGTTCGAAAAAAGTAGATTTACGAGTCTGTTTATAAATCCATCAACTCCTCAACCGAGCCACTTGGCATATCAGCCAAATATATATCGCCTATTCGAATGCGAACTAAGCGAAGAGTAGGGAAGCCAACAGCAGCAGTCATTTTACGAACTTGACGAAATTTACCTTCGGTCAATGTTATAGAAACCCACGAACTTGGTCCATGTCGTTCATCGCGAATACGTTTTCCTCTTTCAGGGAAATTAGGTACTTCTATTACTCGAAAAGCTTTGGCTGGTTTAGTTATGTATATTTCACCTTGATAACTTATAGAAACGCCATTTTGAAGTTTTTCTATAGCTTCGTCGGTTATAATTCCATCGACTTGGGCGTAGTATTCTTTTTCGGTTTTACTGCTACAAATTCGGTAACTTACTGCTCCATCGGTGGTGAGTAAAAGGAGGCCTTCGCTGTCTTCGTCTAACCGGCCTATAGCCATTGTTCCTTGTGGGAAATCGTAAAGTTCACCTAAAACCTTTTTGCGTTTCACGGGGCAAACAAATTGACTTACATAACCATAAGGTTTATGAAGTTTGAAATGGCGATGCATGGCTTATTTTGTTTTTCTCAATATTATTAACGGTAAAAGTTGTTTTTTAGAAGTAATTCCCTTAGTTCAATATTCAAATTTTTTATTGCCAAAGGAATGTCCCAATTATTGCGATTACGAGCTTCTACAAAATTGGAAATAGAACGTATTTGAATAAAAGGGATGTTCTCCATTGCACAAATATGAGCTAAGGCAGCTCCTTCCATCGATTCTATGTCGGGATTATATTTTGCTATAATCTTATTGATAGTTTGCTCATTTCCATGTGCTGTATTTGCAGTAACTGCTTTTACCTTTTGTAAGTGCTCAATTCCAGTTTGGTGAAATTGGCAAGAAATAAGTGAATTGGAGTAGGGTAGTTCGTTTGGTTTTGCAAATCCCATATCGAAAAGATCGAGGAATTGTTCATTATCTTCAATGCCAAGGTCGCACCATTGTTCACTTTCAACAATAACTACGCTTCCTTTATTTATATCCTTTTTAAATGAACCTGCAATTCCAGCTTGAATAATGAGTTGAGGTTTGTCTTGCATAATTGCCTTCATAACCATATACATTGTAGATGGAGCACCAACACCAGTAATAAATGTTTGAATATCGGCAATATCATGCGATGCAAGCCAATCGAGTGTTGGTTTTATTTCAAATTCGGTTGCAGAGCAAAGAAGAATCATTGTGTTTCATTTTTAAGTTTCAAAAGTAAGGATTTAATTTATAATTAGAATGTTTTGATAGGCTCTGTATTATGAGAGTTTTAACGTTGGTTAATCTGAGTAAGAATACTTTTGTAAAAAAGGTGTTAAACATAAAATTAAATAATAAAGAAAAGCCCTTCGACAGGCTCAGGGTGACCAATGGCAAGGCTATTGTCATGCTTGTCGAAGCATTTCTATTACTAAATTGTCTTTGTATAAATCAGCCTATATATAAATTGAGGCTGAGCCTCAAAAAATAAAAAGACTGAGACAAGAGCCTCAGCCTAACTTGCTTCGAATTTAGTTTCGATTAAACGTTTTTGTTTGTTTTGTTAATTGCACTTATCGTAAAAAGAAAGGAAATCAATTATTCGTCGACAAAAAGAGCGGGTTTAAGAAAAATGCTTACTTTTGCCCCGGTTACAAATCAAAAAAAATAACCTTGGAAAGTTCAAAAACTGTGTAACACAGAAAATTGAGTTTTGAACTCCCGTAAAGCGTCAATAAAGAATGAATGCTGAAGATATAGATGACTTCGAAACAGGCAATTCTTACACAAGAATTGATCATTATAACGAAAAAAAAACCGAAGCTTTAGCTGGGTTTTATTCAAACATAATCACAGAATTAGGCGAAGATGTTACTCGCGAGGGTTTGGAAAAAACTCCCGTTCGAGTTGCTAAAGCTATGCAGTTTTTATTACATGGCTACGATGTCGATCCACAAGCATTGATTCGTTCGGCAATGTTTAAAGAAGAATACAAACAAATGGTTATTGTAAAAGATATCGAATTGTATTCTTTGTGCGAGCATCACATGTTGCCATTTCATGGTAAAGCTCATGTAGCATATATTCCCAATGGATATATTACAGGTTTAAGTAAAGTTGCTCGCGTGGTCGAAGCGTTTGCTCGTCGCCTGCAAGTACAAGAACGTTTAACAACACAAATTCGTGATTGTATTCAAGATACCCTTAATCCACTTGGCGTTGCTGTTGTTATTGAAGCTCAGCATATGTGTATGCAAATGCGTGGCATTCAAAAACAAAATTCGGTAACCACAACATCGGCGTTTACTGGTGCATTTTTAAAGGATACAACAAGGCAGGAGTTTATTCATTTAATTGGAACGAAGCTGCGATGAATCTTAAAATTACGAAATCAAAAATAATTAAAATCTAAAAATTAATAATTAAAAACTAATCAAGTATGAAAGCATTTGTTTTTCCAGGACAAGGAGCTCAATTTGTAGGAATGGGCAAAGACCTTTACGACAATTCTCCTTTAGCCAAAGAAATGTTCGAAAAGGCTAATCAAATTTTAGGTTTCAGCATTACCGATTTAATGTTTGCAGGAACAGACGAAGATTTGAAACAAACAAAAGTGACTCAACCAGCAATTTTTTTACATTCAGTTATATTAGCTAAAACACTTGGCGATACGTTTCAACCATCGGCTGTTGCAGGTCACTCATTAGGTGAATTTTCTGCATTAGTTGCTGCAGGTGCATTGTCGTTCGAAGATGGTTTAGTACTTGTTTCGAAACGTGCTATGGCTATGCAAAAAGCTTGCGAACAAAATCCATCAACAATGGCTGCTATCTTAAATCTTGAAGATAAAGTTGTAGAAGAAGTTTGTGCTTCGATTGATGATGTCGTTGTAGCTGCAAACTACAATTGCCCTGGTCAATTAGTTATTTCGGGTTCAAATGCTGGAATCGATAAAGCATGCGAAATACTACTTGCAAAAGGAGCTAAACGTGCATTAAAATTGCCTGTGGGTGGTGCATTCCACTCTCCATTAATGGAGCCAGCTCGTGTTGAGCTTGAGGCTGCTATTGCTGCAACAACATTTGCAACACCAATTTGTCCAGTTTATCAAAATGTTGATGCAAAACCATATAGCGAACCTGAACAAATTAAGAAAAATCTTATTTCTCAATTAACAGCTCCAGTACGTTGGACACAAACAGTTGAAAATATGTGTGCCGATGGAATTATGAGTTACGTTGAGGTTGGTCCAGGAAAAGTTCTTCAAGGATTAATTAAGAAAATAAACAAAGATACTGAAGCTGTAAGCGCTTAATATATCTTTATAAAATAAGTAAAAAAGGAGATCGAAAGTTCTCCTTTTTTTATGTCTAAATTGAAGGTGTCTGTTGATTAAATAGTCATTTTAAATAGCGGTTTTTTTGTTATTAAAACCTTGAAAAAAACTGAGAAAAAACTCCTTAATCGGTAGTATATTTTCTATTATAAAATTATCTTTGTCAACGTTTTTAAAAATAGTACATGCAACCAAAAGGTTTTATATCAAAAGTGCTAAGTACGCTTGGCAGTAAAAAAGATCCCTACAAAGCATTTCAAGTTCCAATTTATTCAAATGGAGCATTCGATTTCGATACAGCAGAAGACATGGAATTGGCATTTACCGGAAGGCTTGCTGCACATATGTATTCGCGTAGTTCAAATCCAACATGCGAGAATCTCGAATTACGTGTAAAGGCAGTTACTGGAGCTGCAGGAGTATTAGCTCTTAGTTCTGGAATGGCTGCTATTTCAACCTGTTTTCTAACCTTATGTCAAGCAGGCGATAATATTGTTTTGTCTAATTTAGTATTTGGAAATACATGGTCATTATTCTCATCAACCCTAGGAGCATTTGGTCTTGAGCCTCGTTTTGTCGATTTAAAAAATCCATTGGAAGTAGAGAATGCGATAGATAGTAAAACTCGTGCAATCTTTTTTGAAACAGTTACTAATCCTCAATGCGAGGTTGTAGATATTGCACTGCTTTCGGCAATTGCAAAGCGTAAAAAAATCTTGTTAATAAGTGATTCTACTTTAACGCCACCCAATGTTTTTAAAGCAAAAGAGTGGGGGGTTGATATTGAAATAATTTCTAGCTCAAAAATTATATCGGGTGGTGGCACTTCAATTGGAGGTTTGATTGTTGATTATGCAACATACGACTGGTCGCAAATTCCAAAATTAGCAGACTTCGCGAAGAAATTTGGCCCAATGGCTTTTTATTCGAAATTGCGGAAAGAAATATTTAGAAATACAGGTGCTTGCATGTCGCCATTTAATGCTTATTTGCAAAGTCTTGGTCTCGAAAGTTTACCATTACGATTTGAGCGATTAACAAAAAATGCTGTTGCAATAGCACAATTTCTTGAAAAGCATCCTGCTGTTTCATCAGTAAATTTTCCAGCATTGGAATCATCGCCATATTATTCATTGTCGAAAAAGCAATTTGGTGACGTTCCAACGTCAATGTTTTCATTTAATTTAAAAGATCGTGATGCTTGTTTTCAGTTTCTCAATAAACTCGAATTTATAAGCATCGCAACTAATATGATTGATAATCGCACATTAATTCTTCACGCTGCATCGTCTATTTTTGCAGAATATTCTCCCGAAAAACGAATGGAAATGCAAGTTCCCGATTCGCTTATTCGCATATCGGTAGGAATTGAAGATATTGATGATTTGCTTGAAGATTTGTCTCAAGCATTAGCTAAAAAAAAATAAAAATCCATGCAACCATTCATGGTTCTGTCTTGTCTTCATCGAGGCAGAATAACTCTATTAGTTATTAGCTTTACGTGAATATTTTAAATTACATAATATGAAAAGAAGAGGGCTTTTGGTAATTGGTGTCATATTTTATATGTCAATTACTCGTTTATTCGCTCAAGATTTAACCATTTCTGGAGGAAATAATGTTTCTGCAATGATTTGTGGCGATGGATCTGTTTATACCTGGGGAAACAATGTTGGCGGTCCAAGTGGTTCACCTATGACTGGAGTTTTGGGCTTAGGTGCATCTGTTACTGCACCGGTTGTTAATACTCCAACAAAGGTTCCTTTACCAGCAGGTATGGCACCAGTAAAACAAGTTGATGCAGGTTCTGGAGCTCATTTTGTTGCTATGGGTTGTAACGGAACTGTTTGGGGTTGGGGGAATAATGGAACCAAACAAGTTGGTAATCCGACTCATCCCGAAGCTGTTGTTACCACTCCAGTACAAGTAATGGCTGGTGAAACCGATGCAAATCCGTCATTATTTTTAAAAAATGTAGCATATATTTCAGGAGGTAATGATGAAAATTATGCTATTATGTCTGATGCAACTGCTATTACCTGGGGACAGAATGATGTAGGGCAGTTAGGAAATGGAACAACAGGACCATTTGTTGCAACGCCTGTTTATGTTAGAAAAAATGCTGCGACAAAATTAACCAACGTTATTCAGGTTGAAGGTGGTGATGCAACAGGTTATGCATTACTTGCCGATGGAACAGTTTGGTCTTGGGGGGATGGGGCTGAATATCAACTAGGTCAAGGACCTACTATTAAGTCTTCTCTTTATGCAGGACAAGTTGTTGATGAATTTGGTAATCCTTTAAAAAATATAGTTTCTATTTCAGCTGGAGATAAAATGTGTTTAGCTATTGATGCTGATGGATATGTTTGGTCATGGGGTAATGGAAGTTGGGGTCAAATGACTGGATTAGGTAAAAATTTTAGTCATAGTTACGCACTTCAGGTTGTTGGTGGCGAAACTGGCACACCCTTTCTTAAAGCAAAGGCAATTTCTGCTGGTCAAGGTTTTGGAATGGCTGTTACTTTAGATGGAAAAGCTGTTGCATGGGGAAATAATGGAGCTCAGGCACTTAGTGGAGGTAATCTTGGTAATGGTCTTACTGCAGAAAGTGGAAAACCTGTTTATATACTATCTGCTGCTAATACTCCCGTAACTGGAGTATTAAATATTTCGGATGGTGATACTTGGGGCTTTCTAACAAAAAATGATAATACAATATGGACTTGGGGAGCAAATAATATTGGACAACTTGGTTTAGGTAATACAACTTACGAAGGTTATGCTGTTCAAATGCCAGCACCTTGTACAGTAGCCGATCCAAAACCAGTAGTAGTTATGCCCGATGATTTTTTTACTTGTTCACCTTTTTCATTTATAATAGATCCTGGATTTAATCCTAAAAACGTAGCCTCTTATACTTTTACTTGGTCTAAAGATGGAGTAGTTATTCCTGGGGCAACAGGTAAAACATATACTGCAACAACAGCCGCTACAACGGGAACTGTTTATAGCGTTGTTATTCATTATGGTGGTGCAAATGTGCCATGTAATTATGCTGATGCTACAGGTGATGTTAAAATAACAGCCTATACTCCTGAATTTACTGTACCTACAGGTCAAACCTTTTGTCCTCCCAATTTTACTGTTAAGGTAAATGGTTCAGGGACATATGATTATTATGCAACAGCAACAGGAGGTACAAAATTAGGTACTAGTTATCAAAGTTCATCGACCTCATTCCCTGCTTCAGGAATTACTACTGTTAGTGGTTCAACATATACTGTGTATGTACAAGAGTCTGGAAATAAAGCTGGTACTGTAACTCCTAAAACAGTAGCATGTACTGGAGCAAAAACAACTCAAGATTATGCAGAACGATTGGTTGTTTACAATGATCTTTATTTAGATAGTATGACATTTGTTATATTTCCAGATAATGCAGATCCTCTTCCTCATAATTGGCAAGTAAAAGTGTATGGTCAAACACAAAATGGTGGTGGAGACTATGTTGCTGATCGAACAAAAGTAATTGCATCAAGTACACCAACTCCTCTTAAAGCGGATACAATTAACCCAACTATTTACACTTCGATTCCTGTTGCAACTAAAGTAACGATTCCTATTGGTACCGTGCTAAAAGGTTCTCCTGGTGGCGAGTATTATTGGATTGGTTTTGCGTCATATCCAGCACCTGTTTTAGAATATGCAAGTTGTGCATCGTATCCTTATGTTGATGATGTAACTGGGAAAATAGTAAAATCGGATTTGCTTGAAGTTGGTGGGAATAAAGCTGCAGCGGCTATGTTAAGCCCATTTTATGATATTCATTTTCATACAGCTCCACATTATTGCGATCGAGTTGCTGTACCGGTTAAACAACAATGTGCCTGTACTGGCATTTTAGCATCAGATAAGCCTTTAACCATAACACCCAATCCAACGAGTACTAATTTATGTCCAGGCGAATCAATAGTATTAACGTCAACGGTTCATGCAGATAAAGCAGGCGGAAGTTTCGATTTTTTATGGTTCAATGGACCAGTAACAGGCACACCTTTAGTTAGTACACCAACAACAACAACCGCAACAAGTACAGCAACAATTATCACTAATAGTTATACTGTGCCATATTCAGCACCAGGATTATATACATTGTTGGTACGAGATGCAAA
>Ga0302286_10001106_pt1 | contig 20443 bp, 16 predicted proteins | sample III_Fen_E2_3_FD_198765 | JGI IMG/M metagenome (GOLD analysis project Ga0302286, IMG submission 198765) | Peat permafrost microbial communities from Stordalen Mire near Abisko, Sweden - III_Fen_E2_3 | ecosystem: Environmental > Terrestrial > Soil > Wetlands > Permafrost | place: Sweden: Abisko...
CAAAACTACGGGTATGCCGATCATATGGACGTTATCCTGATTGGGGCTTATGCCGGACCAACAAAGGTATATGGAGCCAATGAATGGACTATTCAGGGATTTTGCCTGAAAGCAATGGAAAAAATTAAGGGAGATGCCAAAGTTATTGGAGGCCCTGATGTGGGTAATGGTGATTGGGCAACCAGTAGCGCTGAAGTAAATAATCAGGCTATAACCCAATCGGTTGATGCTGCAATCAACGCCTGTGATGGGTACTTCCTATTTGATATGATTCACCTAAAACAAAAAAATCAGTGGAGCTACGTAAAAGCAGGAATCGATGCCGCTAACGCAAAAAAATAATTTTTCGTAGCATTCAGCTTCTGTATTAAAATAACCAAATTCCTTCCGGAAATATCTTCTCATCATCGGTTGAGAGCATATTCTCCGTGAAGGAATTTGTTTTTTCAGGCTTCTGCTCCCAATTATCCCTCTCCCCGGAGATGTTTAAACCTCTATTTTTATAACTTTGGGATACTCTAATTAACCAAACCTGTAACTTATGAAACAATTTATCTCCTACATCATTCTAAGTATTCTTATACTTGGGCAAGCCAAGGCTCAGTCGTCGTTCAACGGTCTTGACATGAACATGGGAAATCTCTCCCGTCTGTCAAATGCCCAAACCCGTTCGATTAGTCCCGAAAATTTTACCGGTGAAAAAGGCAAAGGCGGAATGGCTCGTCTGGAAGATAAAGACGAACGAAATAAGGCAAATGCCGCCTCTGCTGCACGAGATTTGGGGCAAGGCTGGAAAGTAAATCCTTACATCACCATAAAATCGGGCGAAACCGTTACACTCGGAGAAATTGAAGGCCCGGGAGCTATTCAGCACATTTGGATGACTCCAACCGGAAACTGGAGATTCTCGATCATCCGAATTTACTGGGACGATGAAACCACTCCTTCGGTTGAATGTCCGGTTGGCGATTTCTTCGCCATGGGCTGGAATCAATATGCTCCGCTAAATTCTCTGGCGGTTTGCGTAAATCCGGGTAGTGCTTTCAATTGCTACTGGTCCATGCCTTTTCGGAAAAAATGCAAAATTACAATGGAAAACATCGACAAAGATAAAGACCACATGTGCCTTTACTATCAGATTGACTACACGCTCACTGAAGTTCCTGACGATGCAGCTTATTTCCATGCTCAGTTCCGACGCGCTAACCCGAATTCCAGTTCATTATATACCATTGTCGACGGCATTAAAGGAAAAGGACAGTTTGTAGGAGTTTATCTGGCCTGGGGCGTTAATAACAACGGCTGGTGGGGCGAAGGTGAAATCAAATTCTACATTGATGGTGATTCCAAATTCCCGACAATTTGCGGTACCGGAACTGAAGACTATTTCTGCGGCTCTTACAATTTCGACCGCGACGGACAGTACAAAGAGTTCTGTACCCCATATTCCGGATTGCCTCAGGTGATTAGACCTGATGGAACCTACAAATCACAACAGCGTTTTGGACTTTACCGCTGGCACATCATGGATCCCATTCGGTTCGGGAAAGACTTGAAAATAACTATTCAGGATTTGGGCTGGCGAAATGGCGGAAGATACCTTCCTCAACAATCCGATATTGCCTCGGTGTGTTTCTGGTACCAAACCGACCCTCATGGCAAATTTCCACAATTCCCTTCGTGGCAGGATCTGGAAGTAAATTAGCCCGAAGTTTCGCTCATCAAATTTTTGTATAAATATAAAATTCAGAATAAAATATAAAGTGCCAATTCTAACTGATCATTCAATATGAAACAAGCAAATTCAACAATGCAGATTCGGTTTTGCACCAGACTAATTGCAATCTTTCTTTTTCTTTTTATAACCGGATCCTCATTTGCTGCGGTCAATAGCATAGAACTGTTATCTCCTGACGGACAGATTAAGGTTCAGGTTAACCTGAAAGAAAAAATCTATTACAACGTAAGCTACAGCAATCAAATCTTACTCGAAAACAGTTCATTACAACTTAAACTGGCTAATGAAATACTGGGAGCCAACCCAAAGCTTTCAGGGAAAAAAACCAGTACCATCAACGAAACTATTCAACGTGAAATTCCATTGCGAAATGCTCAGATCAAAAACAACTGCAATGTATTGCTGCTGAATTTTAAAAGCGATTATGCTGTTGAGTTTCGTGCGTACAACGACGGCGTTGCTTACCGCTTTATTACCAAAAAGAAAGCTCCAGAAATTGAAGTACTCGACGAAGACTGCTCCGTGAGGCTTCCAGCAGAATATGATGCAGTATGGTCTCCCAGCAATTCGTTCAAAACAGCCTACGAGATTCCATACCAAACAGCTACTGGTACCGAAATTAACAATCTGGATAAAAGCATTCTGCCGGTGTTAATCAATACCCGAAAAGGTTGTAAGATTCTTGTTTCTGAAGCTGACCTGTTCGACTATCCCTGTATGTTTCTGAAAGGAACAACCGGGAATATATTACAAAGTGTCTTTCCCAAATGTCCACTGGAATTTGGTCCTGATGGCGACCGCAGTGTAAAACTATTGAAAGAAGCTGATTACATTGCCAAGACCAAAGGTTCCCGTAATTTCCCATGGCGGGTACTGATGATCAGTCACGACGACCGTCAGATTTTTGAAAACGAACTGGTTTTCAAACTATCCAGACCTAATGAATTAGGAAATACCGACTGGATTAAACCCGGACAGGTAAGCTGGGAATATTGGCACGCTGCCCGTTTATATGGCGTTGATTTTAAATCGGGCTTCAATCTTGATTCATACAAATACTACATCGACTTCGCCTCAAAATTCGGCATTCCATACATTATCATGGACGAAGGCTGGGCAAAAAGCACGACCGATCCGTTCACTCCCAACCCCAATATCGACCTCTTTGAACTGATTAAATATGGGAACCAGAAAAATGTAAAAATTATTTTATGGCTAACCTGGTTAACTGTCGAGAATAATTTAAAGCTGTTCAAAACCTTTAGCGAATGGGGAATTGCCGGAGTGAAAATCGATTTCATGAACCGAAGTGATCAATGGATGGTAAACTTCTACGAACGGATAGCCCGCGAAGCTGCAAAAAATCATATGTTTATTGACTATCACGGAGCCTTCAAACCTGCCGGGATGGAACGTGCCTTACCCAATATACTTACTTACGAAGGAGTGGTAGGTATGGAGCAAAACATCTACGGAGGTAAAGCAACAACCGACAACAATGTGTGGTTACCACTCATCCGGAATGCTGTAGGTCCAATGGACTACACCCCCGGAGCCATGATTTCGGTACATCCGGAAGATTACAAGTCGACCCGTACCAACCCGGTAAGTATTGGAACCCGCGCACATCAGTTAGCTGTTTTTGTAATCTTCGAAAGTGGGCTGCAAATGTTGGCCGACAATCCGTTCTATTATTACCGTGAAAAAGAATGTACCGAATTTATTACCAGTGTTCCGGTAACCTGGGACGAAACCAAAGTACTCGCTGCTGAAGCCGGAAAATATTTTGTGGTGGCTAAACGCAAAGGCGAAAAATGGTACATCGGAGCGATTACAAATACAAAAGCCTGCAATCTGGAGATAAAACTCGACTTCCTTCAGGATGGAAAAACCTATCGTATGAGCTCATTCAAAGATGGTATCAATGCCAGCGTCCAGGCTATGGACTATAAGAAAGTTAGCTCAACCACCTCAAAAGGAGAAACACTAAAACTAAACTTAGTCCGCGATGGCGGTTGGGCTGCAATAATCGAATAGCAACAAACTTGTCACAACACAGACAATACTGGCTTTCAGATTTTTTCAAGGCTACCACCCCATCGTAATCCGAAAAACGTTAGAACACGATTAAAGACACATTTAAACACTGATTCAGCTCACACCAGTTGATGCAATTTCCGGTATTCACCTGGTGTGGCACAGGAATATTTTTTAAACATCCGGTTGAAGTAGGAGAAATTGTCGATGCCCGATTCCAAAGCGATCTTTTCAATGGGATCATTGGATGTAATCAGCTGCAATTGAGCCGACTCAATTCGTTTTCGATTGATATAGTCTATCGGACGGGTTCCCATAATTTTCAGGAATAACCTCGAAAAATAGTCATTCGAAAAATGACAGCTATCGGCCAATTCATTAACCTGAATAGGTCTTCCCAGATGTTGATGAATGAAATCAACCGCATTACTGATTTTTTTATTGGGAGTGAACTTTTTAATATCAGCATTTTGTCCATCGGTTTTTATAAACCGTGAAAAAAGTTGGAGCAACATGCCTTGCGTTTCGAGATAAGAAACAAAACTGAGCGCAGAGTCCAAGGTTTCTGTTTGTGGTAAAAGATTGTCTTTACAATATTTACGAGGATCCACGTTCTGTAATTTTCTACCGGGATTAAGCTCTGCAATCCGTTTCATCATTCGAATGTCTTCCTCGGTCGCGATTACTTCATATTCAAAATCCAGCGCATCCAGCCAGGCCGTTTCTCCTAAAATCTGAGGAATAAAATGAATGTAATAATGTTCCAGAAACGAAGGACTTGAATAGTTACACAAAGTAAAACCTGGAACCATGTAGAGCTTTCCGGCCTGAAGTTCATACTTTTTATGATTATGAACGATACTGCCTTCTCCACTTTTCACCAGATACATTCTCGAAAAAGGGCTGATGACTTTTCTAAAATTCCAATTTTCAGCGCAGCACTCATCTACATTCAACAACGAAAGATTCAAATGCCCTGACATGTTTTGTGTTCCCATGATTGTATTTAATGGATTGAAATTTAATAATAAAAAAGCACCAAACAAGAAAATAAGTCGGATATGTGCAGGTATTGTCCTGTTTTATGTAAGTATTTACATTTTCAAAACTCTAATATTGTGTAGAAAACTATGCTAACTAAACATTGAGCGAGTATGAACCATAAAGATCGCTTTTATGCCACGATTCATTACCAACCGGTTGATCGTCCGGCATCCTGGTTAGGTCTGCCTGTACCTTCAGCCGAGCCAGCTTTGATGAACTATTTTGGAGTGTCCGGCATCGATCAGCTTCGCACTGCAATTGATGATGACATTTATCCCATTGAAGTTCCGTACAATTACCCGCCATCAAACCATATTGCCTGTGCTTTTAATTTTGCCAAACGTAGTCACCTGGATACTCCGGATGAACGAACGCTTACTGCTCCCGGATTTTTCGAAGATTATTCGGAGGTCTGCGATATCGACAAATTTGCATGGCCCAATCCGGCACAATATCTCGACCGTGAAGAATCGAAAAGACGAGTAGCAGCCGCTCCTGCCGATCGGATTAAAATGGGAATTCTGTGGAGTGCCCATTTTCAGGATGCCTGCGCAGCTTTTGGCATGGAACAGGCGTTGATGGTGATGCTCTCCAATCCAGATATGTTTCGTGCGGTGATCGACCGTATTACCGATTTCTATCTTCAGGCCAACGAACTGTTTTACGAATCAACCAAAGGAATGCTGGATGCAGTTCTCATTGGAAATGATTTTGGAAGCCAGACCTGTTTAATGGTCGATCCTGACAGTCTGCGCGAATATGTTTTCCCCGGAACCCAGAAGCTAATCGAACAGGCCAAAAGTTATGGACTTACCGTCATGCATCACTCCTGTGGATCCATTTTCCCCATCATTCAGGATTTAGCCGATTTGGGTGCAGATATTATTCATCCCATTCAAGCTCTTGCCAGCGAAATGGATGCCCCAAACCTGAAAAAACATTTTAACGGGAAAGTTGCTTTTTGTGGTGGCGTTGATGCTCAAAACCTACTGGTAAATGGGAATCCCAAAGAAATCAGGGAAAAAGTTATTGAGCTAAAAACACTATTCCCCACAGGATTGATCATTTCGCCAAGTCATGAAGCTATTTTACCCGACATTGCGCCTGAAAATATTCAGGTTCTGTTTAATGCATTAAAATCCTAAAATGAAAAAAAGGTTTGGACAAGTAATCCGGTTAAAACCGGATGGTGCGCAGGAATATATCCGTCATCACAAAAATGTATGGCCGGGTGTTCTTTCGATGATTATGACATGTAATATCCAGAATTACTCGATCTTTCTCAAAGACAATTACCTGTTTGCTTACTTCGAATATACCGGTACTGACTTTGATGCAGACATGATTAAAATGGCAGCTGATCTTGAAACGCAATGCTGGTGGGACGTGGTGAAACCATTGATGGACCCGCTTGAAAGCAGAAGTTCTGAGGAATTCTGGGCAAACATGGAAGAAATTTTTCATCTGGACTGAAAGCAACGATCCCGATATTACACAAAACCTAACTAAACAACCCTAAATGATTATCTCAAACCCTATTCTTGGAACCGGACTTCATGCCGTTGGAGGAGTCTCTGCTGCAAGTTGTTATTTACCCAATACCCAAACCAGAAGATGGTCGTGGGGAACGTTTTGGCTTGTTCAGTCACTGTTTGCCTGGATAATTATGCCACTTATCGTCGGATGGTTAACGGTACCCGACTTCTTTTCTATCCTAATTGACGCGCCATCCGGACCATTTTGGACTGCATTTCTGCTGGGCGGAGCCTACGGTTTTGGAAGTATGTCGTTTGGCAAAGCCATTAATCACATCGGGTATTCACTAACGTACACGCTGGCGATTGGCATTTCTGCGGTACTGGGAACCATCCTTCCCATGATGGTCTTCGGTGGCTTAAACAGCTTTTTCACCAAACCTGGCGGGAACATTGTCTTAACCGGAATGATTTTCTCAATGCTCGGCGTAATCATTTGCGGATGGGCTGGTTTTAAAAAGGAACGGGATCTGAATTCTCTTGCCGTAGAAAAATCCGGATTCAATATGACGATTGGCTTACTGCTAACCATTGTAGCAGGAGTGCTTTCCGGTGTTTTCAACCTTTCGCTCGAATATGGACAACCTATTGCCGATGTCGCTGCACAACATGGAGCAGGTAACTTTCAGGGAAATGCCAAAATGATTATTTCAACCTCCGGCTGTTTTGTGGTAAACTTCATCTGGTTTGTTGTAGCTGGATTTCGGGAAAAAACCCTGAATGAATTTCTTTCTCAAGAAGGACTATCGGGTAAAATGATATTCCGAAACTGGACATGGTCGGCCTTAGCCGGAACGCTCTGGTGCTCTCAGTTTTTCTTTTACGGATTGGGACACGTTCAAATGGGCAATTTTCAGTTTGCCAGCTGGGTTCTCCACATGTCGATGCTGATATTTTTTAGTTATATTGTCGGTGTACTCATGAAAGAATGGAAGAGCGTTAAACCCGGAACATATATCGTTCTGGTCATTGGACTACTAACTCTTATTGCATCTTTCTGTATCACCAGTTATGGCAGTTACATTGGGGAACAACTCATAAATAACAGTCATTAATATGAAACGGACCGTCAACCGCCGACAATTTTCAGCAACGATAGGAACAGGAGTTGTTGCAGCACAAGTAATGCCCTTATATGGTTCAGAGAGCCCAAAGTCGTTAAGCATTTCAGCATCGGGCGATGCTCCTAAATTCTGGATCGATCCACGATATGCCAGGCAAAAGAAAATGCCCTGGCGCAAAGTTCATCTCGACTTCCACAACTCGAAATATGTTCCTAAAATAGGCGCAAAGTTTAATGCCGACGAATGGGGCAACCGTGTCGTTGAGGGTAATTTAGATAGTATTGTAGTCTTTGCTAAGGACATGCATGGTTACTTTTATTATCCGAGTCAATATGGACCTGTTCATCCCGGATTATCGTTCGACTTACTCGGCGAACAGGTAAAGGCCTGCCGCAAGCGAAACGTTGCTGTTTATGCTTACTATTGCACTTCATGGGATCATAATCTGGCAGAAACTCATCCGGAATGGAACATGATCAAACGCGATGGAACCGACTATCGTCCTCACGATGGTAAAATTCCGGGATGGACTACACTCTGTCTAGGAAATACAGATTTTGTAGATTTCATCGTCAAATGAAACAACTTGTACATGAGACCAGACCCGGATGTCATGTCGATTTTAATGAAAATGGGATTGGTAAAAATATGCAAACAAAACAACGTATAGCGATATAAAATTAAACGTGAAATTGAAATAAACTTTTGTCATATATTTAAATGTCATATTATGAAACAATTTAGGCTTATATTAATATTCACTCTTAGTTTTTTCTTTTTAGCATCAATGAGCAGATCAAAAGAGAACCAAATCCATAAGCCCTCTACAAAAAGAAGCAAAGCTTTGGAAAATTGGGAAAACCTTCGTTTTGGAGCTTTTGTGCATTTTAATGATAATACCTGTATTGAAAGTGAGTTGTCAAAAAATATTGATCCAAGGGTATTTAACCCCACCAATCTGGACTTTGATGCAATGATGTCAACATTTCAGAAGGCCGGGGTAAGGTTTGCGGTCCTGACAGCTCGACATACCTCTGGCTTTTGCCTTTGGGACAGTAAAACTACCCAATTTGATGTAGCAAACAGTCCATTCAAACGTGATGTGGTAAAACTATTCGTCGATGCTTGCCGAAAACACAATATCAAACCATGTCTTTACTATTGTTTGTGGGGAGGTAAAGATTGGCAACCCTGGGACTGGAATCCAAATATCAAAGCAGAACTTACAGGAACGACTCCCAAAAAAGTCATTCTAGCACAATTGTCTGAATTATGTGAAAATTACGGTGATATTTTTGAATTTTGGCTCGATATGCAACGATGGGCCGATTCTTCACTCAAACCTCAAGAGTTGTACGATCTGTTGAAAAGCAAGAATCCGAAGACGCTTATCCATTTTAATCAGCATGTTCAGGACGGTAGCGAAATCCGTTATTTCCCGACAGATATAATTAATGGAGAAGAACGTATTCCTCCGGTTACTGGTCATAACCCTTACAGGACGATAGATAACAATACTTATTATTTACCCTTCGAATATGAAATTACCTCGCAACGATGTGATCGTTTATTACATAAGGGAAACGGACTGACGAAAGGTTCGGTATGGTTCACCTATACGGATAGTCAATTTTATCCGGTCGACAGTTTATTCAAATACATCAAACAAAATTTTGACCGGGGTGGTAGCAATATTTTACTTTCAACTGGTCCTGATAAAACCGGCACTTATCGTAAATCCGACTGCGACAGCATTCTCAAGTTAGGTAAATTAATCTGGGGTAAGTATTAATTGTTGTGAGTTTTTGTCACAAACTGTGTGAAAATTAAGCGAATTTTACCATAAACAAATATATTTTGCTCATACAACAGAATATTTCTAGTCCAAAAACAAATTATATAATTTAGTTTAAATGAATATCCTTAACTGTACCTAAATTGATTTTTGTACGATATCGATGCGACGAGCAGTCTGTCAAATAAAGCTTCGCCAAAATATCTTCGATTGAAGTTGTAGCAAAATTCATTGAGGTAGTTCTGCAAATGTTCAGGCTTAATATCATGGTGTATATCCAACAACATCCGTTTTGCATTGCTAATTGCAATATGTACCCATGGCAATATTGATTCAATCAGCCGATTCCTGAAACCCGGAACAAACGTGCTGGAAATAGCCGTTACCAACAACTGGGCCAATGCAATTATTGGCGATGAGCAACTACCTGTAGATTTTGAAAGTGGTTCGTGCAGCCGAAATGTTGGCAATCCGCTTAAAGCTTATCCCGATTGGTTTATCAAAGGCCTGCCACGCGCATCCGGTCGAAAATATTTTGCAGTGTGGAATTACTATTACAAAGACAGCCCCTTGCTACCCGCAGGCCTGGTTGGACCGGTAAAATTGATTCAGAAGCAAAGTGTAAAAATGTAAAATCAGGGTAACGGAAACCACTGACCCGATGACTGGAGCTCATCGGAACCTTTTTTGAAATTTAAACAGTTTCATCAAGGGAACAGTTTTTAATCCAAATCGTATAGTTGGTCATTTGATAAAAATTCCGGGCTATGCAAATTAAACAAAATCTCATCCGGCAAATTAAGGATATCATTGTCCAATCACGCGAGCGAGCCATCCGTTCGGTCGATTTCGAGCGGGTTCTGATGTACTGGCAAATAGGCAAAGTTATTTTTGAAGAAGAGCAACAAGGCGAAGATCGCGCTGCTTATGGTACGTTCCTAATCCGCTCTCTGGCAGAAACGTTACAGCCTCAGTTTGGAAGCGGTTTTTCAATCAGACAGTTGGAAATGTGCAGACAATTCTACCGAATGTTTCCAATTGCGAACGCACTGCGTGCGCAATTCAGTTGGACACATTATCGCTTGCTTATTCGAATTGAAAATGAAGACCGAAGAGAATTTTATCTGGCAGAATCAGCCAAAAACAATTGGTCGGCCCGACAGTTAGAGCGACAGGTAAACAGCCAGCTTTTTGAACGTTTACTTCTGAGCAACAACGTTGAGTCTGTTCTCCAGATAGCCCGTGAAGAAAAGTTGCCTTCCGAACCCAAAGAGATTATTAAAGATCCCATTGTACTTGAATTCCTGGGTTTGCGACGAGAATCAGCATACTACGAGAAAGATTTAGAAACGGCACTCATCACTCACTTACAGGATTTTTTATTGGAGTTGGGCAACGGATTCTCATTTATTGCCCGCCAAAAGCGTATTCATATTGAGGGAGATGAATTTTTCGTGGATTTGGTATTTTTCAATCGACTTTTACAGGCATTTGTCGTTATCGAAATTAAAACCGACAAACTTACCCATCAGGATTTGGGGCAATTGCAGATGTATGTAAATTACTACGACCGTTTCGAAAAGCAGGATTTTGAAAATCCAACCATTGGCATTTTATTGTGTGCCGATAAAAATGATGCAGTAGTGAAAATCAGCTTGCCTGAAAACAACAAAACCATTATAGCCAGCAAATACCAGCTATATATGCCAACAGAACAACAATTGGTTGACGAAATCAAAGGAATTATTAATGGTTAAAAGAGGAAACAGTAACGCGGCTGGTAGCGAAATCCATAAGAGGCAAATCAGCACTAGCGTTTGCGAACGTTTATACATCTCAAGGAGCAAAGTAACTGATAGCCTATTGGAAATAAAAAACTTAAACAATCGGTTTGATAGATTATTATATTTTATAACCTTTGAAGGAGCTTAAAGAAAGTACGGAAATGATGACGATATTTTCGAGTTGTGTGTAATTTAAAGAGACGAACCTGCATAAATTAAAACATTGTGATTAAATCATTTGAAATAGAATTTGATTGGAGACAATATTTCATTGTAAGTGAAAATGTAATTCGTCAGAAAGAGCATTCTGAAATAGAATTTAAAGAAAGTTTCCAAAGTCCTAAACATAAGGATAAAAAATTGCATAAATGGATTGCAAGTTTTGCAAATGCAAATGGTGGATTAATTATTTATGGCGTTAAAAATAATGGCGAGTTAGTTGGATTGCAAAGCAATAAATTACGTGAATTTGACAATAAAGATTTATCTCAAGAATTACTTGACTATTTTGCTCCTGAAATAAAATTTGAGTTATTCACTAAGGATGTTGAAGGCTTTGAATTAGGATTTTTATATGTTTATAAATCCACGGACAAACCTATAGTTGCGATTAAATCAGCAAGTGACACAATTCAAGAGAGCGACATTTTCTATCGTTATCCAGGTCAAAGTCGCCGTATTTCATACGGTGATTTAAGAAATATTATGGAAGAAAAATATAATCGTTTAAATGAACGATGGTTAAAACTAATGAATAACGTTGCAACAATTGGTGTTGAAAATGTAGGACTATTGAATATAGAAAATGGTGAACTCTTGGGGAGTGGAAACAAACTGTTAATTCCGGAGGAATTGTTGGAGAAAATTTCTTTTATAAATGAAGGTCACTTTGTGGAGAAAGATGGTGCTCCGGCATTAAAACTCATTGGAGATGTTTTGCCCATTGATAGTAATAAGGTTATTCAGCTTGTTGAGAAAAAATACCAGATTATTACTCATTTTGAATTATATAAGTCATTTTTTGAACAGGATTTGGATATGGATTCCGCAAGAGAATTTTTCAGAAAAGTAGCTTATGAGAACACCGAATACTTCCAATATACTACTATTTAGTTACTTCAAAACTGAGTCCTGTAAGTGTTGAGAAACTATTATTAAAAGAAAAAGGACCGAAGGTTAGTAACTTAAAGACAAGACTTTCAAACGAGAAAAACAATTATTATAGGTTTGAAATTGGAAATATTAAAAGTGGTACAGATGCGGCAAAAAGTATTACTTCGGCATTGGATTCTATAAAAAATAAGTCTGAAATTGATTTAAAAAATTTAGATTCTGCCTCGTTAAGATATCTTATTCAAGCAATAACACATCTAAAAACAGATAATATTGACATTTCGCACATCCTGAACATACTTAAAGAATTATACGATAATCATTTTAACCAATCAGATACGACTAAATCGTTTATTAGAAAAGCAATATGTCATGTTGATTTGGTTATATTTGGAAAACAATATTTTGAAAGAAATGAATAAAAACTAAGACATCGAAGAACTACAAGAGTAGCGTGGACAGGTGTCAAGGCTGAAAAGCCTTCTGGGTTCGATTCCCAGCCGAAGAGGAATACAAGTGACTTCTCTTCGGCTGGGTCTCAATCATAAAAAAGACGAATATGACAGACCAAAAAGTAGGACAATATTTTCAGTATCATAATGAGAACATGAAACTTCTGAAAATTGGTTTTGATAATATTCGAAACCAAATCAAAGTCTTATATAAATCAAAGGATAAGAGTGATAATTATATATTTACTTTAAGTGATGCTGAATCGAATAAAATAAATGTGCGTAAAGTTGAAAAATCTTTATCAAGAATACTTTCAGGAATTCAGGTTTCATGGGCAGAGGAAAGCATTAAAAGATTACTATATGAACGGAATCTTTTTAGTGATAGACAAAGAGAATATTTGATAGAACGACCAGCTCTTGACCAAAAATGGTATGAAACTTTAAAAATAGTTTTTTCAATAGCATATGATTTGGTTCCTGTTGGAGATGAGATTTGTAGTACAGTTAGAATTGAAAGAGAAAGAAGAAATTTAGGCAATGAGCTTGTTGACCAATATCTTGAGTTAAGGAAAATAATCACTGACCATTTGGTTCCAAATTTTTCAATTAGGAACAAGGTTCAACATGGGGAATGGGAATATGCATTTAGACCAAAATATTCAGCGGAATTCAGTCAAGATATTACTGACATGCTGAATGGCGAGAATATTGTAACAACTACATCAAGATACACATTGGTAAATTCAATTTATCAAATGATAGTTGATATGGGTAGATTTAAAAGTAATCGTTTTGCTCTAGATTCAATACTGACACCTTTTGAATATTTCTATCCCAGATATATCAAAAAGATAAGTTATGAGGTTAAAAAAATTGGAAACTCGGCAATTGAAATTTTTGTAAATGAAATAATAGAACGAGAAAAAAGAGGAAAAAATTATCGGGGTGAATAAAAAACTACACACAATCGAGAAGATGGCCGGTGAGCCTTAAGCCACCCGGAACACCTCTCACACCATCCGCCAACCGGCGGATACGGGTCTTGTACACGGCCCTGCCCTTCCGTCAGGCGGCGGTTCATTAAGATGTAGAACAACTTTTTCGTAATACGATAGCAACGATTCATAAGCTCTTTTTCGCAGGCGTTCCAAGGTGATAGTAGTTACCCAAATAGGGCTTTGCGCTATGCGCCAGCCTCCCATTCGTGAACGGCTCCACTGGTAAGCATGATCGTGTTTGCGAAACATAGCGTCTTTTCCTTTGCAATCCTTTGCGGTAATAAAAGGGAACAGTTTTTCATCCAAATCGTATAGTTGGTCATTTGATAAAATTCAGGACTATGCACATTAAACAAAACCTCATCCGGCAAATTAAGGATATCATTGCCCAATCACGCAAGCGGTTAACCTTGCTGTTTCATCTGCCAGAAGGCGACGTTTGTACCAGCTCCTGATGAACAAAGAAAAAAACTTGAAAAAGAATTAAATCAAAGATTAGAAGAAATTGGCGAAAGGTATCGCTCAAATCATATTGGCACAAATTCAGATGCTATGCCTGCTTACTTAGCTTTAAAGCTTGATAATAAGCTATGAATATTGTTATTGATTCTTACATGATAACTAAGTAGTATTTTAACGATAGCAAGACAGTTTTTATACTGACCATTAGAACCTTATATTATACATAACACTACCGTCACTCAATTAAAAATTGTTAATATGAAAGATAATTCACGAGAATGTCCAGATTGCGAAGGGCCTGATTTTGGATCCTTGTTTAGCAATAAGGGAAATGGGAGATGTAAGCATTGTAAAGGAACTGGTGAAATACACGGATTTGCCGATGCTTTTGGCAGTATTGCTACGTTTGATTTAGTTGAGCCCTATCATACGTGTGAATATTGCCATGGAACAGGACAATGTCAAACTTGTGGTGGCACCGGATATGAATATTATAATGAATACGAAAATGATGAGGGTAGCGACACTCCGTCCACTTATTCCTCGTATTCAGACTCTTCTTCATATTCAGATTATTCTGGTTATTCTGAGTCTTATGACTCTGATTCTAGTTCGAACTCTACCAAAAGCGCAAAAGAAAAAACTATTAGCATTTTTACAACCGTGTTTGGAATAGCTGGATTCTTAGTAGCTTGTGATGATTATACTACCGCATTTGGAAAACCTCATGGTGTTTTGGATGCTGTTAATAGTAAATATTTCGGTATATTCCTTTTTTTAGATTTACTTATCTATCCTGCAATTGGTGCTTTAATTGGTTGGATTTTAGTAGAACTATTCTACTTTTTTAATAAGAACTAGGAATTTGCAACTTAATCGACTTAGCACAAAGTCAATAACTGATCATGCTAGAGCGAGTCGCTTATAAAATGAAAATCATATTACTTTTATCTTTTTTAATATTATCTCTTTCCTGTGTAAAGGATAAAAATGTTGAACCAGCAATACCGCTAAACCCCTTAATGTCACTACTGCATATTAGCCATGGTAGATATTTCATTATTTATTTTAACTATTTTTTTATCAGAAAATCAGCAAAATCTTTAGTTATCTTTAGTTTGTCGGCACCTTTCATTAAACTTCCATAACTATTTTTACCACTTGGAGTTAAATTGGTTATTCCGCTATTCAAAAGCATCTTGTTTCTGATTGGATATCGTTAAATTATAATTATACCAATCTGTCCCATAGAAAGGAGTTAGATTCTCTCCAACAACATAATACCCAATGTTTGTTTCCTCTTTGCGCAACATAGCGTCTTTTCCTTTGCAATCCTTTGCGGTAATAAAAGTCAACCGCAAAGGAAAAATTAGATTTCACTATTTCGTCTTCCGAATGAGTATTTCCCCGGTATTCGTCGTATTTAGTTTGGATTGTTTATTTTTGAAAATACCAATTGACTAAACCAACGATGAAAAACCTGCTATTTGTATTGATTTTTGTTTTCCCTGCGTGTTTTTGTTTTTGTCAGAACACCAGCGAAGAAAAACCTCCGGTAAAAACATTTACCAATCCTGTTTGGAACGGAGCCGATCCATGGATGACCAAACACAACGATTCCTATATCTATTGCTATTCCGGTAAAAATGGCATTCATGTTTCCTGTTCGAAAAAGATGACGCAGCGAGGCGAAACCAAAACGATCTGGCAGGCTCCGGCTACCGGATGGAACAGCTCGTGCGTTTGGGCTCCTGAAATCCATTTTTTGCAGGGCCGCTGGTATGTTTATTATGCTGCCGGTGAATCAGGTCCACCATTTATTTATCAGCGTACCGGAGTCCTTCGTTCAAAAACCGAAGATGTTTTTAGCGAATACGAAGACATGGGTGTTTTATACACCGGCGACAATCCGGCCGATCCGTCCTCGAATATATGGGCAATCGACCTGACCATTCTGGAACACCAAAACAAACTCTACGCCATCTGGTCGGGATGGATCAGTCAGGAAAAAACCGACGCAACTCAGCAGCATCTTTTCATTTCGGAGATGGAGAATCCATGGACAATGAAAGGAAAACGGGTAAAAATCTCGTCACCGGTTGAAAGCTGGGAAACCGGAGGTCCGCTAAACCTGAACGAAGGTCCGGAAGTGCTAAAAAACGGGAACAAAGTATTTATCATCTATTCGTGCCGCGAATCGTGGCTGGTCGAATACCGTCTGGGGATGCTTCAGCTGATTAATCCGGATGGAAACTTAACCGATCCGGCAAACTGGAAAAAGTCAGGACCTGTGTTTCAGGGTAATGCGAAAGTATTCGGCGTTGGACATTGTTCTTTTATAAAATCGCCCGACAATACCGAAGACTGGATTATTTACCATTCGAAGAAAAGTACCAAACCCGGCTGGGAACGCGATGTGCGAATGCAACCGTTTACCTGGAATCCTGACGGAACCCCAAATTTTGCAGAGGCAATTCCCGAAGAAATGGCTATTAAGCTGCCCGCTGGAGAATAAATATTCTAACTTTGGGAAACCTAATTAACCTAAACCTAATGACCATGCAAAGACTTACCCTACTAATTCTGTTTATTCTGATAATCTCGTCAGGAATTTCGGCAAAGGAAAACCGTAACTCATACTACATTACCAATCAGGCTCCGTTGCTTGCTCAGCCATACACAGCATTGCCTCTCGGAGCCATAAAACCCAAAGGATTTTTGCTGAAACAACTGGAACTGCAACGCGACGGGCTGACCGGAAAGCTTGACAGCATCTATAAACTGGTTTGTGGCGATAATAACGGATGGCTCGGTGGCACCGGCGACGGTTGGGAACGTGGTCCTTACTGGATCGACGGATTAATTCCTCTGGCTTATCAGTTAAATGATCCGGTGCTAAAAGCAAAAGCTCAGAAATGGATCGAATGGAGCATCCGCAATCAACGGGAAGATGGCTATTTCGGCCCACGCCCTTTGCCCGAAGGATATCAGCAAATTAAAGGAACACAGCAAGACCAGCGCGAAGACTGGTGGCCTAAGATGGTCATGTTAAAAGCACTTCAGCAGTACTATATGGCAACCAACGATCCGCGGGTTCTCCGGCTTATGCTGAACTATTTTAAATACCAGCAGGAAATGCTGCCGAAATGTCCACTGGGACACTGGACTTACTGGGGCGCACAACGTGGAGGTGATAATCTGGCGGTAGTTTACTGGTTGTACAATATCACCGGAGAAGAATTTTTACTCCAACTGGCCGAACTGATCCACCAGCAAACCTTCAACTGGACCGAAGTATTCTCCGGAAATATGATCCGTTGTCTGAATCCCCTACCCAACCTGCATTGCGTGAATGTAGCGCAGGGGCTTAAAGAACCGGTCATTTTCTATCAGCAACACCCCGAACAAAAATATTCAGAAGCCGTCAAAAAAGGATTGGCTGCCCTAAAAGAATGCCACGGTTTTGTAAACGGAATGTACGGAGGCGATGAACATTTACATGGCAACGATCCGACACAGGGATCAGAACTTTGCTCGGCCGTGGAGATGATGTTCAGCTTCGAAAGTATCCTTCCCATTACCGGCGATGTGTACTATGCCGACTATCTGGAAAAAATAGCCTACAATGTGCTTCCGACGCAGATTACCGACGATTTTTTGCGCAAACAGTATTTTCAGCAGGTCAATCAGGTACTGATTACCGACGAAAGCCGAAATTTTTTAAACGACCACAACGGGCATCTGGTATTTGGAACAACCACCGGATATCCGTGCTGTACAACCAACATGCACCAGGGATGGCCCAAATTTGTGCAAAGTTTATGGTTTGCCACGGCTACCAACGGAATAGCTGCCTTGGTTTACGGACCTTCGGAAGCAACACTGAAAGTTGCCGGGAACAAAGAAGTGAAGGTTACCGAAACAACCGGGTATCCCTTCCATGAAAACATCCATTTTGCTGTACAGCTCGAAAGTAAAGCCCGTTTCCCGTTCCATTTGCGCATCCCGGAATGGTGCAAAAATCCGGCATTAACTATTAATGGCGAAAAAGTCGAGCTTACTCCGGTGAATCATATTGCAATCATCGACCGTGAATGGACCAATGGCGACCAGCTTGAACTAAGCTTGCCCATGGAGTTTCGCTACAGTCAGTGGTATGAATATTCGAAGGGAATTGAACGGGGACCACTGGTTTACGCACTTCGAATTGAAGAAGAATGGCGCGAAGTAAGCAAAGCCGGCTACGACAATACGTTTTGGGAAGTTTTGCCCAAATCACCATGGAACTATGCGATCGTCGATCGGGAACTCAAACAGAATAAACTTCAGGCAGAAGTAAAAACCGAAATCGCCGATTATCCGTGGAACCTTAAAAATGCACCCATCACGGTCAGAGCCAAAGGAGTACGATTCCCCATGTGGAAAATTGAACGCGGTTCGGCCGGTAAAATACCGTCAACACCATGGCCTACACGCCCCGGAGAACGGCTAGAAGAAGATATTACCCTGATTCCGTATGGATGTACCACCCTGAGAATTGCAGAATTCCCGGTAATTGAATAACTGGAAACATTTAGTTTTAAATCGAAAATGATGATTCCGATGCTAAGAAAATATTTATTTCTACTAACACTCTTCGCTGGTAATTGTTACTGCAGTTTCGCAACAATGCAAGAATTCGAATACCTAATTGTTGGGAAAGACACATTCCTGCTGGAAGGAGAACCATTGAATTTAATTCTGGCAAAACGGAACATTACACCGGAAGATTTTTGGGGTGAAAAATATAATGTGAGTACGGGATGCTGGAGAAGCTATATTGGAACCTGGGAAATAAAAAATGACAGTCTGTTTCTTAACAAAGTGGTTCCATGTGATTATTATAAATATCCGAAAGGAAAATGTCCAACCGTTGATTTGGGCAAATTCTTCCCTGATAAATTTAAGAATAATCAGATTTTTGCGGACTGGGTTACTGCGGATTTACTTTCGCCCCGTGGAAAAAAATTGTTTTATGCCAACTGCATACAAGAAGTAGTTTACGAAAAAACTATATATTATTCTATTGAGAATGGGCTATTAAAAAAAACCAATATTTACGATAATAGCAAATCAATAAAATCTGAATACTTTGAAAACCAATCATTACTTAAGAAATTTCTCTATTCAAATATTCGTTGGGAAAACATCAAATCTGAAATCGAATCGACCCCACAACAAGTCGTCTGTAAAATAATTTCTTGTGATGAGAATGCGAAAATTGATTCTGTATCTGTTCTTAGAGACGTTCCCAACAAAGCATTAGTTGAAGAAGCCTTCAGGGTAGTCAAGCTCATTCCCAACATCATACTCATTTACAAGAAAGGACAACCATACCATTGGCCCGATTTTATCACCATTAATTTTAACATGTATAATTACGAAAAATACGGTCCCCCATCTGTTAATTCGAAAATAGAACACTAAATTAAAAAGACATAATAGAACCCATAAAATCAAATTCATGAAAAACTATTTAATGATTTTTTCTGTTTGCTGCACAATACTACTGTGTAGTTTCCAGCCATCACCCAAAAAGACTAAACCTGTTTCAACCCGTTGGACAGAAGCTCGGGCTCGACAGTGGGCTACCAAAAACGGATGGCTTCGCGGTAGTAATTTCAACCCAAGTACCGCGATTAACCAGTTGGAAACCTGGCAAGCCGAATCGTTCGACACCGCAACCATCAACCGCGAACTGGGTTGGGCAGAAGGCATCGGAATGAACGTAATGCGTGTTTACCTGCACCACCTGGCCTGGGAAGTTGATAAAGAAGGCTTTAAAAACCGGATGAAAACCTACCTTGATATTGCCGGGAAACATGGAATCAAAACTGTTTTCGTATTTTTCGACGATTGCTGGAATCCAACTTACGCTGCCGGAAAACAACCCGATCCTAAACCAGGAGTTCACAATTCAGGTTGGGTGCGCGACCCGGGCGATCTGTATTACAGCAACCCCACATTGGTCAAAACACTCGAAAGCTATGTAAAAGATATACTTACAACGTTCAAAGACGACAAACGCATTGTAATCTGGGATTTATACAACGAACCGGGAAACTCCAACTACGGAAATAAATCACTACCACTTCTGAAAAAAGTTTTCGAATGGGGCTGGGAAGTTCGTCCATCGCAACCATTATCCTCGGCTGTATGGAAACGCTCGCTTTCAGACCTGAACAAATTCCAGGTTGAGAACTCAGATATTATCACCTATCACAACTACGAAAGTCCTGAAAAACATCAGGCAGCTATTGATACCCTGAAACGCTACAATCGGCCGTTAGTCTGCTCCGAATATATGGCACGCCGCAACAACAGTCTGTTCACCAACATCATGCCGATGTTGAAAGCACAAAACATTGGGGCAATCAAC
>Ga0302286_10001107_pt1 | contig 20436 bp, 15 predicted proteins | sample III_Fen_E2_3_FD_198765 | JGI IMG/M metagenome (GOLD analysis project Ga0302286, IMG submission 198765) | Peat permafrost microbial communities from Stordalen Mire near Abisko, Sweden - III_Fen_E2_3 | ecosystem: Environmental > Terrestrial > Soil > Wetlands > Permafrost | place: Sweden: Abisko...
TTGGAGGAAACGGCATTGTGGATTTTGAACTGGCCGATAAGATTATCAAGCTCAAAGAAGTTGTAGTGACTGACAAAGCTATGGATATCAATGTTATTCGCACACAAATGAGTGTGATCAAGTTTAACAATAAAACAATCAAGGAATTACCTACTTTCCTTGGAGAAAAAGATATCGTTAAAAGTGTTACTTTACTTCCGGGAGTACAATCAACAGGAGAGTTTGGTACCGGATTTTTTGTACGTGGTGGGAGTGCAGATCAAAACCTGATACTGGTGGAAGATGTGCCATTATTTAATTCATCCCATATGTTTGGGTTGAGCTCAGCTATTAATTCAGACGGCATCAATAGTGTTACTCTTATCAAGGCAGGTATTCCTGCAAAATATGGAGAAAGAGCTTCGTCGGTTATGGATATCCGTTTGGGAAGCAATGTCGATCAACTCACCGTTAAAGGCGGAATAGGGTTGTTAAACTCAAGGCTTAGCCTGGAAACACCTCTTTTCAATAAAAAAGTAAGTTTATTGATCGGTGGACGAAGTTCGTATTCTAACTGGTTGTTGCATGCCATGCCTGATGTTGATTTAAAAAACAGTTCAGCCAGTTTCTCCGATATCAATGCCTTGTTGACCATGAAATTTGATGCAAAGAACAACTTAACCCTTTTTGGTTACTTTAGTGATGATAAGTTCAGCTTTGTCAAATCGTCCCCATATTATTATGATAATACCCTGGCGTCTATCCGGTACTCGCACACTTTTAACGAAAAACTGTATTCCATGTTGTTGGTAGGTATCAGCCGTTACCGAAACGATATCAGCCAATCGGATACGTTGAAACCAAATGAAGGATATAAAATCAGTTCATCAACGAATTATAAGAATGCAAAATTAAATTTCACATGGTTACCAAATGAGAAACATGCTGTGGATGCAGGGATAAATGCTGTCTTATATCAGCTTCAACCGGGCAGAATGACTCCGCTTGGCTCCCTATCAACTGTAAAGGAACAATCGTCCCAACAGGAAAAAGCATTGGAAGTGGCTGCTTATGTAAGCGACAATATCCGCTTTTCGCCAAAGATAAGTGCTGAGGTTGGTTTACGATTGACCAACTATGCTTTTCTCGGACCAAACAGTGTCTTTATCTTCAAAGAAAATGCATCCCGAAGCACTCAAAATATAATTGATACACTCAGTTACGGCAATAACAAAATTATAAAGTGGTATACAAGCCTGGAACCAAGAATTTCATTGCGCTACTCAACCGATGAGTTTAGTTCGGTGAAGTTTAGCTATAACCGGATCAGTCAGTTTATCAACCTGATCACCAATACAGCGGTCATGGCTCCCACGGATGTATATAAATTGAGTAGCCCGAACGTAAAGCCACTTATTTGCACCCAATATGCCGCGGGGTACTTTAGAAATTTCAATAAAAATGCTTTTGAAGCTTCGGCGGAAGTCTATTACAAGAAGCTTGACAATATTGTGGACTACAGGGATGGGGCAACCATTCTGCTCAACAATGCACTGGAAACGGATCTGCTAAATGCTTCGGGTTACAATTACGGTATTGAATTATACCTGAAGAAAAATACCGGAAGACTCACCGGTTGGGCTAGTTATACCTACTCTCGTTCAATGCGGCATACTACCAGCTCCATTGAAGCAGATCAGATTAACGGAAACAGGTATTATCCTTCATCCTTTGATAAACCCCATAATATCGTGATAAACGGGAACCTCCATTTAACCAGGAGATGGAGGGTGTCCGGAACGTTTAACTTCAATACAGGGAAACCTGTCACTTTGCCTGAGTTAAAATATGAATTTGATGGCAGGCAGTATGTCTATTACTCTGACCGGAATAAATACAGGCTACCTGACTATCATCGCCTGGATATTGCCATTACCTATGATGAAACGCTACGCCTGAAACAAAAATGGAAAGGAAGCTGGACATTGGCTATCATTAATGTTTATGGGCAGAATAACCCTTATTCAGTTTTTTATAAGTCGACGTCACAACTTGAATCACAATTCTATCAATCGTCCAACTTATACAAGTTGTTTATCATTTCAAGGCCTATTCCTACTTTAACCTATAATTTTACTTTTTAAAACGTCAGAAAATGATTCAATTTAAAAATATATTTCTTGTCTTGCTGATGTTATTTGCCGGCATTGGTTGTACGGAAATCTACATTCCGGATGTCAACACGGATACAAAAGCGTTGGTTATAGAAGGCTTAATTACAAACGGTAGTGGACCTTTTTCCATTAAACTGTCCATAGCTTCACCGCTAAACTCGACTCAGCTGGATAATTACAATATGGTGGTAGATGCAAAACTCACTATTAAAGACAATGAAAATAAGACCTTCGAGCTGAATAATCAGCGAAACGGATACTATACAACCCCATACAATTTCAGTTCGAAAACAGGGAATTCGTATATATTGCATATAGAAACAAAGGACGGGAGTATTTATGAATCGAACCCTCAACAATTACTGCCTGCCCAGTCATACGATAGCATACGTGGCATTTATACTACCCAATCGTATCTGAATTATTCGAAAGAACTTACAAAAGTACCCGGTGCTGATATCCGGATGGATCTGTATAAGAATGCTCCGACGACTAAATTTGTACCGTCCTGCCGGTTCATTTCTACAATTACCCTTCAGTATATTTATACGTATACAGAAACTGACATGAACGGTAAACCAATAACCAGTTGGCATTGGTTATTGTTTGGATGGAAGAGTTTTAAGCTGAATGGTGATGAAAATATATCGGAAGAAAAGTCGATTACAACCAATACTTCTATTATAAACCATTCAATAGGTTTTATGCCCTTTGGAACGAATAGTTATAATTTTTACACACCTCCGTACCCTTATGTCACCTATTATTTAAGTGTTGATCAGTATACAATGAATGATGATGCCTATCGGTTTTATAAAGGGGCGAATGATCAATTGGCAGCAACCGGTAAGATTTTTGATCCGATCACTTCCCAGCTATATGGAAATATGAAGTGCATAAACAACCCTGCTAAGATCGTACTTGGATTATTTGAAGTCTCATCTGTCATGCAACACGGATTTACAGTGTGGTTAAGAAATAAAAGTGTGTTAGTCACGAAGGCCTTGCCAATGGTGGTGCCTTATAACGATGAATTCCAGTATAAAGTATGGGATGATCCAAGCCCAACACCTAATAGTCCGGATTTTAAACCGATACCATATCCAATTTGGTGGTTTCATAACTAAAACAACAAATTTACAATGATATTATCAAAAAAAATATTGTTCTTATTTGCAGCGCAACTTGTTGCACTGGCTACCTTCAACATCCGTGCAGCCAATGTCGGCCATGAAGTTGCCTATATGCAAACAGACAGAACAACCTATATTGCAGGTGAATCGATTTATTATAAACTGTACGTGCTTGATTCGGAGACAAAGAAATGTTCTGATATCAGTAAAGTTGGATATGTTTTGTTACAGGGAGCAGGTTCAGGATCGACGTTGAAGGTTCGGGTACGGATAGAATCAGGTATGGCTTCCGGGAGTATCCTGTTACCCGATACGCTGGCATCAGGAGCCTATCAGTTGGTAGCATTCACAAGTGCTATGAGGAATTCAGGGGATCGGAACTTTTTTTATCAGGATATTGTGATTGCCAACCGTTATGATAAAGAATTGAAGTTCAAAATAGTGAATTCAATTGCGCCGGATAGTAATTTCATGAAGACCCGTAGCATAGAGTCTGCTATCAAAACAGACAAAAAAGTCTATGGCTTGCGTGAGAAAGTCGTTGTTAATCTCGAAAATATGGCTTCACAGGCAAATGTTGCGGTTTCAGTATATGAAGTACCACCGCTGTCACCAAGCGTTAAAACGATTGTTGAAACGATGAATGCATTGTCGGTAACACCTGAAAATACACAGAAGTTGATCTATCATTCCCCGGAAAATAAAGCCAAATTACTGAATGGGAGAGTTCTTGATGTTGTAACAAATAAAGTTGTCAGTGACGCGGTTGTATTGTTATCGTGCAATGACACCGTTCCCAATTTGCAGTATGCAGCCACGAATTCAAACGGGAAGTTTCAGTTGTTATTAAACGATTACTACGAAGGGAAAGAGCTGTTTCTTACCATTCGTGATGTTCCTGTCGGCCAACAATGGAAGATAGAAACCGAAGATGAGTTTGCACAAAATCAGGCATGGAATCCGATCCTGATTACAAGCAGTGGTGATTTCAAAGATTATATTGTTAAAAGTCAGAATGTAGTTTACATTAATAAGTCATATCAATTGAACAATGATCCGGCTGATAAACCTAAATTGATATTAAACCCAATATGTCCCTTGTTTTACCATAATACAGGAACTACCATATTGCCTTCTGATTTTGTATCCTTGGATGACTTTCCGGAAATAGTTGTTGAGATATTGCCTCAGGTAGTCATTTCAAGGGAAAAAGGAAAACCCAGAATAAAGGTCTATAATACATTAACAAAAATATTTAACAAAAATAGTCCTGCCATTTTCCTTGATGGTGTGTTTGTTGATGATATCGATAAAATACTGGGACTTGGTTCGGAACAAATAGAAAAAATTGAAGTATTTGAAGTTGAAAGAGCATTCGGAGATTTGGCGTTCTCAGGCGTTCTTTCCATTGTAACAAAATCGAATGAAATATTAAATACAAAGCCTGCTCTTCAGTCTCTACGACTTAAAAACGATCGTGTGAACACAGGAGGCAGGTTAGTGACCGTTAGTCCCGATCAGATACAAAACAAGGATCTGCCTATATTTAAACAACTGCTGTACTGGAATCCAAGCCTGGAGTTAAAGGGGAAAGATAGTACGAATGTTGAATTTTATACTTCTGACAACGCGGCTAATTACATGATTAAGATCGAAGGGATCTCAGTAGATGGATCACCTATCAGCTCAAGTACCGGCATACAAGTCATCAATCAACCTAATGTAACTGCTAAATGAGACACTATATAATCTTTTTTTCATTTCTGTTGATGTGTATTTCAATGCATGCACAAACGAATGTCGGATCAGTAGTTCCTCCTATTGATTCAACTTTTACGGCTAAACTTACGGGTGAATTCTTTTATGAAAGCAAGCAATATATCGGGGTACAAAATTTCAATGAAAATTGGGCACAAAGTGATATCTTATTGTCTACCGGGGAGATGATTTATAATGTATCACTCAAATATAATGGCCTGTTTGACGAAGTAATCTGGATGAATACGTCCAATTTTGGTAAATTCAAGCTCGACAAGTCTTTTATCAAGGAGTTCTGGCTTAAGTATGAACCAAGCTTTCCCAACCATTTTAAGCGAATTAATGTGAGTGAGCCGGACAAAAGTCATCAACCTGATATCTTTGTTGAAGTCTGTACGGAAGGGAAGATTTCATTGTATATACAGCGGAGAATCAGAGTCTCGGGTACTGAGACAATATACCGGAATGATGCCTACCGCAATTTTGAATCACTAGAGTCATCTCCTGTATACTATATAAAACTGCCTTCGAATCAATATCTAAAGTTGAACAGGATTCGTCGAAGAACATTCCTGAAGTTATTCCCGGATAAGAAAAAAGCCATCACCAAAATTATGAATGCGAATAATTTGGATGTTAAGGTCGAAGGTGATTTTGTGAAACTCATTGAATTGATGGGTAAAGAATTGTTCTAAGGAATAATTGCCAACTGACTTCATTGTAATGTTTACTCTTCAATAATTTACAAAACAGGAAGAAGCAATTTTGTTTCTTCCTGTTTGAAGTTAAACCTATGGATGAAAAATGAATTTCTTGAAGCTTAAAATCATTACCCGTAGACCAGTTTTCCTAAATGCCGTTATTGATTGTTTTAGATTCTTTTCTTTTTTATCTCTCGCATGTTTTTATCTCTCGCATGTTAGATAAGAGTCAAACAATAGAAGAAATATTTTCTTGATGTTAAGGTTTATTCTACTTGTTGAAAATACAACTGATTGACCTCTATAGATTACACTCCCATCTATTTGACAAAATTATAGTTCCTGTATATTCATATTAAATTAACATCTTTGATTTTAAGTCCTTTGAAAACAGGCTTTAATGCTTCATATCAGTATTTCATGCTCCTAAAAGCAAGTTTCAAGAAATAATTATTGTGTAATTTTCTGATTCATTTTATTTTTGTCAGGGAATTGCAATAAGGTCAACGTTTTGAATGTTGTTTGGCAATAGATAATGAAATGACAATTCATTCATAATTTGAAATAGAATTATTGGACACAAAGTTGATTTTGCTGCCAGTCTTATAAATTATTTCATATAAACCTGTGATAAAATAAACAAAAGCCATGAACGAACTCATTGAACAAGAAAAACAAAAAAAAATCAATATGTTGGTTTTAATCGAACTTGTTGTCTTATTGCTTCTGCCATTGCCATTCCTGAAACTCAACCTCCTGTACGTTATCACTGCTTTGATTATTATGCTTTCGTCCAGATTTCTACGAAGAGAGAAATGGTCGGAGTATGGATTTAAGGCAATAAAATGGAAAATGCTTTTCCTTGCAATTGCTATCGGATTGGTATATGGCTTTGTGGATAATTATTTCATAGAACAGCTGATAACGAAGTTAACCGGTGCACAGCCTGACTTATCTACTTACGCGAATGTAAAGGGTAATGTAGGCCATTTGATTGCCATGTTAGGCATAGGATGGGTCATAGGAGGTTTTTTCGAAGAATGGTTCTTCAGGGGGTATCTTTTTAACCGGATGCAGGGTGTTATTCATGATCCTGTTATTTTCAGGTATACCGCCATTATTATAACCAGTATTGTATTTGCTTTTGCCCATACCTATCAGGGCATTGGCGGTATTGTTGATACCGGGTTGTTCGCGGTAGTAATGGGTTTGCTCTATTTTGCCCTTGGCAGAAATGTGTGGTATCTGATGATTATACACGGCATGTATGATACGGTTGGTATTGTCCGTTTATTTTTGGGTAACTGACCAGACTGATACAAAATAACTCTTTCCTACGTAAAATAAGCCGCAAAATGATCGCTTTAAAGCGAATTGAAGGTGTTGGTACGCTGATCCTGCGTTTTGGTCATATGGCTGCCCGGAATAAGAAATACGAATGTAATCCTGACTGAAAGGATTCCGTGTTTTCTGTTGGCAAGGTTTATTCCAGACTGTTGTATCAACACCAGGATTTTTTTTTAAAGGCTTTCTTTGGAAGTTAAGTAGTCTGCTTAAGTTCAGAAATCAGTGTTCCAGTCATCCAAAAGCAGCATTCAACGCATGTTTTTTGCATCCTGGTAAGATAAAATATATCTTTGTGTAATTCTTAATATTAGAAGCCAAATGGATACAGAAGTTAAGGGACATACGTTCCCACCTGAAGGGATAGAAAACCAAAATAATAACCAGCTTGTGGAAAATAAAGAGCTCCACAAACTACGTCTGGTGTTTGAACAAACTCCCGGAGCAATATTTATATTAGACAAAAACTTTAGGTTTGAATATGTTAATCCAAGTTTCACCAGGCTCTCCGGATTCTCAAAAGAAGAACTATTAAACCGGACAGTGCCTGAGCTTTTTTATAACGAAAATCTGCAGGATACCCGGAATGAAATGGTGTACAGTCTGCTGAAAGGGGAAAAGTGGCAGGGAGATTTGCTCACAGACAATAAAAATGGTACCACGTATTGGGCAAATACGATTGCAGCTCCCTATAAGGATGATTCAGGGAATGTAGAAGGCTATATCATCATTCAACAGGATACAACCGAAAGACGGAAAATGGAAGTTGCGTTAAAGGAAAGCGAACAATTTTACCGGACACTCATTGAAAATTCAATGGAAGCTATTTCCCTGACTCAGAACGGGAAATTTATACTGGTAAATTCAGCTTTTTTAAACCTGTTCGGATATACCAATGAGGAGATTTTTAATATGGATCCTCAGAGCTTTATTGCCCCGGAAGACCGGCAACGGGTGATGGATTCGCATTATAAAAGGATGCGGGGTGAAATTGATAAGCAAAACTATAAAGCCAGCTTTATTCATAAATCCGGGAAAAGAATACTGACAGAGTTGAATGCAACGACTATACAATTACAGGGGGAGAATGCTTCGTTCATAACCATGAATGATATTACCGAACGCGCGGCCATGGAAATAGCACTGCGTGAAAGTGAAGCAAAATATAAGACGCTGGTCGAAAACTCCCAGGATGGGATCCTGATTGTCCGGGATAATCACATCCTTTTTGCCAATAATACATTGTGCAAGATGCTGGGGTACTGTGTACAGGACATGAATCTTTTTTCATCGGTAGACATTATCCATCCCGATGATCAGTTCAAAGTACTGGCTATTGGTGAAAGACGCAGGAACCAGGATTTTTCTACCATTAGTGAGGTGTTCAGGATGATGGACATAAATGGTGAGATTATAGAATGTGAGACCAACTCAACTTTAATAGAATTTGATGGACAATGGGCCAGTTTCTTTACCATTCACGATATTACGGAAAAGAAAAAAGCCCAGGAAGCCTTAGCCAAGAGTGAACAAAAATACCGCGAACTGGCCGACTTCCTTCCACAGACCGTGTATGAACTTGACAACCGAGGAAACCTGCTTTACATGAATAAGTCGGGCATGGTGGCATTTGGCCTTACCGATGACGATTTTGGTGGCTCTGCCCTTTATTCCTTTATTCCCGAAGACCGGGAACGTCTGGTTGAGAACCTGAGACTCACTGCCATTGGCCAACGTTCTACCCCAATGAATGAATATACGGCTGTTCACCGTGATGGAACGACTTTCCCGGTTATGATTTACGGGGTACCCATGGTTCAGGACGGGATATCCATTGGTACCCGGGGGATGATTGTCGATATCTCGGAACGGAAAGCCATGGAAAACTCGTTGCGTGAAAGCGAATCCAAGTACAAAACGTTGATTGAGAATTCGCAGGATGGTATTTTTGCCATCATCGATGATAAGATCCTTTTTGCCAACAATACGTTTTGTAAGTTGGTGGGATATACTTCCGATGAATTGTACAATAAGTCTGCAGCAAGCCTTGTATTGCCTGAAGACCGGATACGTGGGCTGGCTATAAGCGAAAGACGCAGGCAGGGTGATCGTTCTACGGTGAATGATATCTTCCGCTTTATGGCCAAAGATGGATCAATCAAGGAAGCCGATGTGTTTTCATCCGTACTCGAATTGAACGGTCAGATGGTGAGTTATATCACGGTCCATGATCTGACAGAAACCCGTCGCATGCAGGAACAGCTTCAACAAAGCGAAGAAAAATACCGCACAGTTATTGACAAGGCAACGGACGGAATTGTAATTACCCAGAAAGGGTTATTGAAATTCGTAAACAATACCATGTGCGAAATGATGCAATACAAAAAGGAAGAAATTCTTGAAACATCCTATTACGATATGGTGGTTAAGGAAGATCATCAACTGATGATTGATTACCATAAACGGCGTATGTCAGGTGAAGATTTCACCTCGCTCTACAGAAGCAGGTTTATCAGGAAGGATGGTTCAATCATTACCGTTGAATTAAATGCCCGTACGTCCGATTATAACGGGGAACCGTCAGCGTTTATTATCATTCGCGACATAACCGACCGGTTGATTATCGAAAATGAATTACAGACAGCCAAGAATAAGCTGGAATTGCTCAACAGCCAGTTGGAAATAAGAGTCAGGGAAAGTTCGGAGAGCCTTACCGAAGCACGTACCCAGCTTATCAACCTGCAAAAGGAAAACCTCCAGTCGCAGTTTGAGGTGTTGAAGCAACAGGTAAATCCTCATTTCCTGTTCAACAGCCTGAATGTGCTCACTTCCCTGATTAAGCTTGAGCCTGACCTGGCTGAACGGTTCTCGGAGCAATTGTCAAAAGTATATCGGTATGTGCTCGAAAACAAGGATAATGAGTTAGTTGATTTAAATACCGAACTAAACTTCCTGGATGCGTATATTTTTCTGCTGAACATTCGTTTTGTTGATAAGCTCCGGGTAAACATAGACATTCCTGAATCAAGGCGCAGTGACCTGATTATTCCATTGGCCATGCAATTGCTTATTGAAAATGCGATCAAGCATAATATCATGTCCAAAAGCGAACCACTGACCATTGATATTTTTATTGATTCCGATAACTTCCTGAATATCGTGAACAACCTGCAGGAACGTCCATCACAGTTGGTTTCTACCGGGGTAGGGCTTAAGAATATCCAAAACCGGTATCTGTTGCTCAATAATACTGAACCTGTTTTTGAAAAGACCGGTACACATTTTACAGCTAAGGTACCCTTAGTAACTTTTGAATAACTAAATAAAAAACAGGATAATGAGAATAGTAATAATTGAAGATGAGATGTTTGCTGCACGCAGGCTTGAAAATATGATCCATGAGTTCGATCCGGATATTGAAGTGGCTGCCAAACTGGAGTCTGTAAAGGAATCCATATACTGGTTAAACAATCATGCAGAACCGGACTTGATATTTCTGGACATTCATCTGGATGACAACCTGAGTTTCGCCATTTTCAAAGAAGTATCCATTCGTTGCAACATGGTGTTCACTACGGCTACTGATGAACTGGCAACCCGTGCTTTTCACCTGAAAGGAATTGATTTTTTACTGAAACCGATCATTCAGCAGGATCTGAATGTCATGATCAGGAAATACCGCAATCAACCAAAGCTTCAACAACCTGTCAATCCAGGTATTTTTGAAGACATTATTAATCCGCGTAATTGATAGCCTGAAAATCAAACAAATTGTTTTTAAATTGTAAATAGTAAATGATAAAATAGTAAATAGCATTATGAGAACACTTATTATCGAAGACGAAGAATATGCTGCCCGTAGGCTTGAGAATTTGATTCATGAATGTGATCCAACCATTGAAGTGGTTGCTAAACTGCAGTCTGTAAAAGAATCAGTGGCCTGGTTTAAAACAAACCCGCATCCCGATCTTATATTCCTGGATATCCAACTGGAAGATGACCTGAGCTTTGCCATTTTTGAACAAGTGCAGATACACTCCAAGATCATCTTTACGACAGCCTTCGATGAGTATGCCATTAAGGCTTTCAAGCTCAAAAGCATCGACTATTTATTGAAACCCATTAATAAAGATGAGCTTTGCCAGGCAATTACAAAATACAAACAATGGGATAATAACCGGAATGTGTATGTCGATCCTATTGAACTTCGCAAACTTCTGCTTCCGAACCAACCTACCTACCGGGATAGGTTTCTGGTTACTGTCGGCGAAAAGCTGAAATCAATTCATGTGGAGGACATTGCCTATTTTTTCTCCACAAGTGGCATTACATTCGTTGTCATGAACAAGAAGAATCAGTATTCTGTCGACCTCAGCCTCGATAGCATCAAGGAACAGCTTAACCCCGAAGATTTCTTCCGTATTAACCGCCAGTATCTTGTCCGGTTAACCGCCATCGGCAATGTGATTATCTATCCGAAAAGCCGGTTGAAAGTTGTTTTGAATCCTCCCACAGACGAAACAATATTTGTAAGCCTCGAAAAGGTTGTTGAATTTAAACGCTGGCTGGATGGGGAAAAAGTAGAAAGTATTTCAAAAAAGTAAATTGAATGAATAACAGGCTAAAATTGCGTGCCATCAGGCTCATCCATACCCTGGTCTGGATTTTTATGGTCACGGCAATAGGCTATGTCCTGTATAGCGGTATCAGTAACGAGCTAAACGATTTGACCTGGTGGGCAGTAGCTATCGTTATTCTGGAAGGAATAGTCCTTGCGGCATTCAATATGATCTGTCCACTGACCCTGCTGGCAAGAAAATATACCGGTTCTACAAAAGAAAACTTTGATATTTATTTGCCCCTTCTGCTTGCCAGGTATAACAAACAGTTTTTTACTCCTGTATTTATCCTTGGATTGATTATAGTCCTTATTCGCGTCCTTTAGCCGGGAGGTAATTATCGACACGTAACCATCTACGCGTCTTGCAACAACTAAAAATGTATCAACGAATCATCTGGGTAATCATCCTGTCCGTTCTCTTTTTTATTCCAATAACTTTAAACGCCACTGATAGTATTCCTGAACCTGATTCAACCCTGATTCATAAAAAGACTCTCTACAAAGCCTTAGCTGTTGAAACGGCATATTACGCAAGTGCCATGTACGTCATGCAAAATACCTGGTACCGCAACCGAAAAACAGTTCCTTTTCACTTTTATAACGACAACAAGGGATATTTGCAAGTCGATAAGTTTGGACATGCTTTCGGAGCTTATTTTGAAAGTTATGTCGGTTATCATTGCCTCTTAAATGCGGGTGTATCAAAAACCAATGCCCTGATCTACGGAGGGTCTTTGGGGCTGATCCTGCAAACACCCATAGAGATCATGGATGGTATTCATGAAGGGTGGGGGTTTTCATGGGGCGATATGGCTGCCAATGCGATAGGTTCGGGTATGGTGGTTGGACAGGAATTGTTATTCAATGAACAGATTGTCAAGTATAAGTTTAGCTGCTGGGAATCGGATTATGCGAGGAAGGCCAACGGTTATCTGGGTAAAACTGCTGTCGAACGCTTGCTGAAAGATTATAACGGACAGACCTATTGGTTTTCTATGGCTGTCAATAAATTGATTTTAAAAAGATACATCCCACCGTGGGTAAATTTTGCTGTTGGATACGGTGCCAATGGCATGTACGGCGAGTACGAAAATATTACAACCTATAACGGGGTTGACATCCCTTCAACCAGGCGTTATCGTCAGTATCTTTTTTCCATGGATATTGACTGGACAAAAATAAAGACCCGTTCTAAATTCCTACGAATAGTACTTCAGGGCATGACATTTGTCAAATTGCCATTTCCGGCCCTGGAATTCAATTCCATGGGGAAGTTCAGGTTATACGGATTGTATTATTGATTAAAGATTTTGTTGTAACATGCTGATAAAGTGATGTGTGAAAGGTGGAATGTTTTATAAAGCCGTTCGTGTGTTAAACCTGTAAAACAAATACTTCTCATCTGTTATAGATCCCTAAATTACGAATCGATTCGATCAACACAGTGTTTATCCACTTTAACTCATACAGTTCAAATGAAATTATCGGAGACAAAAAAGGCATACCTATTCGATTTGTTCGATACCCTGACCGACTTTGAATCAGAGTGGTCAAGTATCCCGAGTGCTTCCTCGATGCTTGGTGTAGACAGCAAAAGGTGGAATGAACAGCTCTTGCTTTATTCCGCTGATCGCCTGACCGGTAAATTGCGTGATTCTTTCCGGATCATCAGGGATATGGCGCATAATATCGATCCTTCCATCCCGGATGAAGTTATCCAAGAGGTTGTAACCAGGCGCACCAACAGGTACATGGATGCCTTATTGAATATACCCGTTGAAAATATTGAAACAATCCGGACACTTCACCGGCAGGGCAAAAAGATAGCCTTGCTGAGCAACGCCGATGTCATGGAATGTTTAGGATGGGATCAATCACCTTTAAAGTCCTTCTTTGATCTGGCTGCATTCTCCTGCGAGACAGGCTTTGTAAAACCTGATCCACAGGCCTATTTGTATTGCATGCAGAAACTTGGAGTTCAACCCGAGGATTGTGTCTTTGTCGGTGATGGTGGCAGCAATGAGTTGGCAGGAGCTCAAAACCTTGGCATCACCACCGTTTTTATATCCGGCAAAATGAGACTAAAGCAACCGGATTTTGTAACTTCCCGGATCCTGCAATCGGATTTTCATATTGAAAGTATTCCGGAACTGTTAGTAATCTGACAGTAGGACGAGTATCATTAGAACAGATGCTTAGAAGAACTATTTTAAAAGGGTTTCGCTTCAGGTGAAACCCTTTTTTTAAGTACATTTTGACAATACATATCCCTCTTTACTATCCGGTAGCGTGAAAAACATTCATCATGCCGTCATGTTTTCCCTTTCATCGCTGTAAGCAATTGAATCTTATTTCTTCCTGAATGGTATGGACATGGATCATCGGCATCCTGCTTTCTTTTTTTATCAAAAGCTTTTTTGACTGATTTTTGGATTTATTTCAGGGGTAATTTACCTGTTTAATTCGTCATCATCCTGTCATACTTCATAGGGGGTTGCCTGAGGGTTGCCTGAGGGTTGCGAGGGGGTTGCGAGGGGGTTAGGAGGGCTAAACCTCACTGAACCCCCTAGCAACCCTCAGGCAACCCCCTATGTTTCCCCTTTATACCTGATTATAATTCATAATGCCTAATTTATTCTCTGAGAGAGAACCTGACAAGCGTTTTTTATATTTACTAATTTTTTTTTTGTCTTCTTAAATCCAAACGACCTTCTCGTTTCGTCTAATTATAAAAACAATTCAATCTTTAAAAAAGGGCATTCATATTTCCATATAGGTTACTCACTATCTATTAGTTGTACACGAATTCCGGCTGAATTACTTTTGTTTCGAAGTTTGATTGATCAAAAGATTTAAGATCAGAGGGGGATAATAGCTGAAAACCTAATGAATGTATATTAAAAATAAAAAAGGAAAATAAATGTAAGGTTAAATGATTTTTAATGTCATTACTATCAAAAATGTCTTCGTTTAAAAAGACAAAAATTCAAATCAGGATCTAACAAATAACTTTTTATAAAAAACAAAAAAACAACAATCTAAAAATTTACAACAATGAAAAAAGGATTAATGATTTTAGCAGTCGTTTTGGCATCTGTTAGTATGTACGGTCAAAACATTACAGGAAAATGGAATGGAAAATTCAATCTTCATGGAAAAGATCTGACAGTGGTGTTTCACATCTCAAAATCCAAAAGCGGATTAAAGGCTACCATGGATAGTCCGGATCAAAAATCGTATGGTATCCCGGTAACGTTTACCAATTTCAATGATTCTATTTTAAAGCTTGAAATAGCAAATGCAGGAATAGAATACCTGGGAACATTCGACAAGGACAATAATTTTGTAGGGACCATTAACCTGAAAAATTCCCAGCAATTGTTTCCGTTGATCCTTACCAAAAAGGAAATTGACTAATCAGATTTACAGGATGACTTTTAAAGCCTTCGAATAGATGCTTTTTCATTCGAAGGCTTTTAGAATACCAATTAATAATTCATAATTATATATTACGTAATCGTAGATATTTAACTCACTTTCAGAAACCAAGGTATTAAGAAATAAAAATATAAATCAGAAAACAAACCACTATGAAGCTTTTCAAAAACAAGGTATTAGTCAAATCGTTTTTAGTTGCCAGCATGGCATTCCTGTTTGTTCAGTCATATGCAGCCACCAGCATCACAGGCAGGATTATCGATAACAAGAAACAACCGATTGAATTTGCAACCGTTTCGTTGCTTAATTCCAAAACAAACAAATATGTAAAAGGTGAAGTCAGCAACAACAAGGGAGAGTTTATGATCGATAAAGTATCACCGGGAGACTACATATTATCGGTCACCATGGTTGGGTATATGAAAAATGAATCGGAGAAAGTAGTCATTGATTCGAAAAATACCGTTGTTGAGAGAAATATCGTATTAAAAGAAAATACGGTTCAACTGAAGACGGTGGAAGTGGCAGCAAAAAAGAAATTTATAGAACAGGACGTCGATAAGACTGTCATAAATCCGGAAGCATCCATTACTTCGGCCTCTGAAAATGTATACGAAATCCTGAAAAAACTTCCGGGTGTTACCATAGACAACAATGATAACATTACTCTGAAAGGCAAGCAGGGAGTGAATGTACTGATTGATGACAAACCGACCTATCTGTCGAGCACCGAACTTGCGACCATGCTTAAAAGTATGCAGGGAAAGAATATCAATAAAATTGAAATCATTGAAAACCCTTCAGCCCGTTACGATGCAGAGGGAAACTCAGGGATAATCAACATAAAAACAAAGCATAATAAGGCACCCGGGTTTAACGGGGGAGTCAATGCAGGTTTCAGTCAGTCAAGTAAATTTGGAGAAAATGCAGGAATTGACCTGAACATGAATTCAGGGAAATTAAATGTATACGGCAATTATTCTTTCTACGAATGGCAGGGATGGCACACGTTGGATGCAACACGCCGTTTTACAAGCCCAGAATTGATTGGTGCATCTCAAATCACCTATAATAACAGCAATTATCACGGGAACGGGGATAATTACAAAGTCGGGGCAGATTATTTTCTAAGTAAAAACCAGGTAATCAGCTTTATGTACCGGGGTAATTTTGGTTACAACAACGATGTGGAAAAGGGTTCAACCATTTTTAAAGATAAAACCCTGGCTAATGATTCTTCGTTGCTGACAACTTCGACCAGAAAGCATAACTGGGATAATAAGACGTTGAACGGGAACTATAAATGGGATATCGATTCATTAGGCCAATCGTTGACGATAGATGCTGATTATGCGAATTTTCATTTCCATTCACGCAGTGACCAGGGGAGTATCAATTACGATAGGTTTGGGAACGATGTAAACCGGGATATCAATCTGGCAAGCATTCAGATTGGAGATGTCCGGATTGTGACTGCAAAGGCTGATTACGTACGTCCGTTTGGAAAAACCTTTAATTTTGAAGCAGGTATCAAAGCCAGTTTTGTTAAGACGGACAACACAGCTTCCATGAATGGATATATTAAACAGGATGACCACTTTATTTATGATGAGGATATCCAGGCAGGGTATGTAAACGGGAATTTAAAGTTGAAAAAAACAACCCTTCAGCTTGGATTAAGACTTGAAAACACGAATTCGACAGGGAATTCAGTCAGTACCAACAAGACGGATAAGAACTCCTATCTGAAACTATTCCCTTCATTCTTTGTGCAGCAAACACTGAATGCCGATAACAATATTAACTTCAGGTACAGCTACCGCATAGGCCGACCCAGTTATTATTCCCTGAACCCATTCGTGTGGATGATTGATCCGTATACCTACAACCAGGGGAATCCGCTTCTAAAGCCGCAGTTTACCCATTCGATGGGATTAACCCACAGTTTTAAAGGGATATTTACTACCAGTTTAGGATACAACTATACGAAGGACTTATTTACGCAGGTCTTATTTCAGAATGACAATACAAGGGCAATTTATCAGACCAATGATAACCTGAGTAATTCCATCGATTGGAATCTTTCGGAAACATTCCAGGTTGAACCTGCTAAATGGTGGCGGTTAAACGGCACAGTGACCGGAATGCATAAAGAGGTAAATGCAAACCTGGGAGGTCCGGTACAGTTTAAAAACTGGAGTGTGCAGGGGAATATGAATAATACATTTACACTTCCGTATAATTTAGGCCTTGAACTGAATGGATACTATTCGTCGAAACAACTGGAAGGAAACTTTACGCTAAATTCATTTTACAGTATCGACTTTGGGGTACAATATAAATTATTCAAGGATAAAGCTGTGATCAAAGCATCGGTTAACGATATCTTCAATTCGAGCCATAACAGCGGTTATTCAAAATACAACAATGTGGACCTTGATTTCAGGAATACGAATGATTCACGTCGGTTGAATGTATCGATCAGTTACCGTTTTGGTAAGGATCAGTTTAAAACCCGTGCAAACCGTTCGACAGCCTCCGTTGAAGAAGAAAGCCGTAGCTCAAAATAATTAATTCATAATTCATAATTCATAATTGAATATGTTGATAATTAAGTGCTTGTAATAAAACAACTTGACCGTTAAATAACTATGAGTACTTAGTATGTTCAGCATAGCATGAATTTGTTGAAAATGAAAACACAGAACACAAAATAAAATGAATCGAATATATTATCATATCACAGGGTTATTGGCCATGGTTATTGTGGCCATTATCCTTTTTTATCGGGGATTAAAAGCAAGATCAGTCCGGTAAACACTTTTCTTAAAGTCGTACTATTAACCGAAAATACAGAGAGTGAAACCGAAGGGGAGTAAGAGGGACATGTAGATTGACAAAAATTGATTGAGACTAACTACTAGATAGTTCGAAATTTATTTATACTCATCAAAACCTCAATATTTTATTTTTTGTTTCATATTCCCTTTAATTGGCGGTAAGCAATGAAACGGTTATTTAAATACAACAGTAAACCAAAAAAAACAAACTATCAATTATGAACAAAGCACTTATTATTCATCACAGCAAAACAGGAACCACCAAAAAGTTCGGGACTGAAATCGCTGAATTCTGCAAACAGAAAGGTATCGATACGAAGATGATATCCATCGACGAATTTAAACGGCAGGATTTGCTAAAAGTAGATTACCTGTTCTTAGGCTGTTGGACATGCGGCCATTTTGTATTTCACCAGCATCCTGATACGAAATGGGTGGAATTTGCCAATCAGCTGCCTGTCATCAACAATAAAAAGATTGTGTTGTTTACTACATATAAAATTGCTACGGGTAGCATGTTCCGAAAAATGAGAGAACGTTTAAAATGTGATTCTAAATTAATTCAACATGAATTAAAATCACGAAACGGAAAGCTGAATGAAACAAATTTGGATTTACTAACAAACTCCCTGAATAAAAAATAATTTAAACTTAAAACGAAAATGAAAAAGACACTTTTATTTTTACCAGTCATGGTATTTGTCCTTTTAGCAAGCACTTCATGTATTTTTGATTTGAACGCTATTACAGGAAAAGGCAACATTGTTACTGAAAACCGAAATGCAAAGGACTTCACTTCTATAGAACTGCAAACAGCGGCTGATGTGGAGATCGTAAAAGGGAATTCATTTAGTGTAAGCGCATCTGACTATGAAAACCTGATTCAGTATTTAGTCGTTGAAGTTGTTGATAACAGGTTAATCATTAAAAAGAAACCATTCTCTGCAAACTTCTGGAATTCGAAAGCCAAAGTAATGGTTACATTACCTGATCCGCTTTATTCCATGAAACTTTCAGGAAGTGGAAACATGAGAGTGCGCTCGGCATTTAATGATCTGGGAGTTCTGTCATTGTCGGGAAGCGGAAACATTGAATTAAAGTGTGACTGCCGGTTAAAGAAACTTGAAGCACAAATTTCAGGAAGCGGAAACATGTACGGTACCGGGACTGTTGAAGAACTATACACCAGGATATCAGGAAGCGGGAATATCCATTTCGCAGATTTAAAAGCAAAATCAGGGAATTGTACTGTTTCCGGAAGCGGGAATGTGTATGTATTCGTAGAAAACAGACTTGATGCGTACTTGTCAGGTTCGGGAGATATTGTTTATTCCGGTACACCAAGTGTGAATTCCCATAAGTCGGGAAGTGGCCATATCCATAAAAATTGATATACGGTCATGGCTATTCGTGCAAATAAGATGATTCGAATGAGGTTTATGAATTAAATGCCGGATGGTTATTTTTTAATTTGCACCCTGAAAACCCCCAAATGTTTCAATGACATTTGGGGGTTTTTGTTTAAAAAGCGGTAACTTTGCACAGTTTTTTTAAGGATAATAGATTATGATAACAAAGATTGCAATTGTAGGACTCGGTGGAGTCGGAGGGTATTATGGCGGATTGCTGGCAAAACATTACGCAGATGATCCAACAGTAGAAATATTTTTTGTTGCCCGGGGTGAGCATTTAAAAAAGGTACAGCAAAATGGCCTTACTGTCATCACCGAAACGGGTACATTTATTGCCAGGCCAACATTGGCAACCGATCAGGTATCGGAAATCGGAGTAGCAGATTATGTGATCCTGACGACTAAAAGTTATGACCTTGATGCAACGATTCAACAAATCAAGCCTTGTGTTGGGGCAAAGACTGTCATACTGCCGTTACTTAACGGGATTGATAATTCTACCCGTATACGTATGTTACTGCCCGGAATAGAAGTATGGGAGGGATGTAGCTATATTGTTGCCAGGTTAAACGAACCCGGAGTAGTTGAAAGTTCAGGCAATCTGCACCGGTTTAATTTCGGGTATCAAAACAAAACATCTGAGAGATTGGTCGCTTTTGAAAAGCTCTTAAAGGCAGCCGGCATTGATGCCACATTTTATGAGAAAATCTTGCCTGTAATATGGAAGAAGTTCTTCTTTATTTCTGCCACCGCATCGCTCACTTCCTATTTCAACGTGAGTTTTGGAGCTTTACTCACCGATGAGAACCGAAAAACGACCCTGATAAATTTATTGGAAGAGTTGTTATTGGTAGCAAATGCCGAAGGAGCTGAGATTGACAGCAGCGTGATTCCCAAAGTCATAAACCAGCTGGAAAAACTACCTTTTGAAACCACAGCATCTATGCACAGTGATTTTATAGCAGGGAAAAATACAGAAGTAAATACCCTTACCGGAATTGTTGTGAAATTAGGGATGAAGCATGGCATTGCCACA
>Ga0302286_10001108_pt1 | contig 20433 bp, 11 predicted proteins | sample III_Fen_E2_3_FD_198765 | JGI IMG/M metagenome (GOLD analysis project Ga0302286, IMG submission 198765) | Peat permafrost microbial communities from Stordalen Mire near Abisko, Sweden - III_Fen_E2_3 | ecosystem: Environmental > Terrestrial > Soil > Wetlands > Permafrost | place: Sweden: Abisko...
TGAAACACAACCCAAAATGGAGTTACTGGTTGTTACCGCATCAATTAAAGAGACAATGCCTCCAGAATTTGAACTGGGAGATACTACCTGACCTGCAAAATAGCAATTTACAACATCCGTATTTACTTGTGTTCCTAAGATACCTCCAACCTGTGAAGCTCTTGTATCCACAACCGCAAATGCATAATCGTTGGTTAATGATGATTGTAACGATCCGTCAACTTCTGTGCCTCCTACAATTGCACCAACGTGGTCATTGCCTTCAACATATCCGAAGTAAAAACATTTGTCAACAGTCGAACCACCCATTCTTCCAACGATACCTCCGGCATCATTGCGTCCGATTACAGAGGCATTTTCCAGCCCAAGATTTTTAATTGTTGCACCGAGTATGTATCCAAACATTCCTATTCTATCTGATCCTGACTGGTTGATAGTAAGATTTTTTACTACTTTTCCATTCCCATTGAAAATACCTGTAAATGGAGTGGCAGATGTACCAACGGGTGTCCAGTCCCCTCCGGTTAACGTGATGTCATTGTCAAGAACATAAGATCCTGTGAGGTCATTTGAAATCGCTCTTAATCCCGTTTCATTCGAGATATGCGTTTGCGACCAAAGAGTCATTAATGGCATGAACGCCATCAAAATTAATAACTCTCTGAAAAAAATGTGTTTTTTTCTTTTCATAATAAATTAAATTAAATTAGAGTTTGTAAAATTTATAATACATAATAAAAATAATTGATAATAAAATTGATTTACACTGAGTTTAAAATATATTCTTCATTCTCATTGTTTGTTATCTGAATACTGAAATAATAGATGATTATAATTTCTCACTATCCGGATCATGGAATATCTATTTAAACATAAAATAATAGATCTGTAAGTTTCATTTATAATGTTCAGGAATCAGCAATAAATAACAGCTATCCTAAAGAAGACATCAACCCCTTCACTTTCATCCTTTCCATTAGGAGAAGATAAAAGAGAGGTCAACATTCACTAAACATTCACTAAACAACATTACACGATCCTTTAAATTTGTCTTTACTTTTTTCTTATTACTTTTCTGAATCTTGTTTCAAATAAAAGTTATGCCACGGAAAGTTTCAGATCATTGAACCGGAGGACAAACCTGCATTAAGGCAACAATACCAGAAGCATCATAACAGAATATATCTGAATTAACCGGACAGGAAATTAAATAATTTTTAGTCGTTAACCCCCGGGTTACATCCCTGTTTCCCCAGGCTGTATTAATATTTGTGCGTAACCAGGTTAAATAATCCGGACGGTTACCATCTTCAATCAGGCGAATCATATACTGTGCTAAAATAGCTGTATAGACTCCCTGTTCTTCGCCGTTTTCATAAGGAAGTATTCCGTTTACATCACACATTACGTTTTTCGTATAATTGGCAGTAAGAATGGCATCATTCAAATAATTCTGATTGTTTGTAGCTTTATACAACATCATTGCAGCACCAATACAGGTTGCCTGATTGTAAACATGAACTGTCCAGTCATTTGAACTCCCGTGGCGTGAATCGGCCACTTTTCCGAGTTGACTGTCGAAAAGATTATCATGAGCCCACTTATAGATGGTCGTTGCCTTATTGTAATAGGTCGAATCTTTCGTAATATTGAACAGGGTCATGGCAGCAATAACAGTCGGATAATTAATGCACGACATTTTGCCGTTGTCCCCCTTCACCCAGTTCCATAACATACCACCGTTGACAGGGTCATACGAACCGGTATCAATACCCGGCGAACCGTACCATACCCTATGGAAACCTGATATGGAATGATCGAGGTATTTTTGATCTCCGGTGATCTCATACGCACGTGCCATAGAAATTACCCACCACATGATATCATCGTAGATGAACCAGACAGTTGGTTTATTAACCCAATCGTACTGAGCATAATAATTGTTACAACCTTCATAAATATCTTCCATGAATTGAAGGTTTTCAGCACTCTTTGTTCTTTTGTACGCATTCATAGCAATATCCCAGTAAATGGCCTGAGTCCAGATAGCTCCAACGTTTACGGGTTTACCCGAATCCCTGAAATATAGTTTTCTGACAGGATCGAATAAGTAAGTATTAAATGATTTGAATGCATCAGTGGCATCCTGAGAGGTATAAACTATTACTTTCGAAGGGGTTGGAATGAAAGGTTCATCTTTTTTTCCACCACAGTTGATAGTGAAAAATGAAAAAACTATTAGAACAAAAGGTTTTAATAAGTTTGCTGAAATTTTTTGAAGATTTGACATGTATAATTATTATTTACTTGTGAATCAAATTAATTTTGAAATGATAAATGTTTAAATACAAGATCTCTACTGAAAATGCGACAATAGCTCTTTTGTCTGATCCGGCCAGTAATGCATACGTATCTGCCAGAGTAGTTCTTCAGTATTTACCACTTTTACTTTTGAATTCAGCCGGTTCATACACCATTTTGCCGGTGTGGCTCCATAAAATTTACCGTTTGAATCTTCAGCCAGTACATCTCCTGATGTTCCTGAATCACTAAATGCCGACCAGGCATGAACATCAATAAGCGAATAGTTATTGACATCTCCCGAAGGAGTGGTTTTATTAAGTAAACCGGCAATGTAAGCCGGAGTGCCCTGATTGTCTCCGTTATTTCCTGAATTCCAGATAGAATAACGTACGGTAACCACCGGAATGTAATATCCTTTTGAATTTTTAAACCACAGTATAGTACCATTTCCACCGGTATACGGACTATATTGTACAGCTATAATTCCAACCAACTGATCATTATTGTCAACATAGGCCTGATAGGCACTTTCTGCCTGATCACTGGTTACTTCTTTGCAAAAAAGCCCCAATACCTTTACACGGTGTTGTTTCATATGATGTCCTACTTTCCTGGCAAGATTCGACAAATAGTTCAGACTTCCTTTGTTGACTCCAAAATTATCAGCATAATAATACCCGCCACCGCTGAATTCAATAATGGAACTTTCAGGAAGCTGATCGTTCAACAATCGGGATAACTGGTAAGGAGCCATCATGGAGAGATTACAAACCGGTAATCCGTATGACATTTTTACTTCCTGATTATCTGCGTTCAGATAATAGGTCGAATTTCTGAAATTGTTCATCATCCACTGAACATTGTCACCATCTGTCAGGAAAAAAGAGGCATACCTCAACGTATCGTTGTAAATGATGTTTTTAGGATTCGTAACTTTAGCCAGACTATTTTGATTGTTTTGATAATCTGCCGACATAAAAGTCATATTTGAAGTCCAGTCAGCAGCAACCATCATGTTTCCCGATTGTGATACCAGATCGACAAATGCATCTTCCGATACATTTTGTTCCCATCCTATTACAGGAGATAAAGGGGCAAGCCAATTCAAGATGTTTATTAAAAGTGATCTGTTATTTCCTGATGACGCTGAGGAATAACTTTTATTATAATTGACTACCATTAATTTATGAGCAATGGCAAAGCTTTTTAAGTTACCGGTCAGGGTAGGCATTAATATCAGTGCATCATTATTGCAGGAATCTTTAAACTCTTTCCATCCATCTGCCAGTGTTTTATTCACGGCATTGTAAGTCATCTGATACCCCAATGTTTTGATCTGATTTTCAGAAGCAATATCAATAATCACTGAACGGTATACATGGGCTGCAATGGTTGCAACGGTCACACTTTCTTCATTGGTAAGGCTACACAGTATATACCCTTTAATCTGTTTTTTTATATCCGGATCAGCCAATAACTGCCAGGTAGTGGCTGTGCCTTTACATATTAATTGTTGATGATCTCTGGCATCGGTGTAGTCCTGATTCACTCCATCCGACCATACCATGGTTACTCCACGGTTTTCATTTACAGCCAGAGAAGTAAGCCCAATGATCGATTCAGCTAAAAGGTGGTTTCTCAGACTGTTTACCGAATTATCGTTTGTGTTACTGTTTGCATTGGTAACGATCCAGTATTCGGTTCCTTTCTTTTGAGCCGGAAGCCAATACTGACCAAAGTCACCAAAGCTTTCAAACTGACTGATATAAGGAGTTGAAACGATAGTTGAGTCTTTTTTCGTACCCACCGGATTCAGAGAATCAGTGGAATTGCAACCGGACAAACATACATGAATTACAAGTATGAATGGAATGATGCTGAAATACTTCACTTGTGCATTTATTAGAAATATTAATTCTGAAAATAAAGATGTGCCAGATAAATAATAATCTATCTTCTATCTGACACATCTTTGTATCCTGAATAATTAAAATCCCGGATTTTGCACCAACTGTGCATCTATAGAAATCTCACCTTGTGGAATAGGGAAGAAATATAACCTGTTGTCAAAAACACGATCTTCTATTTTAGTACGGGCATAGAACGCACTTCCGTCTGCACCGATATTCATGCCGTAAATAGCTTTATTCTGAGTTTCCTGGGCAGTATTCCATCTTCTGACATCGAAATAACGTGCATTTTCAAACATTAATTCAACAGTTCTTTCTGCACGAATTGCCAGCCGCATAGCATTCTGATCAACAGGAACAGGCAGTGGATTAACTCCTGTACCATATTGAGGGATACCGGCTCTTTCACGAATCAGGTTGATGTACTTAAGAATGTTAGGATCCCCCGGATTATACTCATTCAGCGCTTCAGCATAGTTTAAATATACCTGGGCTAACCGGAGTAAAATATTAACACGGTCCTGAGTAGTCCATGGACCTTCGGGTGCACATTTCCTTACAACATATCCTGTCGGACAATAATCATTTACTCCAACTGCTTTTCCTGAATTTCCCGTATTATTTAATTGGGTATAAAAATCACCGCTCTGGTTATATAACCATTTTTGACCGTTGAAGGTAATATTGGCATAAAAACGTGGTTCTCTTTGATAATACATTTTCGAAGATCTGAGTGGAGCAAGTATACGGGTTGGAACTGTCGGATCAGCATAATTAGAAGAAGTAAAACCTGACTCGGTATACCCTGATGCGGCATTGATCACCGGAGTAAAACCATCGGCTGCATATCCAGTAATCGGAGATAGTCCGTTTGCCATGAAATAGGCATCAACCATAACCTGTGTTGCTCCCAATCCGCCGGCACCTCTGTAATCACCGTTCGGAGCACCGTTGTGATACGGTGTCCTGTCATATTGCATGGTAGAAGCCGAATTACTTATTCTGTAAAAAATCATTTCTTTGTAACTTGACATTTGAGAATATGCTCCACGAAGTGCCAAACGGCAAGATGCATAAGGATCAATCTTTCCATCGGCAGTTAATACCCTTTCCAGGTCATAATACTTAGGAACATAATCGGCAATAAATTTGGCGGAAGCATCGGCTGCATCTTTCCATCTGGCTGTTTTATCAGCGTCGGTAAGTGCATTTGGAAAAAGCAATTTGCCATCTTTATTGGCTAATGTGGCATAATAAGGATTGCTACCGGTGTACAGTGGACTTGCTTTCAGCATAAGAGCTTCTGCAATAAATCCCTGGGCTATGGTTTGATCAATTCGTCCGTAACCATCACTGCTTGGGTTCGATTGAAGAGATACCTGTTCAATTAAACCTTCCACCTTGGCCTTGTTTAATTCCGAAACAATATAATCCAGACATTCATCAACCGTATTTCTCTTAAATTGTATTTGATCTAACGGAGTATCCTGAGGAATAATAGCTTCTCCAATGATTGGAACCGGTCCGTACGTACGTACTAAATAAAAGTAATAGATGGCTCTTATTGCCCTTGCTTCTGCTGTCCATTGATTAATTTCAGCAGGTGTAAGTTCCTTGCAGGTGGGTGCTTCAACCATGAAAGTAGTGGCATTATGTATCCCATCATACCAACCTTTCCATAATTTGGCAGTTAATTTATCAGCAGCTGTAAATGTATTGTTATTAAACAACTGACTGGTTACAAATCCCCAGACATATTCAGCTTCATCACACCCTGCAGTCCAGGGACCGGCAGTTCTGTATGTAGCTGTTTCAGCTACCTGGCGTTGATTAAATTCGTCAGGGATATAGGTATAGACACTTGCTAAAAATTCTTTTGTGCTCGCCCTAGTTTCAAAAATAGTTTTATCTGATAACCTGTCAGTAGGTACCTGACTCAAATAATCCTTACATCCGGTTAAAGACGCTACGCCAAGAATCCCAATTATAATATAATTTGTATTTTTCATAAAGATAATTATTTAAAAACTAAAGTTAATTCCCAAAGTATAAGTTGATGAGTTAGGATAACTGGTACCATTGTTCGTGTTTAATTCAGGATCCCATAACTTGAATTGTGTGAATGTCAACAAATTTGTACCCATTACGTAGATGGAAGTGCTTTTTACACCCATTTTATTAACCCATTTCTTTGGTAAATCATACGAAGCCTGTAAGGTTTTTAATCGTATAAAATCAACATTTTTGATCCACCAGGTACTTGGTTGAAAATTATTGTTATTATCGGCTTTATCCGATCCGTAGGCTAAACGTGGATAAAATACATTCTGGCTTGGATTGGCTTCATTCCAACGGTCGGCTATGTTCGAGAACAGGTTACCGCCACCTCCATCACCCTGGAAAGGATAGATGCTGCTTCCGCTTAATAGTCTTTCAGCACCCTGGGTGCCCTGAAAAAGGATTCCCAATGAAATACTTTTATATTGAACATTAAATCCAAAACCATATACCATATTCGGAACATCTCCGTTTCCAATGGCTTTTATGTCATATGAATCTATTACTCCATTTCCGTTTAAATCCTGGTATTTGATATCTCCTGCCTGAACTCTCCCAAATTGTTTAGGAAATGGTCTGGCTATAGTCAATTTTTGATAATCCGGTAATGCTTCCCAGGCATCAATTTTTGCTACTTCGTCTTGAGTGAAAAGGCCAATTGCCGTATATCCTAAAATTGCATTTACATTACTACCTGTCTTATTCATCCATGGATATGGTTGTGTTGGCTGATCGCTTTTAACCCAGGCATTTTTGCTGTAGGTTACATTCCCACGAACGGTTATCCTCCAGTCTTTTCCGATTTTTTTATTGTATTCCAGCGTTCCATCAAAACCACTATTATCCACTATTCCGACATTCCCATATGGATCAGCCATATATCCTAAAAATGCAGGTATAGACAGATCTCTTACTAAAAGGATATTTGTACGATGTTCTTTAAATAAATCGAATACAAGTGATAAATCATTATTTAAAAGTTTCATGTCAATCCCTAAATCCTGTTTGTGAGAAGTTTCCCAACCAACATTAACGGCATTATTGATGGTGGTAACTCCATTTACTCCACCACTGCTGCTCCCAAAAGTATACCCGTAATTTCCATCATAGGCATATTGTGCCAGATACATAAAACGCCTGTTGCTTACATCACTGTTTCCGATAGTACCGTTTGTATACCGGAACTTAAGAAATGAAACAACCGGACTAACCGGTGCCCAGAATTTTTCATTGGATACCACCCAGCCCAGTCCAAGTGCAGGAAATGTCCCATAACGGTTTTGGGCTGCGAAATTTTCAGACCCATTGTACCCTACATTAAATTCAGCAAAATAACGGTCATTCCAGGAATAAGTCAACCGACCGGCCAATCCCTGAAACCGATAAGGAATAGATAATTCTAAAGAATTCACAGGATATACAAGTTTACTCTGTTGATTGTATAGCAGTAATCCACTTAATCTGTGATTCCCGAAAGTTCGGTCATAAGCCAGGGAAGATTCTAAATACGTATTTTGATTCCCGTTTGATGCATTTCCATAAGCCAGTACAGATGAACCTGCATAGGTTTGGGATAGGATTGGTTGCCCGGAAGCATCATAGGGAGTATTCTTGTCGGTAAAATAGAAGGTGGATTCTCTTTTTGATTCACTTACATTTTGGTAGGAATACACATCATAGGCATACATAGCCGAAAATGTCAACCCCTTGGTAAGCATGGATAAATCCTGTGTTACGCGGATGTTTGAATAGATCTGGTTGGTTCCTTCCGAAAGATAACCACGCATAGTAGCATCGGCATACGGATTTCGTGATCCACCATTCGGATTGATTCCGGGAACTACGGATTTACCATTCACAGTAAACATTTTCGGATAATCAACGGGGCTTATCCCCATCGCTGATGAGTAAACATCAGATGCTGAAATAGCCGGATAATTTCCTAATCCTAAATAACCCTGAACACCAATATCAACAGTTGTTGTTCCTGTGATCTTAAGATTTAAATTCGTTGTAAAATTATAGCGGCTATAATCCATGGTTGAATTGTAATCCTCTACATTATTGGTTTTCATTAACCCCGTTTCATTGTAATAGCTTACAGAGGCGTAATAATTGGCATTCTGGCTCCCTCCACGGATATTGACATTAGCCCGGCGGTTTCTTCCCCAGTCGTTAAAAAGTTCCTTCATCCAATTGACATTCGGATTCACTAATGGATCAACATTGTTTTTCGTATTATCGATAGTAGCCTGAGAATATTTGGCAGGTTTATTATTATTCGCGAGAGCTTCATTTACAGCATTCATATAAACCACCCCATCAGCAAGGTTGACTGATTTTGTGAACCTTGTAAATCCTTCGTAATAATCAACACTGACTACCGGTTTGCCAATTATACCCGGTTTGGTTTTAATTAAAATTACACCGTTTGCACCACGAACACCGTAAACGGCAGTTGCTGATGCATCTTTAAGAGTCGTTAATGACTCAATATCTTCAGGGTCTATATCGTTGAATGAACGTTGAACCCCATCAACTAAAATTAAGGGACTGGAACCATTGGGAGTTGATATACCACGAATCCAGATATCAGCGGCATCTTTACCGGGTTCACCTGTCCGTTGTACGGCAATAACTCCGGATATACGACCAGCAAGTACTGTACTCAGGCTGGAGGTCGGCATTTTTAAATCCTGTATATTGATGGTGGATTGAGCTCCGATATTACTGATCTTACGTTGTTGACCGTATCCAACAACTACCAATTCGTTCAATTCACTTACATTTTCCTGCATGGCAACATCAAATACTGATTTGTCACCTGTAATAAGTTCTTCCTGTGTTTTATATCCTACATATGTCAGTTTGATAGTAGCATCATCACTGACCGTGATTTCATATAAACCATCAATGTTGGTGATGGAACCGTTGCCTGTATTTCCTTCTTCAAAAACAGAAACCCCCGGTAGGGTGGCTCCTGTTTTATCAGTGACACGGCCTGTAATCCTTTTTGATTTTCCTTTAGCTTTTTTTGCCGGAGCTTCTTTTACAATATTGATACTTTTACCATCAATATGATAACTTAGTCTGGTTCCTTTTAATACGGCTTTAAGTGTTTCATTGATATCCCTCCCGGATAAGTTGACACTTACTTTAATATTAGAAAGATCGGCATCAACGTAAAAAAAAGAGTACCCGCTTTGTTTCTCAATCTGGGATAGTACCTGTTTTAGAGATCCCTGTTCTACATTAATTGTTAATTTTGCAGTTTGAGCTGTAGCTAATAATGGAATAAGGAGAAACATTAAAAGCATAGTCATTGCCCTGAAACTTCTTGCCCATTTCTGAATTAAGTTTTTCATCATGATATTGAATAATTTGTATTAAGGTTGACAATTTTTTAAATAATAATTGTATTTAAACCAATTAAACCTGGTTTATTTGGTGGATAATAATAAGTAGATTATGTTTTCATATAAAAATATTTTATTAATTACGTGTTATTTTTATGGTGTCATTGTCAATTTTCCATTTTATTGGTACACTTCTGGAAATCAGCAGTAAAATTTCATCTATATTCTGATTGTTGCTGAATGAACCGGATATAATGGTCCGGGCCAGTTCTTTATCCGAAATATTAATCTGTTTATTATAAACAATTCCAAGATCATTCAGAAAACTTCCGAGATGTTTTGATTCGTACCTGTGTATGTCACTCATCCAAATCAATGAGGATACTGCATCCACATGCCTGATACTTATATCTTCAGTAAGTTTATTGTATTTTAAAACCTGATTTGGTCGTAATGTAATCTGATTATCATTTCCATTTCCGGCTTCTTTTACGTCAAACCGGATAATTCCACGTATCAGTGTTGCCTGGATGCTTTTTTCTTTCTCATAAGCCCGAACATTAAAGGCTGTTCCCAATACAGTTATCTGGCATTTCTCCATCCCGACAACAAAGGGTACTTTTGCATTTTTCCTGACATCAAAATAGGCTTCCCCTCTCAGATGGATCCGTCTTTCCGATTTGTTATACCGGCTGGAATAATTTAGCCTGCTGTTTTTATTCAACACAACCATTGTTGAGTCGGGAAGAAAAAAGGTGTCTTTTTGATTCTTTGTTTGAAAAGTAAAATTATCCTTGGGAGTGATAGCCGGTTCTCCCAAAGTAAATAGAAGAAGTGCTACGGCTGCCGCAGATACACATCCAATAATGAGTTTCCTGATTCGTTTATTCCTGTTTCTAATTGGAATCAGTTTATTCCTTTTAAACCTGTCAAAAGCCTCATCCGCCTGAATGTTATGCTGATATTCCACTTGAGAAATCCAATATGCCTTGAGTTTATTAAACTCATCACAATTCGAACTGTCATTATGCAACCATTTATCAAACAGCTCCTTTTCTTCAAGAGTTGCTTCATTTGATAATACCTTAAAAATTATATAATTGATATCGTCCATTCTTTTTTATACCTTGATATATTAGACGTAAAAAAGAATAAAATCCCTTAGTGGCAATTACAATAAAGTTTTAATTGTAATGAGAATGTTTGTGTAATATGAACTATTGGTCAGATAATGAATGCAATATATATTTAAATTAAAATCAGGATAATCTATTACGGAATAAAATTTAATGGAGAAGTTTATATATGGATGAAGATTGGGAAAGATAAATCATGAAAAGTAAATTCAGAATTGAAGGGGGGATTCTTTAATTAAAGAGTGGGTTACACAAAACAGGAGTGTTAAATCAAATTGCCGGACCTAACAAAGATCCGGCAATTTGACAATATCAGAAATCAGTATCTGAGTTGATAAAAGGATTTGAAATATGAAAGGATAATTTAATTGCGCGTGATGATGATGGTATCACTTTTAATTTTCCATTTTATAGGTACGCTTCTTGAAACCAGCAATAAAATCTCATTGATAGTCTGGTCATTGTGGAATGACCCAGAAATTACCGTACCGGCAAGATCTTTATCGGTAACATTAATTTGTTTATTATAAACTACTCCCAGGTCATTCAGAAAATTCCCGAGATGTTTTGATTCGTACCTGTGAACGTCACTCATCCATATTAATGAAGATTCTGCATCAATATGTCTTATGCTTATATCTTCAGTAAGTTTATTGTATTTTAAAACCTGATTTGGTCGTAATGTAATCTGATTATCATTTTCATTTGGTAATTCTTTTATATCAAATCGTATAATTCCACGGACCAGTGTTGCCTGAATGTTTTTCTCTTTTTCATAAGCCTGAACATTAAAGGCAGTTCCCAATACCGTTATCTGGCATTTCTCCAACCTGACAACAAAAGGTATTTTTGCATTTTTTTTGACATCAAAATAAGCTTCTCCGACAAGCCGGACTTTTCTTTCCGATTTATTGTACTGACTTGAATAATTCAGTTTGCTGTTTTTATTCAAAACAACCATTGTTGAATCGGGAAGATAAAAGGTGTCTTTTTGATTCCTTGTTTGAAACGTGAAATCATCTTTGGGAGTTAATGCAGGTTGTCCCACTGTCAATAAAATCAGGGCAATAGCTGCCGTAGAAATGAATCCAATGAAGATATTCCTGATATGTTTATTCCTGTTTCTGGTTGGTATGAGTTTATTCTTTTTAAATCGGTCAAAAGCTTCATCCACCTCAATGGTATGCTCATACTCCACATGAGAAGTCCAATAGGCCTTAAGCTTATTAAACTCAGCCTGATTCATACTATCACTTTCCAGCCATTTATCAAACAGCTCCTTTTCTTCAAGAGTTGCTTCGTTTGATAATACCTTGAAGATTATGTAATTGATATTATCCATTCTTTATTTTAATTTAATACTTAAGATATTGGAAATGCTAATAGAATGTTGAAATTTTTTTGATTAGAAATCAAATAGAACGCTGATATACTAGTTAGATACTAAGTACCATTTTTTAAAATAAAATAAGAATGTAACTGGAACAAAAGTAGTAAAAAAAAAACAATTAGTTAAATAATTTCGGGGTTATGAAGATATTCAAATTAAAATAATAATATTTATTTGCTGAATTAAAAGGGCTATATTTTTTATAAGTTTAAGGATTAAAGAATTACATGTGAAGATTAATACTCTAAATATAAATAATTTGATTGAAGAACAGAGAGAGTTATTTCTTATTTTTTATTGCTGTTCTTAATTCTTTAATCGCTTTTGTAATGTGCGCCTCGAGAGTTTTTACCGTAATGTTCAGTATTTCTGCAGCATCTTTATACTTCAAATTATCTTCCCTGATCAGTTTAAATGCAATCTTGCATTGATTGGGCAAAGAATTGATCGCATCATCCAATGTTTTGGCAAATTCTTTAGTAATAAGTTCATCTTCAGGAGTAGTATCCGTCCTGAAATAGACGTCCAACGGAATCTCACTGAGATGTTCAAAATCCATTTTCTTTGCACGTAAATAATCAATCGACATATTTCTGGCAATGGTATAGATATACGCATTGAAATTTTTAATTTCTGGTAACGATTTTCTGTTTTGCCAGATAGTTAAAAATACATCAGATATTATTTCTTCAGAAGTTTGATTTGATTTTATGTAGATAGAAATAAAGCGCATCAATTTATCAAAATAATGTCGATACAGTAATCTTAGAGCAACTTCAGAATCCTTTCTGGAAATCTCTTGTATTAGCTGATTTATATTCCTGTCGATACTATCACTCATTGGATGAATACTGAATTACAAACTTGTTTTATTTGAAGGTGGTTGTTTTTATTGACATGAGTAAAGTTGTTCAGAAAACATTACTCTTCCTGTCATTTTGATTCTTTTAGTCGTTTTGGCTTGTAGGGTTGGTGTTCTTATTTTGGGGGTTGGAATTTTGAGGATTAAGTATAGGAATATAAGTTTTAGTTTCTTGTTTTATTTAAACTTTTTGAAAAATCAGATTGCTGATTCCAGATCCGTTAAGTAAAATGTCAGTCTTTATGATGACCGGAATTTAAGGCTCACTTTTTAGTAATGATTGAAGTCATTCGATATTTCAATGTGTTAAAAAAAAAGATTATCAATAAAACACTGAATTTTTAATGACAATTGTTGCTTTAAACAGGTACTTTTTTAAAAGTATTAAATTTTTAATATACAAAGGTTAGTCATTTTTTTTAATTTCCAAAGGTTAGTTTAATTATTTCGATAATAATTACATAACTTTGAGGAAAAGTTACAAGATTCGCACTTTTATAACAGTAGCATTCATGATATTATACATTGACTTAAATTTTCTTTATAAAATAGTGGCTGCTATAAATAGATTCTCTTTATCTGTTTAACCTGAGATATAATATAAGAACATTACAGGTCTGCATGAATATTTAAATATTCAAAAGATTAAATATAAAGGTGTGAATGGACTAATAGAAAGCTGCAAGAGGAATGAGGATAGAATAACAGAGATCTATAATGCTCTGTGAAACTTTAGCTTAAAATCTTATTTACCACACAATTTCGGACTTGCCATTTTTTTTCAGATATTGATTCGTCAATGAAAAGTGATTGTTCCCGATAAAACCGCGATAGGCCGACAGGGGAGAGGGGTGAACTGATTTTAATACTAAATGGCGGGTAGGATCAATAAAAGCACCTTTTTTTTGAGCATACGAACCCCAAAGCATAAACACCAACTGCTCTTTTCCGGTGGCTAATTTATGAATCACAGCATCGGTAAATGTTTCCCACCCTTTGCCCTGATGTGATCCGGCCATATGAGCCTGAACTGTCAGAGTGGCATTGAGAAGTAAAACACCCTGTTGTGCCCAGCGGGTCAGATTACCGCTTGCAGGTGTTGGAATCCCCAGGTCACGGTTTATTTCTTTAAAGATATTCAGCAATGAAGGTGGAAAAGCTATCCCGTCATTCACCGAAAAGCATAATCCATGAGCCTGTCCATCGCCGTGGTAAGGATCCTGGCCGATGATTACCACTTTTACCTTGTCGAAAGGACATTGATCGAAAGCATTGAAAATAAGCGGGGCAGGAGGAAAGGTCAGTCTGGTTTTGTATTCATTTCGTACAAAGCCGGTCAATCCCGTAAAATAATCTTTCTCAAATTCAGCTTGAAGTTCAGCTTTCCAGGTTGGTTCGATCTTTACGTCCATGGAGTTTCACGTTCCGCGTTACGTGTTCCACGTTCCGCGTTTTTGGTTAGTAGTGTGATTAATATTATTTGAAGTTATATATTTATTAATTTCGTTCCAAAAAGGGGAATTCCTTCTTTTCGTTGTTACCCGGGTTGTTCGTTTTTTGTTGAATTGATAACCCATAAACAGAACATAATCCGGAAACAGTAAACGCGGAACGCGGAACACGGAACGTTGAACGCGTTCAACCGTTCACGGCTGCCGACAACTGTTCCATTGCCTTTTTCAGAATCAGTCTTGAACATGCTACATTAAGACGTAAATGGTATTCTCCGCCCATTCCGAATGAAGTACCTTTATTCAGCCCCAACCCTGCTTTCTTGACAAAAAAATCGAATAAATCATCAGTCTCCATGCCAAGTTCTTTACAATCCAGCCATACTAAAAACGAAGCTTCCGGAATCATGGGTTTTATTTGTGGAATGTTGGTATTCAGAAAATCAACGACAAAATCAATATTATCCTGTACGTAACTAAGCATTTGTAACCGCCAGTCTTCCCCTTTTTCGTAGGCTGCAACGGTGGCTGCATAGGCAAAAATGTTTCCACCGGTTAATTCGGATGCTTCCAGAAAGTTAACAAAGAGGTTTCTTAACTCTGTATTCGGAATAATGTAGGATGAACTGATTAATCCCGGCATATTAAAGGTCTTACTTGGAGCCATAAATGTCAGGCTTATCTGTGCAGCCGATTCTGAAACCGTGGCAAATGGAATATGTTTATGTCCTTTTAAAACCATATCGGCATGTATTTCATCCGAGACAACGATGATATTATTCTTCGCACAGATATCCGCCAGTTGTATCAGGGTCTCTTCATTCCACACACGTCCACCCGGATTATGAGGATTGCAAAGGATGAAAAGTTTCGTTTTCGAAGTGATCTTACTTTCAAGGTCCTCAAAATCCATTTCATATTTCCCGTTGCTCAGTTGAAGGGGGTTGTTTATAAGCACCCTTTTGTTGTTATTTACAACATTAAAAAACGGATAATACACGGGTGGTTGTACAATAATTTCGTCACCGGGTTCTGTGAGTGACTGTACCGCAAACGATAATCCCGGTACGATCCCGGGTAGAAAGCCGATCCATTGTCGTTTCACATCCCATTGATGATGGTCTTTTAACCAGTTGATAAGGGAAGGATAGAATTCCTTTGGCGGCATCGAATACCCTAATATCGGATGTTCACACCGTTCACGTATGGCTTCAAATATAAAGTCCGGAGTCCGGAAATCCATATCAGCAACCCACAATGGGAGTACATCCTCCGAACCGTAAAGTGCCTTGCACCGTTCAACTTTTACTGCCCCTGTATTCCGGCGGTCAATGAATTCATCAAAATTATAAGCCATCTTTATTTACAATTTACTATTTACAATTTACAATTGAAAGTGAAGCCCCTTCAAACTCTTCAAACTCTTCAAACCTCAAACCCTTCAAACTTCAAACTCTTCAAACCTCAAACCCTTCAAACATTATTTCGTAATTTCCTCGATGGGTTTCCCGATGCATGCATTTGGAAACGGGATATTTAGTAAACGTGATAAAGTAGGAGCAATATCGGTAGCCTGATATGATGTTGTAATGGTTTGAGGTTTTATCTGCCAGCCTGAGAAATAAAGCGGAGTATACGAAACGATTGCATTAGATTCACCCACCGGATTATTCTTATTGTCTACTTCCAGCCATCCGGGCAACAACGTAATGATCACATCTCCGACACAATTCTTATTGGTCGAATTCCGTAAACGGGCCATATCAGAGTTCGTATTTCCTCCCATATTTAATACCTGTGAAGATGGAAACGCTGATTGTATGCCTTCAAAATTAAGCAGAAAATCGGCTACTGTTTGTTGTATCGTGCTTAAGTTGATTTTCTTTTCTTCTATTTTTTCCCTGTTCAGAAAGATATTCTTTCCATAATACCCCGAAATCCATTTCTGTTGTCCGTAGATGGCCATTAAATAAGAGCTTAACAATGCCAGGGATCGGTCTGCATTAAAATAACCGGCAGGAATTTTATTCTCGCCCAATTCGGTTGGTGAATGGATTCCTGTCTGATTGCCAAACATGAAAACTAAGGTCTTATCAAGTCCTATTTTGCTGTCAATTTTTTGAAGTAAGTTTTGAATGTCTTTGTCAAGACGGAGATACATGTCCTCTTTTTCGGCTGACTGAAGGGCGGTGGTTTTCTCGGAAGGAGTCCGGACACTGAATTGAAGCAACAGCATATCCGGATAAATATCACTGCCCAATTGTTCCTCGGTAAGTATTTTTAACCCCAGACCGGCAACTAAACTATTTGCCGAAGGTGTATTTCTGAGAATTGAAGCGCTCGATCTGCTCTTTTTTGAGGAGGGGTCATATGAAAAACCTGACTTTTTATCTTCTTTAAAAGGTTTTGAGATGTAGGTGTTGATATTATACAATGGTTGCCATAACCGGGAAGAAATGGTTGTAAACTCTCCGTTGACATTCATTTCGTCGGCCCAGTGTGAGAGTCCGTTTTTATAATAACCGGTTGTAACCCATTTCATAGAGACATCATCCATCCATGCCACACAATTCGCAGTATGACCACCCAGCATAATTGCTTCTTCGGCACCCTGAGCCACTACATAACTTTTCGATTTAGCAGGATAGGCCAGCATCAGTTCATCCACAATTGTACTCGACAGCAGTTTGTGCGCCGATACATTTTGACTGGTTCCAATACCTATCTGACCATCATCTTCTAATATCGATTGTATTTCATCATCCCCCCTGTTAAAAAATATATTCCCTACTACACCATTGTAATATGGAGTGGTGCCCGACATAACCGATGCAATATCCGATGCATTTCCTGCAGATACGATATTATAGGAAACATTCCGGCAGTTTGCACTCTGGTTGATGATCTTTTTAAACCCATTCGGATCAAAATAATTCCACAACATATCTATGTGTTTTTGCTGCAACCCATCAATCATAATCCCTATTACTAATCGTGGGCGTTCGGATGTTGACGATTGTGCCTGAAGACACAGAAATGAAATAAGAAAAGTAGTAGTCAGAAGTATATATCGAAGAGAAAATCTCATTATCTTTAAATTGTAAATTGTAAATTTTAAAATTGTAAATTAAAGAATTCCTTTCGTACTCGGCAATTCATACTGGTATATGTCCCTTTTAACAGCCATCTTAATAGACTTTGCCAGCGCTTTAAAAATGCCCTCTATTTTATGATGTTCATTCTCCCCCTCGGCTTTGATATTCAGATTCATTTTAGCGGCATCACTAAACGATTTAAAGAAATGCAACACCATTTCGGTAGGCAGATCACCTACAAATTCTCTTTTGAAATTCACATCATATACCAACCAGGCCCTTCCTCCAAAATCAAGGGTGACGGAGCATAAACAATCATCCATGGGCAGATAAAAACCATAACGTTCAATTCCGCGTTTATTACCCAGCGCTTTGCCGAATGCTTCCCCCAATGCGATGGCGGTATCTTCAATAGTATGATGTTCGTCAACTTCCAGATCGCCTTTTACCTTGATGGTCAGGTCAGATCCTGAGTGTCTGCCAATCTGCTCCAACATATGATCGAAAAATTTTAATCCTGTGTCGATACTACATTTTCCTGAACCGTCAAGATTAAGATGGATCAGGATATCGGTTTCTTTGGTAGTACGCTTAATGGTGGCTGTGCGTTCGCCTGCAAAGAGAAATTCAGTTATTTTATCCCAATCGGTAGTTTGTAAAGCACAATATCCGGTCAATCCTTTTTCTATCAGAATATCTGTATCATCATTCAGGTAAATAGCTTTACAACCAAGGTTTTTAGCTAATTCCACATCGGTATACCGATCCCCTATTACAAATGATCCTGCCAAATCATAATCGTTCGAAAAGTACCCGGTAAGTAAGCCTGTTCCCGGTTTACGGGTAGGTAAATTATCTTCAGGGAAGGATGTGTCGATGAATATCTTATCGAATTGTATGTCTTCATTGGCCAGTACTTGCAAAAATTTAGCCTGTACAAGGTCAAAGTTTTCCTGTGGATATACGTCTGTTCCCAATCCATCCTGATTGGTAACAAGCGCCCATTCAAAATCAAGTTTATGACGGATAAAATACAGATTGAGCAATACCCGTGGTAAGAATTCCATTTGCTCCAGGGTATCTACCTGATAGGTTACCGGCGGCTCGATGAGTATGGTACCATCGCGGTCAATGAAAAGTACTTTCTTTTTTGTCGTATCTGCCATATTTCCGAATTGATTCAATTTAAATAATTTACAAAAATAGTGAATTTAAGTTTGAATAAAAAATCAACCATCTTTTCTTAGCCCCCTTTTTTGTGTATAAATGAACAGGGTTTATAAAGTTGACTTCTTAAATCTTTCATTATTCCCCTTTAGGGGTTAGGGGTTCTCTATTTTTTTTCTTATCCCCCTTTATGGGTTAGGGGTGTATTTCCAATTCCATTTTCAGGAACCTTCCTGTTTCACTGCTTGGATGATTGGCTACTTCCTTCGGAGTTCCCGTACAGATCACTTTTCCACCGGCACCACCCCCTTCAGGACCAATGTCAATAATGTAATCGGCAGTTTTGATAACATCCATATTATGTTCAATGATAATCACTGTATTCCCTTTATTTACAAGCCGGTTCAGTACGCCAAGCAGGACACGGATATCTTCAAAATGCAACCCTGTTGTCGGTTCATCCAGTATGTACAATGTCTTGCCCGTATCACGTTTTGATAATTCGGTCGCTAATTTTACACGCTGACTTTCACCTCCCGAGAGGGTGGTACTCGATTGACCGAGTTTGATATAACCAAGCCCTACATCCTGCAGGGTTTTTATTCTGTTCAGGATAGAAGGTTGGTTTTCGAAGAACTCAACGGCCTGGTTGATGGTCATGTTCAGTACATCGGCAATTGATTTTCCTTTAAACCGCACTTCCAGCGTTTCTTTGTTGTATCGTTTGCCATCGCAACTTTCGCAGGGAACATATACATCGGGCAGGAAATTCATTTCAATGGTCTTATACCCGTTGCCTCCGCACACTTCGCACCGGCCACCGGCTGTATTGAATGAAAAACGTCCGGGTTTATATCCTCTGATTTTAGCTTCGGGTAAAGTTACAAACACATTCCGGATATCTGAAAATACCCCGGTGTAAGTAGCCGGATTCGATCGGGGTGTTCTCCCGATGGGTGACTGGTCTACTTCCACCACCTTATCGATGAATTCAAGTCCTTCAATACTATCGTACGGCAACGGATCCTGCAAAGAGTGATAAAAACTCTGGCTCAGTATCGGTTGTAAGGTCTCGTTGATCAATGTCGATTTCCCGCTACCCGATACTCCGGTAACGCAGATCATCTTTCCAAGAGGAAAGGAGACTGTAATATTTTTCAGGTTATTTCCCCGTGCTCCTTTGATCGTGATCTTTTCACCATTTCCCGGACGAAGCTTTTTAGGTATTTCAATACTTTTTTTGCCGTTCAGATAATCGGAAGTTAAGGTGTTTGCCAGCAACATTTCCTGCGGTGTGCCTGCAAAGACAACTTCTCCACCAAGACGACCTGCATGCGGACCTAAATCAACCACATAATCGGCCGCCATCATCATGTCCTTGTCATGCTCCACCACGATGACAGAGTTCCCTGTATCACGCAGTTGTTTCAGCGAATGAATCAACCGTTGGTTATCGCGTTGGTGAAGCCCGATACTGGGCTCATCAAGGATGTAAAGCACATTCACCAGCTGTGACCCGATTTGTGTGGCTAACCGGATACGCTGGCTTTCACCGCCTGAGAGCGATTGTGAACTCCGGTTCATGGAGAGATAGGAGAGACCGACATCTAACAAAAACTGTAAACGTGTACGGATTTCTTTAAGAATCTCAATGGCAATTGCCTTTTGTTTATCATTCAGGAATTCTTCCACCGTTTCAATCCA